>OGHJ01003977.1_pt1 | contig 9937 bp, 5 predicted proteins | sample 1571351 | NCBI WGS metagenome assembly OGHJ01 (sample SAMEA2582037, study PRJEB24529) | metagenome | biome: Human gut stool | place: China | collected 2011 | reverse complement strand
TCAGCAACATCTAAGCAACTGGAGACATTTTGGATAATAAAAGGAGAAACAAATGAAATTTCCTTTAATAGTTTGTTTTCTTTAAATTGATTATACAATTCTTTAATAATATATGGACCATTATATTTGCCCTTCCCCTCCGCAAATAAGCTTTCATATTTTTTAATTTCTCTCTTGAATTCCGAATTCTGCTCAATTACATCAATTGCATCTATATCATCATCCACGAGATGTTCTTGATTACGAAGTCGTTTTCTGCGTTCTTCGTCCTCTGTATAAATGCCGATCAAATAATAATTACTGTATCTTGTTTTTAAATACATTGATTCATATGGATTTTTAATCGAATCAATTACAATTACTGTCCGTTTACTTTCATTAGAAACTCTTCCTACATACCGCCTTGTTCCATCTATTTCATAACACTGCAATTGATACGCGCGCAAAACTTTAATTGTCAAATTAATATCTTCTGCGATACAAACATATCCATCTTTTTGAAATGATGTACTCCCAGTATAATATGGAGCTTTAAACATACGCAAATTGTTTCCAATATACTGCAAAGCTGTAAAAGGCAATCTCTTAGATTTGTTCCTTACAGCTTCCCATAGCTTACTAGACTCTTCAGGAAGAAATTCATACAAATATTGTTTTAAAATCAAATACCAAAAAGGATTCTGAAAACCTGTTTTCTTTATACGAGATTTAGCATATGCATCTACCAATCTTGACAAATCAACATTTTTGATAGCACATACATGTGTAGCTGCATTATATTCGACTTCTAATTCCAAATCACTAGAAATGGTACATTGAACCTTGTTTGGTGGTAATTCCCCCTTCTTCAATGGTTTAGTTGCCTCATTTGATAATATATTTATCGGAGAATTCTTCTCCAAGAAACACCAATATCGTCTAATTGATGACTTATTCTGTCTAAGCTTGCTACAATAATCTTTTAGGTCAATTATCATTTTACTCTCAAAAAATTCTTTGCATGTATTATCAAAACAATGAGCTTTGATTGAGCCAGTTTTATTATTTGCCAATTTTTCTAAGGTCCGCGACAAATCATCCGCTTCTTTAGATAAAACTCGTCTTGTAATCAATGCACTGGCACGAATCTTATAAAATGAAGTCCAGTTGTTTGCTTTTGCATATGTATAGAGGATATAATATTCACGAGAAGAATACAAATCACCTTCTCCAAATCTAGGTACGGGCAGATATAATTCATCAAATGTTTTCTCTAAAATATTAGCCGTTTCCGTCACGCCAGATCCAACTTTACCACAAAGACCAAGAATAATAAAATCTTTTCTTTCATCATATAAATGATTCACTATCTGATAGGACGTAGTTTCTTTAAAATCTTTCACCTATTCCACCTCCATTAAAAAACATTTCTGTCTATTCTCGTTAGCCTAATATATATATAACTCTTATATTCTGCAAAATATCACTTTTTTTAACATTCTTCTATATTAACGAACAAATAAACATCCCCCCACCTAGTGAGAATATAAGATAAATGTAGGTACGTGTGAAATCACCATAATGTCTGTCTTTTCTTTATGTCAAAATACAGATGTGAGTCCACTGTCTTAGTTATCTCGAAACTGCTTATTCCAGCAGCCGTCCTTCGTACAGATACTCAAGGATGATTAGCTCGAAAACCAGATTCCTCATCCTTATTTTATATATAACAGTTGTTAAATAGCATATCAATCACAGACGATTTTCCATCTGTCTCATGCTCCGGTTTATTTGTTACTCCGGAAGGCGACCTTCGTGCATAATACTCAATTTACTATATACCTGCGCCCATTTTCGAATCGTACTAGTCCATTTTTTCTTAACTCCAAAAATGGCAAGATACAGCACCGATACCCAATTTTAGGAAAGATTACTACAATAGCTTCTTTGATTCCAGTTAAACCATCTGCGTAGACGATAAGTACACCTTTTACATCTTGGTTTTTCGGCTCGTTCATAACAAAAAACGGTATTTTGCACTTTCATTTTCACCAACACTGATAGTCAGAACCTTCTTCTTTCCGTCCGTATTGATGCCTAGAGTAACACTGGCTGCCATCTTACGAATACACCATTGCCCCTTGTGAAGTAGCGGAACACGTCGATGTAATGAAAAGATATACTTTGTCCAATGGTCAGTTCCATAAATCTTCACTCTGCGGCAAGATTTTATCTATTACGTTAGAAGCAATGCTTTGCGAGGTCTCAAAGCCATAGTTATCCTCAATCGTTTCTGAAATTTGGCGGGCAGTCATACTCTTCGAGGGTCTGATGAGTAATGTTTCGTTTTCCTTCTGTTATTTGTACTCGATGTACAATATTCTTCTATTTTGCCATAATAAAAGGTTCTCCTAATGATATTTATTGTATCATAGAAGAACCTTTCATAGGACTTTTACAGAAAAAGTTTCATACAGTCTAAATTTTAGCTATGCACCTTGAAAATTCAACATCTGGCAGATGTTTGGTTGTCAATGTTCAGCTTTATGCAGCTTGCAGTTGAGTTTTCAGTATTATAGGAAGTGCGTCTATAAACACATCCACCAATTCGCTGATTTTCTCATCTGACAACTCGGTATTTTCTGTAGGCATCGTTCTGAACATTTGAAGTAGCATTTGAAATGCCTGTATCCATGTGATATCAGACATCTCATCAGAAAAATATAAAAAGAGTTCGCCAAGAGAACGGTTATCGTTGGATTCTCGGCTTTCCAGCGACAACATCATGTATCGGGTAAAAACAACTGCAGTATGTGCTGTCATTGTATCATAGGACAGGGAATTACACTCTTTGCTCAGGTTAAGGTAACTCTTGCATAAAAATCCCTCTGCAATCAAAGAAGAATTGCAGAAGGATTTTTGCTTTGTATATGCATTTCAAGCTTTATGCGAATTATTTTATTTGCAATGAGAGAAGGTTATTTCTCATCTGAATTGCCAGTTCCTGTTTTGTCAAATTTTTTATAATTTTTAATCAGAATTCCCAGACTGGCGGTGGCGCCGATCATGATGAGGGCGGCGAACATTCCGCCGAAGTTTGCGATGATCTTGACACCATTGACACCAACGGTTGCGATCATGATGTAGCCGACTGCCATCGGAACGACACACCACACAAGCTTTAACCACATCGGGGAGTCCGGGGAATCCGGGTTGATACCCTGAGTGGAGATGCCTGCCATAGCGATACAGTTGGAGTTGCAGGCGGTAATGGTGCTGAGGAAGATCAGAACAACGAATAATGGGATGATCAGATTTCCAAGCGGAAGAGCTCCTAACATATCATAAGGAACATTCTCAACGCCGCGGTTATAAGATGCAACGAGGTCGAACAGTCCAGAAGTCTGAACCCACAGAGAGGTACCGCTGACTAAAACCATCCACAGGGCACTGACAGAAGCACAAAGACCTACATATAATCCAAGCACGTGTTTTACCTTGCGTCCATAAGCGATCTGTCCCATGAAAGCGCCAGAGGTAGGTGCCCATGCCATCCAGCTGAACCAGTAGAAGGTGGTCCACCACTGCGGCCACTGGGTTCCAACGGATTCACCAGTAATCAGGATACGTTCAATAAAGGTACCTGCGAAACCGCCCAATGCCTCGGTAGAGAGGTTGAACAGGAAGGAGGCATTTGAAAATACCAGCAGGAAAATCAGGAAAATAGCAAAGCCGTATACGTTGATATTGGAAACATGCTTCATGGCTTTCTGGATACCGGAAACAGCCGTAGCAACCGTGACAGCGGCAACGACAACACCGACCATAAACCAGAGGCGGGCATTAGACGGAAGTCCAAGCATTTTAGAGATACCACCGGAAATATTCATGAATGCCTGTGCAACAGAACCAGCCATACCGGCACCGATGGCAAATAAGGCGATTGCGTCGATGGTCTGCATCCAGCGAGGATGGTAGCAGCGGTCACCCAGAAGAGGGGAAACTTCACTGGCGATGGAATACGGCTTTTTCGCGTTGTAATACATGAAAGCAAATACAACCGCCGGAACCGTATACATACAATATGGAACGATCGTCCAGTGAAGGAACATGGTTTCCATGGCAAATTTCAGGGAACCGCTGGTAGAAGGTTCAACGCCGTATAATTCGGTCGGCGGGTACGCGTAATGCGCGATCGGCTCTCCCGGTCCCCAGAAGAGGACACCGGCTGCCATGGTTGTTGTGAGGGCGATAGTAAACCAGGAAAAATTGCTTAGTTCTGGTTTGGCGTCCTCACCGCCGATTCGTACATCGCCAAATTTGGAAAACATGGCAACAACGGCGACGATTACGATTGCAAGGGCGAGAATGCTGGCAGCCCAGCCGAGATTTTTGATGATCCAGTTGTTGATATTATTGATGACTCCCAGAAAAGTTTCCTGATCGACAAGGCTTAAAACAAGGAACGCGACCAGAATAATAAACGGCGGGAAAAAGGTCATGATGCGAATTTTTGAGTTTTCATTTTTAGCATTTTTATCAGTCATTTATGATTCCTCCTTGTAGGGTGTATCCCAGATAGGACGATAGTCCTCCGGGTGGCGGTCGGTCAGAACGGTATTGAAATCACGTTCTTTTGAAATCCGGTTTAAATCAACGCTTCCATATAAAATAGCTTCTTCCTGGACGCCGCAGCTGTCAATCCGTTCTCCAATAGGACTTACCAGCTGGCTTTTTCCTGCGAAGATCTCATCGCCGGACAATCCACAGCGGTTGACTGCGGCTATGTATACAAGATTGTCCAGGGCACGGCATGCAAGGTTTAAATCCCACCATTCTTTGAAATAGTAGCTGGCGCGCCATGCGGCCGGGACTAAAACCAGTTCGGCACCGGCCAGTGTCAGCAGGCGGACGGTTTCTGGAAAGCATACGTCGTAGCAGATGACGACGCCGATCTTTCCGAGTTTTGTCTCAAAGACCGGGTACTGGGTGCCGCGCTGCAGATAAGTTCGTTCGTCTCCGACGGGATGCGTTTTTGAATAATGCCCGAGAATCGTGCCGGTATCATCGATCAAAAAAGCAGAGTTTTCGACTCCAGATGGGGTGGAAAAAAGAATCGGAGCCAGAATAAAGACTGAAAGTTCCTTTGCCAGACTACGCATCCGTGTCAAGGAAGGTCCATCTTCGATTTCGGCGAGCTTCATCATATCTGGGATGCAGGTGCCAAGATAGCCGACATTAAATACCTCTGGCAGACAAATCAATTTTGCCCCGTGAGCGGCTGCTTCCCGGATCTGTTTCTCTGCTTTGTCAAGATTATTAGAAACATGGAACAAATCGCAGTCCATCTGGAGCATGGCGATTTGGTAAGGTGATCGAGTTTGTTGCATTTGAGTATCCCCTTCCTAAAATAGAATATTTATTCCATAAACGACATTTATGATATAATTATAGAATTTATAAAGGAATAAATCAACCAAAATACAATAATAAAGAACAAAATTTACCTTTTTTACAAAGAAATCCTCCGAAATTTGTCTGCTTTGACGAAAAACAAATGTCAAATTGACGAATTTCTAAGGAAAGTATATAATAAAACCAAACGAAAATCGAGTGAGAATCTTGGAATGAATGAGGATAAACGATGGGCAATGAAGTATTGGAACAGATCATAAAAATCAAGGACGCCGTACCGAAAAAACAGAGAATTCTCTGCAATTATCTGGCGCTGAATTATGAAAAGATCGGCGTGATGACGGTGGCGGAGCTGGCGGAAAATGCGGGTGTGGGAAGCACGACGGTCATGCGTCTGGTACAGCTTCTGGGCTTTGACAGCTACACTACATTTAAGAAAGCATTGGCACAGGAATCGCTTTTGAAAAATACAACGCCGTACCGCAGCCTGCGGCAGGAATTTTCCCGTACCTCGGAGACGGCGAGCCGGGATACGTTCCATATGGCGATCGCGGACGGAATCCAAGTGCTTGAAAATCTCTGTACGCCGTCAAACATTTCCCAGTTTGAGGCGGCAATCCAGCTGATGCTGGAATCAGATCAGCTCTATATATTGGGAATGCGTTCCAGCAAGGCGCTGGCGCTGTATTTTGAATATGTGGCAGAGCGCTTTTATCCGCATATCCGCCAGCTCAGCCTGGAGGAAGAGTTTGTCTATGACCGGATTGCAATCAATACGACGCCGAAGGATGTGCTTTTAGTGTATTCGGTCTGGCCGTGTACGAAAAAGACGATTCGTGTGGCAGAGTTAGCACATAACCTGGGAATCCCGATGATACTGATCACAAATACGAGCTTAAATCCATTGGTAAAGATCGCAGATGTAGTGATTGATACGAATTCTGTGAACCATCCGAGCGGTGATACTGCTTTGATGCTGGTAACGGAGGCGCTCATGAGTGAACTGGGAAGACGGACCGCACCGGAATCCACGAAGAATATTGAAAAGATCGAACAGGCATTGAATGACAATGGACTGATTCTCTGGGAGAATTAATCGAAGATGTGTAACTGGAAAACCCGATAAAGAAGGGCTGCCGTTATTCCTCAAACGGCAGCTCTTCTTTTCGCAAAAATGTCCGGATCGACTCGTCCCACTCGCGTTCCAGCGTCTTGTCTAACGTAAATTGGTTGAGCGACAGCCCGGTGACACAGCTTAAATGCTGGTTTTCATAATGAATATTTAAGAACAGTCCGCCGACCTGCTCCGGGAGCCATTGGCTTTTGCGGGCGGTCAGAAACTGTTCGGTGGCAGCTTTCGGAAGCTTCAAAATGATGGAGAAGCGCTCCGGAAGCTTTTTTCCTTTTATTAGGGAAAAACAGAACGGGCGCAGAGTTTTCCAGGTTGAATATTCTTCAATCTGCCCCTCGGCACGCTCTTCTTCGGAATAAAAGCTTTTATGGACGCGTCCGTCGATGGAGAAGGTGTTGAACGTCACGATCTCCGCTTCCTTAAGCAGAAAGCGGTCAAATGTCTCTCCGATGAACAGTTTCTTGGTAAATAATTTTATATCACAGATATTGCAGGCAATCATATGTGTCCTCGCTGAGATGGTAAATTCGTTATTTTCTGTGTAATGTAGAAACAATAACGTAGATTCTATTTTATCGCAGGCGGGAAGGGGACGCAAGTGACTTCTTGTTGGCAAGACGGAGAATTTTAAAATTTTATTAGCACTCAACAAAAATGAGTGCTAATTTTCTATTGACATCTTGGAACGCTGGTATTAAAATAAGAGTCACGGTGATGGAAAATCACAAAAAAAGAATTTTACAAGCGTATATTTATGTAGCTGGATAGCAGGATTGGACGCGGCAGAGTGAAACTGCCAGACTCCATTTCCGGGAGCGGATATCCACTGTATTTTGCAATCAAAAGGAGTGTATAGATATGGCAGCAAAAACAGGAAGTTTATCAATCAACAGCGAGAATATTTTCCCGATTATTAAGAAATGGCTTTATTCCGATCATGATATTTTCTATCGTGAGCTGATTTCCAACGGATGCGACGCGATCACGAAGCTGAAAAAGCTGGCGCTGATGGGCGAGTATGAGGAGCCGGGGGAGACGGAGTATAAGATTCAGGTTACCGTTAATTCCGAGGACAAGACGATCACCGTCGAGGATAATGGTATCGGTATGACTGCCGAGGAAGTGGAAGAGTACATTAACCAGATCGCATTTTCCGGTGCACAGGATTTCCTGGCAAAATATAAGGACAAAGCAAACGAAGACCAGATCATCGGTCATTTCGGTTTGGGTTTCTATTCTGCATTCATGGTAGCGGACAAGGTTACGATCGATACTCGTTCTTATAAGAAAGACGCAGAGCCGGTTCACTGGGAGTCTGAGGGCGGCACTGAGTTTGCGATGGATAAGGGCGATAAGGAAGGCAATGGTACCAAGATTGTCCTTTATTTAAATGAAGACAGCACTGAGTTCTGCAATGAGTATCGCGCACGTGAAGTCATCCAGAAGTACTGCTCTTTCATGCCGGTTGAGATTTACCTGAAAAATGCAACGGCAGAGCCGGAGTATGAGACGATCGAGAAGGATCAGCTGACCGACAAGGACACCATCGTTGAGACGGTGGTCGAGGAAGCAAAGACCGAGGAAAAGGAGAAAGAGGACGGCACGAAAGAGACCGTGGAGGTATCTCCGAGAACCGAGAAATATAAGATCCTGAAACGTCCGGTGGCACTGAATGACATTCACCCGCTGTGGAACAAGCATCCGAACGAGTGTACCGAGGAAGAATACAAAGAATTTTACCGCAAGGTATTTATGGATTACAAGGAACCGCTGTTCTGGATTCATTTGAACATGGATTATCCGTTCAACCTGAAAGGTATTCTGTACTTCCCGAAGATCAACATGGAGTACGAGAGCATTGAGGGCACCATCAAGCTGTACAACAACCAGGTATTTATCGCGGATAATATCAAGGAAGTTATTCCGGAGTTCCTGATGCTCTTAAAGGGCGTGATCGACTGCCCGGATCTGCCGTTAAATGTATCGAGAAGTGCGCTGCAGAATGATGGATTTGTAAAGAAGATTTCCGATTACATCACCAAGAAGGTAGCGGACAAGCTGACTGGTATGTGCAAGACTGACCGGGAGACCTATGAGAAATATTGGGACGATATCGCTCCATTTATCAAATTTGGCTGCTTAAAGGATCAGAAATTTGCTGAGAAGATGGATGATTACATCATCTACAAGAACCTGGACGGAAAATATCTGACGCTGAAAGACTGCATGGATAAGGCGAAAGAGGAAGGTCATGAGAACCAGATCTACTATGTAACAAATGAGAAAGAGCAGAGCCAGTACATCAACATGTTCAAGGAAGCCGGGATCGACGCTGTGATCCTTCCGAACCCGATCGATGCCCCGTTCATGCAGCATGTGGAGCAGAAGAATGAGGGCTTAAAGTTCCTGCGTATCGATGCGGATGTCAACGAGACATTCAAAGAGACGGAGGAGACCGATGAGGCCGCGAAGGAGCAGGAGAAGAAGGACGCCGAGACTCTCGCTGAGGTATTTAAGAAGGCGATCGGAAACGACAAGCTGAACGTGAAAGTCGAGAAGCTGAAAAATGAAGGTCTCGCTTCCATGATCACAGTCTCCGAGGAGAGCCGAAGAATGCAGGATATGATGAAGATGTACAGCATGTACGGCGGCGGTTCCGATATGTTCCCGGCTGAGGAGACATTAGTCCTCAACGCAAACAACGGTCTTGTAAAATACGTTCTTGCCAACAAGGACGGAGAGAAGACACCGATGCTCTGCGAACAGCTCTATGACCTTGCGAAACTTGCTCACGGAAGTCTTTCTCCGGAGCGTATGACAAAGTTCATTGCGAGAAGCAGTGAGATCATGAAGGAAGAATATGGTGCATAAGAGAAGAGATTTTCTGATCACATTTACAGTTTTATGTCTGGCCATGTGTGCCTGCTCAGGTCTTCAGTACCTGGGCAGTGCGTTCTATCTCATGGTGCGGCACTGGGTGTTCAGCCTGGAGAGCGGCGGGGGTCGTCTGCTCTCCGGGCTCTTTTCGTCCCCGTGGACCGGAGTCCTCGTGCAGTATGTCTTCAGCATCGGACTTCCGTTCCTTGCGGTGATCCCGATGACCTGGTTTCTGCGGTCAGACCGGAGACCGGCCCAGAAACTTTCGGCGGAAGTATGGGTTTCTGCGCTGTTCATGGCGCTGGGACTCGGCTATATCTTTAACTTCCTGGGAGTCTTTCTTGACTCGTTTATTTCCATATTTACCGGTGTTCCGGCTGGAGATATGAACCCGGTGATGGACGCACTGGATGCACTGACGCCGGGAATGGTGATCTATACCTGCCTGGTGGCTCCGTTTATGGAGGAACTGCTCTTCAGGGGAGTGCTGTTAAGAAAAGCGAGACGATTTAGATCGGAAGAGCGTCGTGTAGG
>OGHJ01003976.1_pt1 | contig 9937 bp, 14 predicted proteins | sample 1571351 | NCBI WGS metagenome assembly OGHJ01 (sample SAMEA2582037, study PRJEB24529) | metagenome | biome: Human gut stool | place: China | collected 2011 | reverse complement strand
GTTTGATCCACCTTGAAATTGCCGTCTTCATCCAGCAGCCCCAAAGCGTTCAGCACGGAACGCACTTGGTCGCTGCTGCCGCCGGTCAAGGCGGAGAGCTGCTCCAAAATCGCCTGATTTTCCTTGGGTGTGTTGCCCAGCGAATCGCTCAGCGCTGCAAACGCCGTAGTTGGCAGCAGCGTGAGCGTCATGCACAGGCTCAGCAGCGCCGCTAAAAACCTTTTCTTCATGCTTCCTCATCCTCCTTAGTTCGTTCCTCCTGTTTATTGTTTTTCTTTCTCAATCGTGTGCAAAACACGGTAACGACCACCGCCGCAATAAAGCAGATAACGCCAACCAACACATAGCTGCCTACGTTTTCCAGCAGCATCGTTGCGCCGTTTAAGCCCTGCACCGCACCCGGCGACCGGTCGGGGAAATGTCCCATCACATAAATAAGGCAACAGCAAAGCACAACAGACACAAGCGACAATCGCTCGGTGATGTGCTTTTCCTGTCGGCGGCGCATTTGCCACGCTCGGCTTTTGACAAGCTTCACACGCTGCCCGGTATCCATCATCAAAAACACTCCTTTCAAAAAAGTCTTAAAACGGGCGTTCACTTATATAGGTACGGAAAAAAGCAAAACTACGCACCTAAAATTAAAAAAATTTTTATTTCATTTTCGCACCATACGCCAGTGGTAGGCTGCCTTTTCAATTTTCCTCATATTTTTACAGATATTTTGTCAATCCTGCCCGTAAAGCGTCATTGACCGATTCCGTCAGATTCTTTCCTTCCTCCAGCGCCATCCTACGCAGCGCCTTATCAATATCCCGATCCAGATAATAGGCCCGCTGCACCTGATCACTATTCTTCTTTGCATTTTTTTCTTCAGCAACAACAGTATTATCGCTCTGGCGTCCTGCTCCGATGATAGACTTAAACGCAGCCTCCCGGTCAAACTTTGCTTACTCAGCCCACTGTTTTGCCCCGCCTGGATGATCTGGCTCCACTCCTGCAGACGATACTCATCCCGGATCGCTAACACATCTTCCGTTTCTTGCACGTACTCCCTTCGCATTCGAAAACTTACACGCAGTCTTTGTTGACTGCATATCATTTTCTCACACTTACTCAACCTTGGAAATGCGGGTGGTTATTGAGCACTTACGAGGAAAAGGTTTGAGTTGATGCATAGAGGTTACTCCTCTTGACAAAACCGGTCTCATTCTGGTATATGGTAAAAATATCGGAATCACAGCAGATTTCATTCATCGGGCAATCTGCCCTGTACTCTGCCAAACACAATAAAAAAAGGGGCCAGCGCCCCAAAACGGATCAACCACTCCAGCCAAAGAAAAAAATTCAAATGCTGCCACCTTTTTCGTGCTCAAAGCGTCTATATAGATGACCGGAAAGCAAGGGGCTTGATAGGAGGCCATCCAGTGTGGTAAAAAGATTAGATAAAGATGACTTCACCCGTCTGGTGCTGCAGAATCAGACGGCCATGTTCCGAACCGCCCGGGCAATCGTGTCAACCGACGAAGACGCAGAGGATGCGGTACAGAGTGCCATTTGTACTGCCTTTACGAAGCTGGATGCCCTGCGGGACCCTGCAAAATTCAAATCGTGGATCCTGCGGATCGTAGTTAACAACTGCTATGACCTATGCCGGAAGTACCGGCCAATCACTGATCTGTCTGAAGTACAGAACTTTCTGCCTGCAGACGATCCGGATCCGACTGAGCGGCTGTCCCTATGGGAAGCGGTGCTATCATTAAACCCGGAAATGCGCTCCGTGGTAACACTGTTCTATTATGATGGATTTTCCATTCGGGAGATCAGCCGCACTTTAGGGATCAGCGATGTAGCAGTAAAAACCAGATTGTCCCGCAGCAGAAAGCAGCTGCGCCTTTTGCTGGCCGATGAACAAGGAGGGGTCTATGGATCAATTTGACGAGTTGCTCCACCAGCGTGCCGCCGAGGAATCATTTCCACTCCCGGAGGATTATGCCGGTCGGGTGTTCCAAACCTGCGCGGCTTTGGACGAAAATTCCCGACGGCGTCAGCGACGTCACTGGGAAACATGGGTCGCAGCAGCGCTTGCGCTGTTCATCACAATTCCAAACGTATCCCCCTCAGCTGCGGCAGCGATGGCGGAGATCCCTGGGCTGGGGGCGTTGGTGAAAGTGGTCACCTTCCGGAGTTACGCCTACAATGATGGACATAGTTCTATGGATATCTCCGTACCGGAGTTATCCGGCAGCGATGCAGCTGATACGGTAAATCAGGAAGTCCGCGCATACACCGACGAGCTGATGACGCAGTTTTACAAAGACTGTGAACGCATCGGAAATGGCTATCAGGATCTGCGTGTATCCAGCGTGGTGCTTACCAACACGGACACATGGTTTACCCTTCGCATAGACGCCACACAAACGGAAGCCAGCAGCTATGCCTTCAGCCGCTTCTATCACCTTGACAAAGCAACGGGACAAATGATCTCTCTGAGGGATCTCTTCCGCGATGGGACCGATTATGTGTCAGTGCTGTCCAATGAGGTGCTGCGGCAAGTGGAAGCGCAGATGTCCGCAAATCAGGCCCTCGCATACTTCCCGGAGGATTTTGCTGGGATCGACGCGGAGCAGAATTTCTATCTCGACGCAAACGGAAATCTCGTGTTGGTCTTCGACGAATTCGCAATTGCGGCAGGCTCTATGGGGATGCCGGAATTCACGATTGAAAAAAACATCTATCAAGACCTCTTAAAAGAAGCATATCAGAAAGGATTCGTATGATGAAAAAGAAATTATTTGTATTGCTGACGGTTGTATGTATTTTGGCGCTGGCTACCGCTTGTGGCAGCCAGACATCCGGCACAGACACAGATTCCAATGCCGGCACCCAAAGCGGAGCACAGCAGGAGGAAAGCACCCTGACCGGCAAGCTGGACGAGAAAAAGGACTTTATGTTTGTTGTGACGGATGACCAAGGCGCTTCCTACCAGTTTTCCATCGACTCCTCCGCAAAGCCGGAAGGATATGATGATGTTGCTGTGGGTGACTCCGTCACTGTGACCTACACCGGCGCGTTATCAGAGGTTGATCCCTTTGAGGGCACAATCGCTTCTGTGGAGAAAGTTAAATGACATTCGCCCTTGAAGATAACAAAAAAGTAGAAATCGGAACCGTTCTGGCTCCGATTTGTGCTTTTTACTACCATTCGCTCGGTGGATTTTGCTGGGAAAATCAATAACGGAACTACATCAGTCACCCTAACAATAACAGACTGATAAAATATGCGAAAACGCCGCCCGGTGTCGGGCGGCGCTGTTCTTGAGTTTGAAATAACCATTGGGACGAGAAAGGAGAACCAACTTTTATGTTACAAAGCCATTTTTCAACTATCCTCCTTATGCGACTTGGTTCTACAAAACGTATTGAACAGTGCTATAATACAAGGACGCTATCTTTTGGATGTGCTGCAAACTGGGTTGATTATTCAAAAACAGGCGACAAGGTAACTGGAGATCAATTAGAATGTGTTTTTGCCCACCTGAAAAATGGTGACTCTCGGATGAATGTTAAAGATTCACACGGTATCCCTATGGGAAATCACCTTGAAACCTTATATGACCCCAGAACGGATACATACTATCTGCGTTTCATTCCGACACTCTTGACACCAACTATGTGCTTCTATTCTTTCGATGCAACGAAAGTAGCTGCTATGAATGATGGCAAGATGCCTATATTTCCCCATGTGGTGTCTTTTCTGCCTGATAGGTACTTAGATGAAATGTGCTACGAAAAAGATACTGCCAGTTTTTTATTCATAAATAGCCCGGAAAAGTTTTTTGAGGAGCTGAAAGAACAAGTTCCAATAGCCATCAAGCAAAATGAGAATATCCTAACTACTGACCAATATTATCATACTAAAGGAAAAGACGACTGTGAACTTTTTGCAGATAAAGTTGATTATACTCGACATTTGCCTACAGACATCTATTATGATGAGCCAAGACCATCGGCAGAACTCTTTTGGAAATACCCACAATATCATTTTCAATCAGAGGTTCGAGTCGCCATTTTGAACACAAATTTCGTGTGGGACTATGACCCGCAGCACTTCAAGTACGAACAGCACCGGTTAGATGTGTATTTGCCGCACTTGCACGAATACGCAACCATTCGTGCAGCCAAAGACCTACAGAATATTTGTTTCTTTTGCCGTAGTGAAGATGAACCTGTCATGTGCGCGGTCAACCTACCTTATCAAGAAGAAAAATGACTCATGTCAAACTGTAAGTTTAAGATTATACAAAATATCTTCGGAGGGTTGGAGAGAAGCTGGTGCCCTATTGGATGCCAGCTTCCTTTTTTATATACAATTCGTTTACTCGGAGGAAATCCCACACAAAAGTTGGAAGAAGTCGCTCACCCGAAATCGGGGCTTAAAACAGAAATCCCACAGAAAAGTTGGGAGAAGTCGCTCGGTCGAAATAGGGCTTAAATTAAAAAATCCCACACAAAACTTTGAATATCCTATCGCGGGATGATATTGACAAAAGGGAAAATGATGCTATAATATCTGCGAATAATTCGCATATTGGAGGGCGGCTGATGTCAGGCTATAATACGAAACAGCGAAGAGCCCTGCTTGCTTTTTTAGGGGAACACCCGGACGAGCTGCTGACTGCACGCCAGATGGCGGACGCGCTGGCAGAGAAACAAATCAGCCTCAGCGCCGTGTATCGAAACCTTGCACAGTTGGAGGCGGAAGAAAAGGTGCGCCGCAGCGCAAAAAGCGGGTCGCACGAAGCGTTTTATCAGTATCTTGACGCCAAGGGCTGCAAGGGCGCGCTGCACATGAGCTGTGTGAAGTGCGGCAAAACCTTTCACATGGCCGACAGCAACGCCGCACTGTTTGCAAAGCACTTGGCGCAGAGCGAGCAATTCACGCTGGACGCAGCCGACACGATCCTCTATGGAACCTGCTCGGACTGCAAGGGAAAATAACAAACAGAAGGGAGGACAGACCATGACAAAGAAGCTTTGTTTTATGACGCGCCTGCTGGCGGCCGTGCTGGCCGTTGTCATACTGTCCTCTGCGATCTATCTTGCGGTCGAAGCCAGTCATGACTGCTCCGGCGACGACTGCGCCATCTGCCATCAGATCGGTGTCTGCGAGAATCTGCTGAAATCTCTGGGGCTTGCCGGTGCTGCCGCGGCGATCTCCGCCGCGTTTACATATACCATGTGCAGGGCGGTTCTGCCCTGCACAGAGATGATCGGCACGCTGACACTTGTTTCTCTCAAGGTAAAGCTTTCGAATTAAAAACAGGACTTTTACAAGGGCGAAGTCTATCCGTTTTCGGATAGGCTCTTGCGGTTTTGCCGCTGCCCTTGTATTTTTGCGCCTATTTTTCAAAAATTCGGAGGTTTTATTATACTATGAAGAAAATTATCACCCTGGTTCTTGCGCTGGCCATGGCGGTCAGTCTGTTCACCGGCTGCGGCAAAAAGAATGACGCAGAGACAGGCGAAGCTGATTCTGATAAATTAAAGGTTGTCACCACCATTTTCCCTGAATATGACTGGGTCAGAGAAATTCTCGGCGACAAGGCCGAGAGCACCGATCTGACCATGCTGCTGAACAGCGGCGTTGACCTGCACAGCTACCAGCCCACGGCGGATGACATCGTCAAGATTTCCGACTGCGACCTGTTCGTCTATGTGGGCGGCGAGTCCGACGGCTGGGTGGAGAGCGTCCTGAAAAACGCCGACAATAAGAATGTAAAAGTCATCAATCTGCTGAATGTGCTGGGTGATTCCGCAAAAACGGAGGAGACCGTTGAGGGGATGCAGGAGGCAGAGCACGCCCATGACCACAGCAAGGAGGTTTCCACCTTTGAAGATCATGAGGTTCAGGACAGAAGCCTGTCCGACTGGGAGGGTAGCTGGCAGTCTGCCTACCCCTTTGCGCTGGACGGAACGCTGGACGATGCCTTTGCAGTGATGGCAGAGGAAGGCGAGATGACCGCCGACGAGTATAAGACCTACTATCAGAACGGCTACAAAACGGACATTACCAATATTGACATTGAAGGCGACCACATTGCGTTCACCTATGAGGACGGCAAAAAGATCGGCTCTGACTACAAGTATATCGGTTATTACGTTCAGAACTGGTCTACCGGCACCAAGGCGGCCATGTATCGCTTCGAAGCGGTAGACAGAACCTCCGGCGCACCGGTCTGCATCGAATTCAACGACCACATGATCGAATCAGCTGCGGCCGAGCATTTCCACATCCGGATGAGCAACGAGAGCTTTGACGCCATCGTTGATCCGGAAAACTCATGGCCGACCTTCTTCCCAGCTGACATGACCGGTGAGGAGCTCTGCGAGCACATGGAGGGCCACGGCCATGACCATGGGGAGGAAAAGGACGAGCACGTCTGGCTGTCTTTGAAGAACGCCAAAACGCTGGTCGGCGCGATTGCCGATGCCTTGCAGGAACTTGATCCCGATAACAAGGATACCTACGCCGCCAACGCCTCCGCCTATATCGAAGAGCTTTCCGCGCTGGATGGCGCGTACCAGTCTGCCGTGGACGGCGCGGCGCACAAGACTATCCTGTTTGGCGACCGCTTTCCATTCCGCTATCTGGTGGATGACTACGGCCTGAGCTACTACGCTGCCTTTGCAGGCTGCTCCGCCGAGAGCGAAGCCAGCTTTGAAACCGTTTCGTTTCTTGCAAAGAAGGTGGACGAGCTGGGACTTCCCTGCGTGCTGACCATTGAGGGCAAGAACCACAAGCTCGCAGAAACCATCGTCCAGAGCACCGCCGCTAAAAACCAGAAGGTGCTGACCATGGACTCCATGCAGTCCACCACCTCTGAGGATGTGGCAAACGGCACCACCTATCTCTCCGTCATGGAGCAGAATCTGGGCGTGCTGAAAGAAGCATTGGATTAAGGGGGTGAGATGATGGCTCAGCTCACTTGTCAAAAGCTCTGCGTCGGCTACGATGGGAGACCTGTTCTGCAAGGCCTTGATTTTGAGGCCTTTGCGGGCGACTACCTCTGCATCGTAGGAGAAAACGGCTCCGGCAAGAGTACCCTTATGAAAACGATCCTCGGCTTGCAGACGCCCATCAGCGGCAGCATTTTGACAGGCGATGGGCTGAGGAAAAATGAGATCGGCTATCTGCCGCAGCAAACGCAGGTGCAGAAGGACTTCCCGGCATCCGTGAGAGAGATCGTTCTCTCAGGATGTCAGGGACGCTGCGGCAGCCGCTCTTTTTATAACAAAGAAGAAAAACAGCTCGCGGCGGACGCCATGGAGAAAATGCAGATCACGCCCCTTGCCAAGCGCTGCTACCGGACGCTCTCCGGCGGTCAGCAGCAGCGGGTGCTGCTCGCCCGCGCCCTGTGCGCTACCCGGAAAATGCTGTTTCTGGATGAGCCGGTCTCCGGCCTTGATCCCAAGGTGACAGCGGAAATGTATGCGCTCATTCAAAAGCTCAATTACGAAGATGGTATCACCGTTGTGATGATCTCCCATGACCTGAGTGCGGCGCTGCAATACGCCAGCCATATCCTGCACATCGGAGACACGGTGTTTTTCGGTACCAAGGCGGCCTACCTGAACGAGTTCCCACAGGCATGGCAGAAAGGCGGTGAGGTGAAATGACGGCGATCCTTGAAAAAATCACGTTCTACTGGACTTATCCCTTTGTCCGCTACGCACTCATAGTCGGCGTGTTGATCGCGCTGTGCTCGTCGCTGCTGGGGGTCACGCTGGTGCTGAAAAGGTTTTCCTTCATCGGCGATGGCCTTTCCCATGTAGCCTTCGGCGCCATGTCCATCGCCGCCGTGCTGAAGCTGACGGACGATATGCCCCTGACGCTGGGCGTCACGGTGGTCTGTGCCGTCCTGCTGCTCCGCACGGGGCAGAACACGAAGATCAAGGGCGATGCCGCCGTCGCCATGATCTCGGTGGGTGCGCTGGCCATCGGGTATCTTCTGATGAACCTTTTTTCCACCTCGTCCAACCTCTCCGGCGACGTGTGCAGCACACTGTTCGGCTCCACCTCCATCCTGACGCTGTCAAAAAGCGAGGTCTGGCTGTGTGCGGGACTGTCCGTGGTGGTCGTGGCGGTGTTTCTGCTCTATTATAACAAGATCTTTGCCGTGACCTTTGACGAAGACTTTGCCAAGGCGGTGGGGACAAAGGCAGACCTGTACAACCTGCTGCTCGCCGTCATCGTTGCCGTGGTGATCGTGCTGGCGATGAATCTGGTCGGCTCGCTGCTGATCTCCGCGCTGGTGATCTTCCCGGCGCTGTCCGCCATGCGCCTTTTTCAAAATTTCCGGTCCGTGACGGTCTGCTCGGCCGTGCTGTCAGTGAGCTGCGCGGTGCTGGGCATTCTGGTCTCCATTCTGGCGGGGACGCCGGTGGGTTCCACCATCGTGGCGGCGGATATTCTGGCGTTTTTGATTTGTTCGACTATCGGCCGTGCAAGGGGAGGCGGAACGGGATGAAACAGCTTTTTTGCCTGCTGCTGGCTGTCTGCATGATGGCTTCCCTCTGCGCCTGCGGGAAAGGCCGCGAAAAGGACGCAGGAAATGATACGCTTTCTTCCAATGAAGAAGCGTCTGCATCGGCTGAGAGCATTCCAACGCCGAAAGAACAGGAAACGCCGGGGAAGTCTAAGCCGTCGCAGCCCGCTGCCGGCAAAGTGGATGTGGATCTGACGGTGCTCAGCAGCACCATGGTCTACTCCGAGGTCTACAATATGCTCTATTATGACCAGGAGAGCTATTACGGTAAAACGGTCAAGGCAAATGGCATATTTGCCATTTATCAGATGGTGGTGGACGGCGTGACGCAGCCGGCCCCGGTAGCGTATGCCTGCATCATCGCCGATGCGACCGCCTGCTGCGCCGAGGGGATGGAATTTGTGCTGGAAGGTGATTATACCTACCCGGACGATTACCCGGAGCTGGGGGCGGAGATCACCGTCATCGGTGAATTTCAGTCCTATGAGGAAAACGGGATGACATGGTATCATCTGGTGAACGCAAGGCTGGCGTGATGCCGTGATAGCGCTGCATACATAGTAAGCGTGACGATTTCAGGGAGAAAAGTATTCCGGTGCTGCCTGACTGCAATTTATAAGAGCCGGACAAAGGACGTCATTTATCCCGCTGCAGAAAAATTCTCGTGAGGAAAGCGGGTGTTGAATTTGAGATGCCTCCTTAAAGAATAGGCAGACTTAACATAAACTTTATTCCTGTTATGATAACATAATCAATAAATACCCTGCTCTGGACGGAACACTTCTGCAAGGAACCAGTCAGGCTGCAAAAACAGAAATGATCAACGATGGAGAATATGAATGACTTTTGAAATTCACAGCAAAATCACAAATCGAACTATGACCGTAGCTGCCCGCGCGATGCGCAGGGTGCTGCGGCGAAAGAGAAGCATTATTTGGGCCATCTTCGGCTGGAGCGTCTTTTTCATCAACGCTCTGCTGCTGATCCCATTTGACGGAGAGCCTTTTGCGCTTGATGTCAGAACGGTGACTTCCCTGCTGGCAGAGGTGATGCTGCTGTCCGTTCTGCTGTTTCAGGATCGGTTCAACGGCATGATCGCCTGTAAAAACACGCTGGCGGGCACAAAGGAATATCATGTCGCATTCGGTGAGGATTCCTATACCGTCGTTACGGCGGCCACCACCTCCACGTTCCACTATGAGCTGATCGACGCACTGGCTGAGTCGCAGGACTACATCATCCTTCTGATGAAGAAACGCTATGCGCAGCCTCTGGACAAGCGTACTCTTACCGGCGGGACGGTGGAGGAATTCAAACGATTCCTTGAGGAGAAAACCGGAAAGACGTTCCGGCGTGTGAAATGAACGAATTTTCTATTACGCCCTTTCG
>OGHJ01003975.1_pt1 | contig 9939 bp, 6 predicted proteins | sample 1571351 | NCBI WGS metagenome assembly OGHJ01 (sample SAMEA2582037, study PRJEB24529) | metagenome | biome: Human gut stool | place: China | collected 2011 | reverse complement strand
TTAACTCAAATGTTGGTATTCCAAAAAATCCAGGTGAAGCGCCAAAAGAGCCAACGGCTCCTGAAGAACCAAAGGCTCCAACCCCACCAACGATTACATTGGAAGTTCTTCCAGCAGTACCAACAGAACCAACCCCACCAACTGCCCCTACAGCACCAACAGAACCTAACTATACAGTAGTGACAGTTGATGCTGAGGAGCCAACAGCTCCAAAAGAGCCTAAGGCACCAACGCCACCAACTCCTACAGTAGTTGAAGTTCCTGCGGAACCAGGCAAACCAGAAGAGCCTAAAGCACCAACACCACCGACAGAACCTAACTACACTGTGGTTACAGTTGAGAGTGAGGAACCTAAGGCACCAACAGAGCCTAAGGCACCAACGCCACCAACTCCAGCATTAGTTGAAGTGCCAGCAGAGCCACGTAAGATTACGGCTCCAGTAGAACCTAAGGCACCAACACCACCTACACCAGTAGTTGTGGAGGTACCTGGTGAGCCAACGAAACCAACACCACCAACAGAGCCTAAAGCTCCAACACCACCAACTATGGTTACAGTTAATGTTCCTAATAAACCTGTTTCACCTAAAGAACTTGTAGCTCCTAAGGTGAAATGGCATAAAAATTATCTTGTTGAGCGAGTAACTCGTCCAGTGCCAACGCCACCAACAACTCCTCAAAAACCAAAAACTCCTGGAACACCTACAGGACCAAGTGTAACACCAACTTCTTCTGTGATTGCTAAGCAAGAAACAGAAAGAACTAATAGTGGACAATTGCCAGAAACAGGTGATTCTAACCAAAAATTAGCATCTGTAACAGGTGTAGGCTTGCTTACAATGGCACTTACAGGTCTATGGTCAGCTCGCAAACGTAAACATTAATAAGATGAAATAAAAGATTAGGTTGTTTTGTTATGCAAGACATCTAGTCTTTTTTAGTTACTTATTGATAGATGTTTGTCTTTTAAAATAAGCTTGAATGTTAAAACTAATATAGAAAGATAAAGGAGAGAATCTAGGTAGATAGCTATCCGAAAACTAAATATCACAATGAAAATCAAAATGAAAGCTTATTATCGCTTGTTTTTCATGATTTTTTCAATAAAAAAACATTAAAGCAAATTGGACTAGATATTATAAAATTAAACCTCCTATTTGTATCGAAAATGCTATTAATTATAGGGTTTTGTCTATCAAATAATTTGATATTAAAAAGTATTTGAATTTAAGAATCTAATCGAATTTAAAGGAATGGATGTTTTTATGAGATATCTCAAATTGACATGGTCCTTTCTTTTGTTAGAATATGAACATAACTAAATATAGAAGGACGTAATTTAAATGGGGAAAAAGGAATTACAACGTTATTCACTCAGAAAGTCTAGCCTTGGTGCGGCTTCTGTTCTTTTGGGGACTGCAGTTCTTGCAGTAGGAGCTTCAAATGCAAGCGCTGATGAAGTAGCAACAACTACAGATTCAGCAACACCAGCAGTTGAAGCAACAGATGCTGTTGAAGAAAGCACTTCTGCCGTAGCAGATTCAACTGAGAAGAAGGTTGTTAACGTTACTGAAGAAGGCAACACAACTGTTACAACGAGTGAAGTAACAAATACAAGCTTAGAAGCTGCAAAAACAGCTGCAACTAACGAAGGGGTTGAGGTTAAGGAAGAACCTGCTCAAACTAAAGAAACTGTTGAAGCAGCTGCTGCAGATAATAAAGCACAAGCAGAGAAAATCAATACAGTCGTTTCAGATTATAAAGCGGCTAAAGAACAATACAAGTCAGATAAAGCTGACTATGATAAAGCAAAAGCAAACTACGATGCCAAATTAGCTGAGAAAGCACTTGCTGATAAAACAAATGCTGAAGCTCAGGCTAAATATGATACTGAAAAAACAGCTTATGATAAAGCTTCAGAGCAATACCAAATTGCTAAGCAAGCTTATGACTCAGCTCTTTCAGAGTACAAGACTAAGAAAGTTACTTATGATGCTAAGGTAGCAGAAAAAGAAGCAGCTGATAAAGAAAATGCCTTGTCTGCAGCTAAATACCAAGCAGAATTGGCAACTTATAACCAAGCAAAAGCTGATTATGAAGCAGCTCTTGCACAGTACAATAGCGATAAAGCCAAATACAATGCTGAAAAAGCTAATTATGATAATAAAGTAGCTGAAAAAGTTGTTACTGAAAAACGTAACGCTGAAGCTGAAGCTAAATATCAAACTGAGCTAGCAGCATATAATGAAGCAAAAGCTAAATATGATGTAGAAAAAGCAGCATATGACAAGAATCTTGAACTTTATAACGCTAAGAAAACAGCTTATGAAGCAGATCTTGAAACAAAACAAGCTATTGAAAAATACAATGCAGATGCTAAAGCTAAATACGAAGCAGCCTTGGTTGTCTACAATGAGCAAAAAGCTAAATATGACCAAGAGTACCTTGAGTATCAAAACAAATTAGCTGTCTACCAAACAGCACTTAAACAATACCAAGAAGCTAAAACAGCTTACGATAAATACATGAATGATCCTGTATATCGTAACCTTAAAGATGCTGAAGTTGTTCAAGAATTGACCTTCCAACGTGAAAACGATGCAACACACAAAGTTGAAGGTGTAAGCAACTACTTGACAAAAGAAGCACAAGAGCGTCTTAACACAAGTAATGTTTTCCAATATGACTCTAACAAGTTACAAGCATCTGACATTGTTTCAAATAGCCCTTGGACAAATACTGAAGACGAGTGGGTTCAAGTTAAAGAAGGTGACAAATTTGTTGTTACATATGATGGTTTGAACCAATCAAGCATGATTGTTGAGAATGAAGCATCAGCAATCAAACGTGTTGTTTACCGCTACGAAATTGTTAGCCTTCCATCAAATGACGGAAAAGGTATCGCGAAAATCAGTAAGGATCCAACAGTAACTATGACAGTTGGTGCATCAACTGATCAAGACAAACCAGTTAAAGTAGCAGTAGATGTTGAGTTTTACGATAAAGATGGTAAAATGTTCAACCTTAGTGAGCGTAATGCTATCGTAGCACTTAACTCACTAAACCACTGGAATGGTGCAGCTTATGTTGAAACATCTGAGCGCCCACGTCCACTTACAGTAGAAGCGAAAGACGTTAATGGTAATACTGTCCGCGGTACATATAATCCTTACGCAGATGGTTCTACTTTGGCAATCCAAAACGGTGAAGTTGTTACTAAATCTGGATACGCTGATTTCGGTGGCGCTACTGTTAACATTTCTGATGAGAACCCACTTAAGGTAGTTGTTCCTATCACTGACTGGAATGGTTCAGAATGGGTTGTCTCACGTGAAATTCCATCTGATGTAACAACTCTTAATGCTTCAGGTAGTGGTAATGGACACGCTCTTGGTAACCAAGATTATACATTTGGTGATAAAGATGATGTTATTGGTTCGTACAGCGTTTCTGCTGAAACTGGTTTGATTACATTCACACCTAAGAAAAAATACCAATCAACACGTCACCAAGAATATGTAAATATTGGTGATAACCAATTCATCGCTATTCCAAAATCATCAGTTACTTATGATGCTGCTACTAAAGAAGTAACGTCAGTCAATGATAACCAATACATTGACCATGGTGCAGTCTTTAATGGTGAGACAACGTCTGAATTGACAGGTTGGGATAACGCTGATTCACCTTACCTCTATTATGGAGGTGCAGGTATCAAGATGACAAATGGTCACTTGGTATTTACTGCTGAAGGTGCAAATGCTGATGGTGCACCAACAGTATACTGGTTCGCAATCAACTCTAATCTTGGTTTGCCTAAGAATCCAGGTGAAAAACCTGAAGAGCCTAAGGCACCAACACCACCAACAGCACCGGTTAAACCAGTTATTAAAACAGTTGGTATCAAACCACAAGAACCAACACCACCAACACCACCAAAAGAGCCAGTGGCACCAACGCCACCAACTCCAGAGGTAGTTGAAGTACCTGGTAAACCACAAGAACCAACACCACCAACAGGTCCAACGGCACCAACGCCACCAACACCAAAAGTAGTTGAAGTTCCTGCTAAACCAGTAGAACCTAAAACTCCTGAAAAACCAAGTGTTGTATGGCACAAGAACTATGTCGTTGAGAGAGAGTCTCACGTGGTACCACCAACACCACCGACTCCACAAACACCACCAACACCTGTTACTCCTCCAACTCCAGTGACACCGCCAACTACACCAACTCCAGATACTGAAGTTCCTGTAGTGCCTCAAGCTGAGTTGCCACAAACTGGTGAGCACACTAGCAATGCTGGATTTATTGGACTTCTTTCAATGATTTTTGCAGCCTTTGTAGGATTCTTCAAACGTCGTAAAGAAGATTAAGTGGTGCTATTAAATTAGTTCCCCATCAAAACTAGATTCTATTTAGAATCTAGTTTTTATTTTTGCTAGGTTTTACTTCCTCGGTTTTCCTCCCTCATATCATTTCTATTTACTGGTGAAACATGTTATAATTGTTTTGAACGACTATTATAGAAAGATGCAAGGAGACGAGCATGGAAGAACTTAAGAAAATCGCTGGTGTAACCGCTGCCAAATACGTTGAAGATGGAATGGTTGTTGGACTCGGTACAGGGTCAACAGCTTACTTCTTCGTAGAGGAAATTGGCCGTCGCATTAAGGAAGAAGGTCTTACTGTTGTTGGCGTAACGACATCAAGTCAAACCACTAAACAAGCTGAAGGCTTAGGCATTCCTTTGAAGGCAGTGGATGACATTGACAGTATTGATGTTACTGTTGATGGAGCCGACGAAGTAGACCCTCAACTCAACGGGATTAAAGGTGGTGGTGGTGCCCTTCTGATGGAAAAAATTGTCGCTACACCTACAAAAGAATATATTTGGGTGGTTGATGAGTCTAAAATGGTTGATCAATTAGGTGCTTTCAAACTACCAGTTGAAGTAGTTCAATATGGTGCTGACCGTCTGTATCGTGTCTTTGAGTCTAAGGGTTATAAGCCATCATTCCGACTTACGGAACAAGGTGACCGCTTTGTTACAGATATGAAGAACTATATCATCGATCTTGATTTAGGTAAGATTGAAAATCCAGTAGCTCTTGGTGAAGAACTAAAAGCTATGACTGGTGTTGTCGATCATGGATTGTTCAATGGCATGGTTAACAAAGTCATCGTTGCAGGAAGAGACGGTGTTAAGGTCGTTGAAGTTAAGGCTTAGTCCGATTTTTATTCCCCTCACTTTTAATGAGGAAAACTAATTAATTTTTGTCAAACTATTAAATAATATAGAAAGGCAAGAGGTAATTTCGAAAAGATTTTATCTCTTTGTGGTGTTATTATGTCCAAATTTAACCGAATGCATTTAGTCGTTCTTGATTCAGTAGGAATTGGTGCTGCTCCAGATGCCAATGACTTTGTCAATGCAGGTGTGCCAGATGGTGCTTCAGATACCCTTGGTCATATCTCTAAATCAGTAGGATTGAATGTGCCAAATATGGCTAAGCTTGGTCTAGGAAATATTCCTCGTGAAACACCTTTGAAAACAGTACCGACAGAAAGCAACCCAACTGGTTATGCAACAAAATTGCAGGAAGTTTCTCTTGGTAAAGATACGATGACTGGTCACTGGGAAATCATGGGTCTCAATATTACTGAACCTTTTGATACTTTCTGGAACGGATTCCCAGAAGAAATTCTCACTAAAATTGAGGAATTCTCAGGTCGTAAAGTCATTCGTGAAGCTAATAAACCATACTCAGGTACAGCTGTTATTGAAGACTTTGGACCTCGTCAAATGGAAACTGGTGAATTGATTATTTACACTTCAGCTGACCCAGTTCTTCAAATTGCTGCACACGAAGACATTATTCCATTGGATGAGTTGTATCGTATTTGTGAATATGCGCGTTCAATTACCCTTGAGCGTCCAGCTCTTCTAGGGCGAATCATTGCTCGTCCTTACGTTGGTGAGCCTGGAAACTTCACTCGTACATCTAATCGTCGAGATTTGGCTGTTTCACCATTTGCACCAACTGTTTTGGATAAATTGAATGAAGCTGGTATTGATACTTATGCCGTTGGTAAAATCAATGATATTTTCAACGGAGCTGGTATTAACCACGATATGGGTCACAACAAATCAAATAGCCATGGTATTGATAATTTGATTAAAGCTATGACTTCTGAAAATTTCAAACATGGCTTCTCATTCACAAACTTGGTAGACTTCGATGCCCTTTATGGACACCGTCGTGATCCACATGGATATCGTGATTGTTTGCACGAATTTGACCAACGTTTGCCTGAAATCATTGCTGCCATGCGTGAAGATGATCTCTTGATGATTACAGCAGACCACGGAAATGATCCAACTTATGCAGGTACAGACCATACTCGTGAATATATTCCTTTCTTGGCTTATAGCCCATCATTCAAAGGAAATGGACTTATTCCAGTAGGTCATTTCTCTGACATCTCAGCAACTGTCGCTGAAAACTTTGGTGTAGATAAAGCCATGATTGGTGAAAGCTTCTTGGATAAACTTGTCTAAAATGAAGCGCTATGCATTTTTGGTTCGTGGGATAAACGTTGGTGGCCGTCACAAGGTAGTCATGGAAGAATTTTGTCATGAGTTAAAAAAACTTGGGATGTCAAATGTTTCTTCCTATATAAATAGTGGAAATTTTTTCTTCGATTCATCCTTGATGAAAGTGGAACTCCTCTTAGTTTTAGAGAGATTTCTTAATAAGACTTATCCATTTATTAAGGTATTTTCTCTTTTTACTCTAGAAGATTACCAAAATGAAGTGGCATCTTTACCTAAGTGGTGGGAAGATGATTTCTATAGAAAAGATGTCCTCTTATATACTGAAAGACTTGACAAGAACGAAATAAGGAATGTTATTGAGTCTTTAGAGTTGGGAGATGAAATTATTCATCTTGGTCAACTTGGGATCTACTGGGGTAAATTTGATAAATCAACTTATAGCCAAACAGCTTATCATAAGAAGTTATTGAAAACACCTTTTTATCCTGATATAACCATTCGAAATGCAAGAACTTTTTCAAAAATTGGTCACTTTTTAAGAATGAAATAAAATTAAGGGAGAAATAACATGTCGCTACTTGAAAAAATTAGGGTTACTCAAGCATTTTTGGAAAGCAAAGGAATTGAAAAACCTGAGTTTGGTTTAATCTTGGGTTCTGGACTTGGTGAGTTGGCTGAAGAAGTTGAAGACGCAGTTGTCATTGACTATGCGGATATTCCAAACTGGGGACAATCAACGGTTGTCGGACATGCTGGAAAACTTGTTTACGGAACTTTGTCTGGACGTAAGGTTTTGGCTCTTCAAGGACGTTTCCATTTTTATGAAGGAAATCCGCTTGAAGTCGTTACTTTCCCTGTACGTGTTATGAAAGCTCTTGGATGTGAAGGAGTTGTTGTAACCAATGCAGCAGGTGGTATCGGCTTTGGCCCAGGTACTTTGATGGCCATCACTGACCACATTAACATGACTGGTCAAAACCCATTGATCGGTGAAAACTTGGATGATTTTGGTCCACGTTTCCCTGATATGTCTAAAGCTTACACACCTGAATACCGTGAAACCGCTCATAAAGTGGCTGATAAACTTGGTATCAAATTGGATGATGGTGTTTATATCGGTGTGACTGGTCCAAGTTATGAAACTCCAGCTGAAATCCGTGCTTATAAGACACTTGGTGCAGATGCTGTTGGGATGTCAACTGTCCCTGAAGTCATTGTTGGAGCACATTCTGGTTTGAAAGTTCTTGGTATTTCATGTATTACCAACTTTGCTGCTGGTTTCCAAGAAGAATTGAACCACGAAGAAGTGGTGGAAGTGACAGAGCGTGTTAAAGGGGACTTCAAAGGATTGCTAAAAGCGATTCTTGCTGAACTCTAAAATATGATAGCTCGGGGAATAAAACCTATAACGTCATTACCCAAGTCGACTAGGTTAAGTTTAGCTGTTTTTGGAACCGGTATTGCTTCAGGTTTGGTAGGCATTCTTTGTCATTACCTTTTGGAGTTTATACAAATTCTTGTATTTGGTAATGATAAATCGAATTTATTGTCACAGTTTAACTCTGTAAGTCCCTTTCGACGATTTGCAGTATTGCTTGTAGTAGGTGTTTTGGCTAGTTTATTTTGGTATTTCCTTCAGAGACGAGTGTCCCTCCTTTCTATTAGTAAGGCTAAGCAACTCGTTGGTAAGAAGAGTCCAAATTTTCTTGGCCAAAGTCTACATGCTTTGATGCAGGTTGCAATCGTTGGAGCTGGTTCCTCAATTGGTAAAGAAGGAGCGCCTCGAGAATTAGGCGCTCTATTTGGTGGTAGTCTATCCAAAGCCTTGCATTTGGATGTTGTTGATAGACAATTGCTAATTGCTTGCGGGGCAGGCGCTGGCTTAGCTGCGGTTTACCAAGTCCCCTTTGCCAGTACACTGTTTGTTCTGGAAACCTTAGGGGTTGCTTGGAAATCAAAAAATATTGTTATCATTCTTGTGACAACCTATTTGTCAGCTTATTGTGCTCGACCAATCGTTGGTAAGGAGGCAATTTATCAAGTCGGTAAAGTTAGCTCAGACCCTGCTAGTCTGATTCAGGTTATTTTTCTTGTATTAGTGATAACTCCGCTGGCGATGATGTTTAGCTTCTTAGCCAAAAAGGCTAGCAAAAGTCGTATTACTGATAAACGTATTCTGTGGACCATGCCACTATCTTATGTAGTATTAGGTGGGATTGCAGCTTTCTATCCTTTAATCATGGGAAATGGTCAGGTTCTAGCCCAATGGTTATTTTCAGGTGGGGGTTCAGCATACCTACCTCTTATCCTTGTCGTCAAAGGTCTTATGGTATGTTTACTTTTATGGGGAGGCTCTTATGGGGGAACCCTAACCCCTTCCTTTACCTTAGGTGCCGGATTAGGTTTCTTATTGACAAGTTGTCTTGAGATTTTTGGCTTATCACTCAATCCTACTCTAGGAATGTTACTCGGTGCAACCGTATTTTTAGGAACAACTTTAGATGCTCCTCTAACTGGGATAGCCTTAGTTCTAGGTTTTACTGGTCAAGGAGGGCTGGTAGCAGTACCACTACTCTTAGCGAGTCTACTATCGAGGATAATTAAAAATAGATGGAAGAAAAAACAATGAATATTCATTTTATCTTACACGAAACGTTTGAAGTCCCAGGAGCCTATTTAAAATGGGCTCAAGACCGTGGGCATAATATCACATCAACCAAGGTATATGAGGAAGAGATTCTTCCTGAAACCGTTGAAGGTATTGATTTTCTAATTGTGATGGGTGGCCCTCAGTCACCTGATGAAGATCGTCAGGCCTTTCCTTATTATGACCCAGAAGCTGAGATTGCATTTATGCAAAAAGCAATTGCTGCTGATATCTATATTGTTGGGGTTTGCCTAGGTGCTCAACTTTTATCTGTAGCCTATGGTGGTGAGTATGAACATAGTCCAGAACGTGAGATTGGGGTTTTCCCTGTTACATTAACTGAGGCAGGTTTGGCGGATGACCATATCAAAGGTTTTGGCAAAACCCTAAATACTGGTCACTGGCATGGTGATATGCCTGGATTGACTGATAATGCAGTTGTTCTTGCTATTAGTCAAGGTTGTCCACGCCAAATTGTTCGCTTCAGTCCTAAACACTATGCCTTTCAGGCACACTTGGAGTTTGATCTTGAAGCCATTGATTTACTTATAGCTGCTGACGGTGAAGAGCATTTACGTCAGCAAAATAAAGAGTTGCCTTTTGTTCAAACACCTGAACAATTGCGTGCCAACGATTATTCTGAAATGAACAAAAAGTTATACGATTTTCTTGATTCATTGACTCAAGCTTAATCCACTTTTAAAGTAGTTATTTATCCACTATATAATAGTAG
>OGHJ01003974.1_pt1 | contig 9939 bp, 8 predicted proteins | sample 1571351 | NCBI WGS metagenome assembly OGHJ01 (sample SAMEA2582037, study PRJEB24529) | metagenome | biome: Human gut stool | place: China | collected 2011 | reverse complement strand
GTCCTGGGTGGTCTCCACCGTGGCCGTCACCGGGGTGACACTGGACAAGTCCAGCGCCACGGTGAACGTCAACGGCACCACACAGCTCACCGCTACCGTGGCGCCCTCCAACGCCTCCAACAAGAACGTGACCTGGAAGTCCTCCAACACCAACATCGCCACTGTCGACTCCAACGGCAAGGTCACCGGCAAGGCCGTGGGCGAGGCCACCATTACCGTTACCACAGCCGACGGCGGCAAAACCGCCACTTGCAAGGTGACCGTCTCCAAGGGCAGCGTGACCACCATCACCTACTCCGTGGCGGTAGACAAGACCCTGACCCTGGACCGCAGCGACTTCTACAATGTGTGCGCCGGGGTGTACGGCAATGGCCTGGACTATGTGAAGTTCGATAAGAATTCCTCCAAGGGCACCCTCTACTATAACTACACCGAGGGTGACGGCGGTGCTAAGATCTCCACCTCCGAGCGCTATTACTACTCCAGCAGCTCCAGCAAGTCCATCTCCAAGATCACCTTCGTTCCCGACGGCAACAGCGGCGACACCGCCGTCTTTACTTACGTCGGGTATGATTCCCAGGGCAAATCCTACGAGGGAACTCTCCAAATCAAGCTCACCGCTCCCTCCGGCGACATCTCCTATGAGACCGGCAAGAACGAAACCATCACCTTCACCGACAGCGACTTCAACAGCATCTGCAAAAAGATCACCGGCTCCTCCCTGGACTACGTGACCTTCGGCTCGGTGAGCTCTTCCAAGGGCGCCCTCTATCTGGACTACGGCGGAAAGGACGAGGACAAGCTCTCCACCTCCACCAAGTGCTACTACAACGACTCCCCCTACCTGAGCAATGTCACCTTCGTCCCCGCCAAGGATTACACCGGCACCTTCACCATTTCCTACTCCGGCCGCAGCAACGCCCGTGACAGCTTCTCCGGCAGCGTGAAGATCACCGTACGCAAGAGCAGCTCCGTCCTCTCCTACACCGTGGCCGAGGGCAAGACCCTGACCCTGGACGACAGCGATTTCAACGATTTCTGCAAGGACGAAACGGGCTACAACATGGACTACGTGAAGATCACGCCCCCCTCCTCCTCCAAGGGTACCTTTTACTACCGCTACGGCGAGAGCCGCTACGAGGAGAAGATCTCCTCCTCCGACAAGTACTATCGCACCTCCTCCCCCAAGCTGGACGACGTGACCTTTGTCCCCGAGGATGACTACAATGGCACCGTTTCGGTCTCCTTCACCGGCCGGAGCACCGACGGCGACAGCTTCTCCGGTACTATGAAGATCCGGGTGGGTGACGCCGACGAGGGTGACATCACTTACACCGCCGCTGCCGGCACCGCCGTCACCTTCAACGACGACGATTTCAACGACTACTGCAAGGACATCACCGACTACAGTCTGGACTATGTCCGCTTCACCCTGCCCAGCGACTCCAAGGGCACCCTCTACTACCAGTACGACAAGAGCGGCGAGAAAAAGGTCAGCAGCTCCACCTCCTATTACCGCTCCTCCTCTCCCCGGCTTTATGACGTGACCTTCGTCCCTGCCAAGGAGTACACCGGCAATGTGGAGATCTCCTTCACCGGCCGGAGCACCGACGGTGACAGCTTCTCCGGCACCGTGGTCATTGCTTATTCCGCCCCCAAGGAGGCCTCTGTCATCCGCTACTCCACCACCTCCGCCCCTGTGACCTTCTCCACCGCTGACTTTATCAACGCCTGCTCCGCCCGTGGGTCCGGCTCCCTCACCTCCGTGAAGTTCGAGCTGCCCTCCACCGCCGCCGGCAAGCTCTACTATGGTTACACCAACCCCACCAAATACGGCGGTCTGGTAAGTCCCGCCATCTCCTTCCCCGCCTCCACCGGCAGCGGCTCTATCTCTTCCGTCACCTTCGTCCCCAAGGCCTCTTACAACGGCACCGTCTCTGTCAACTATACCGGCACTGACAGCAAAAACAACACCTTCACCGGCCGGGTGGACATCACAGTCACCCCCTCCACCCAGTCCAAGCGCTTCACCGACATGGGCAATCACGGCTGGGCCGCCGCTTCTGTGGACTTCCTCTATGACGGCGGCATCACCACCGGTACCAGCGCTACCACCTACGGCCCCGCCCTCAACATCACCCGCGGCGACTTCATCCTGATGCTCTACCGGGCCTTCAACCTCTCCGCCAATACCACCGATGGCTTTAAGGATGTGCCCTCTGACAGCTACTATGCCCAGGCCATTGCTGTGGCTAAGGCTCTGGGGATCGCTCAGGGTTCCGATGACGGGCGCTTCAACCCCACCGCTCCCCTTACCCGCGAGGACGCCATGGTCTTCCTTTATCGGACGCTCAACCGGACCGGGCGGACCATCGCCTCTGCCTCCGCCTCCTATCTCAACCGCTTCTCCGACGGCAGCAGCACCTCCAGCTATGCCCAGGACTCCGTGGCCGCTCTGGCCCAGGCAGGGATCATTCAGGGTGACACCAACGGCCGCCTCAATCCGAAAGGCTCTCTGACACGCGCTGAGATGGCTGTCATCCTCCATCGGGTGGTCACTCTGTAATCTGCACTTGTGGCTCTCACCTGCCGTACATGAAGAAATATGGAGAAAGCTCCCTCCCCAACATCAAATGTTGGGGAGGGAGCTTTTTGTGCATCTGCCCACATGCGCAGCCTCTCTGCTCCAGCGCTTTACAGTTTATTCACAATTTACCCTTCTTTCCGGGGTTGACGAGTCGGTGACATTGTGTTACAATTTGGTTACAATTTTTAAGATATTCTTAGGAGGCATATGATGGCCGAAGAAAAGATTCCCCTGACCTACAAGGGTCACCCCCTGCGCCGCAAGGACAACCTCATTTACTACGGCAGCATGGCCGACAAATACATCATCATGCTCCAGGTGATGGACACCAAGAAGGTGGACGATCTGGATGTGGCCACCCGGGTGGCCGTTCAGCTCCAGCTCACAGATCCCGACCTCAAGAGCCGGGACCGCGTGGTCAAGAAGACGGAAAAGGACAGCCTGTACGCCGCCATGGACGTGGCTGCCGTCTGGCTGGCCCGCTCTCTGGCCAACAAGTAACACAAGCCGCAAGTCATCCGCACAAAAGAGATTCTTGATGGAGGGGTCATACCAATGATACATTCTCGCCTGATGCGCGTCGCCCTGCTGGGCACCGTACTCACCGCCATGTGCACCATCGGTGCCTCCGCCGCCACCCTGGGTGCCGGCACTGTCACTGCCGACGCGCTTCGGCTCCGCTCCACTCCGGCCGCCGAAGGTGAGATTCTGGCTACCGTTTCCAGCGGCACCAACGTTGTCGTTCTGGACGAAGCGGAAGACGGCTGGTACAAGGTCAACTACAACTCCGTGGAGGGCTACATGTCCGGTGAGTATCTGGACGTGGCCACCAAGGCCGATACCGCCCTGGGCTACGGAAAGGTAGATGCCGACGGCTCCACCCTGAACATGCGGGCAGGCGCCAGCACCTCCTTCGACTCCCTGTGCTCCATTCCCAGCGGCACCGTGCTGGAGCTGGAGGGCATCTACGAAGGCTGGTACAAGGTTACATACGCCGGCAACACCGGTTACGTCAGCAGCGACTACATCACCATCACCACTGAGCCCACCACCAGCACCTCCTCTGCGCTGGGCGAGCAGATCGTGGCTCTGGCCAAGCAGTATCTGGGTACCCCCTACGTCCTGGGCGGCAACGGCCCCAGCAGCTTTGACTGCTCTGGTTTTACCAAGTACATCTACGCCCAGTTCGGTTACACCCTCAACCGCACCGCCACCGACCAGCTCCAGAACGGCGTCTCCGTCAGCCGTGATGAGCTGCAGCCCGGCGATCTGGTCTTCTTCAAGTACAACACCAGCAAGCCTGTTTCCCACGTGGGCATCTACATCGGCAACGGTGAATTCATCCACGCTTCCACCAACCGCTACATGGTCCAGATCGACCAGATGAACACCGGCCATTACGCCAATGTCTTTGTCTACGCCCGCCGCATTCTGTGAGGGCGGTACTCATATCCCTCTGACAATTCCATCTGATCTCTACCGTGCGGGAGGCTCGCCTCCCGCACGGTTTTTACCGTTTTGAGAAACCGCCGGCACGGCCGGCAGAGGAGGCTACCCATGGTTCGATCTGATCCCGTCCCAAACCGGCTGCTGGGCCACGGCATGGCCCTTTTCGTCACGGTGGTCTGGGGGACTACCTTCATCTCCTCCAAGCTGCTGCTGGCGGCTACTCCATTGGAGATCATGTCTTTCCGCTTTGTCATCGCCTGGGTGGTGCTCTTCCTCCTCTCCCCCCGGCCCATCAAACCAAAGAGTCTCAAAGGGGAGCTACCCTTTATCGGCGCCGGTATTACCGGCCTCACCCTCTACTTCATTTTGGAGAACACCGCCCTGGAGTACACCCTGGCCTCCAACGTAGGGATCATCATTTCGGCGGCTCCCATGTTCTCCGCCCTGCTGCTGTGGGCTTTCCGGCGAACGAAACGTCCCAAGCCCACCTTCTTTCTGGGCTTCTTTATCGCCATGAGCGGCATTGCCCTCATCTCTCTGGCCGGTGGAGAGAAATTGGATCTGGACCCGCTGGGCAACCTGCTTACCCTGGGTGCCGCCCTGTGCTGAGGACTTTATGGAGTATGCCTGGAAGCTGCCGGCGGCCAGGGACTCACTCAGCTCCAGGCCACCCGGAAGGTCTTTTTCTACGGTATCCTCACCATGCTCCCCCTTTTCCCCATTCTGCGCCCTTCCCTCTCCCTGGCTCCTTTTTTTGAAGCACCTATGATGGTGTTCCACATCCTCTACCTGGGCCTGGCCGCCTCGGCCCTATGCTTTGTCTGCTGGAACCGCGCCATGGCTCTTATCGGCACCGTGGCCACCAACGTCTATATCTACCTCACCCCGGTCATTACGCTGATTGCCTCCGCCCTCATCCTGGACGAGCCTGTCCTGCCGCAGGCGCTGGGCGCCATCGCCCTCATCCTGCTGGGGCTGTGGCTCTCCCAGCGGCAATAATACAGAATGAATGAAAAATGCCCGTCTCGTCCCCATTCGGACGAAACGGGCATTTCTCATTCTTACTGTTTAGACGTTGTCGTCGTCGGTTTTCTCGTCAGCCAGGGGCTCCACCACAATGGGCTCTTCGGCAGGCGCCTCCACGGTCTCATCCTCACAGCTGCAGCCGCAGTCACAGGTATAGGCGGCGACATCGTCATCGTTGATGTTGCCGGCCCGCTTGATCTCAGCGATCTTGGCCTTGTTCTCCTCCAAGCGCTGCTTGGCGGCGGTGATCTTCTCACACAGAGTCACATAGGCGCCCTCGGGAGCCATGCCCCGCTCAGCGTAGTAGAGCTTGCCCAGGTCGATATAGGCCTTGCGGATGGTGTCCTCCTCAGCGGAGTTGGCAATGTTCAGCTTGGCGATATCGGTGAGCTCCTTGGCCTTGGCCGCACCCGCCTGCGCCAGATCCAGCGCTTTCGCCTTCAGGTCGTCAAAAGAAGTCATGGAAAAACCTCCTGTTCAGTTTGGTTTGGGCTTCTGGCCTTATTCTATACCGGGGAACACAGCCGCGCAAGTGCATCCTTCCCGAATTAACCGAATTTTAATCAATTTGCAAGGCAGGGTATAGGAATCATCCCCGCTTTTCGACCCTGGAAAAGATTGTGCCTTGCCCTGGCGTGGAAAATTAGTTACAATTTGGTTACAACTTTTTCAGGAGGACCCACCATGAAACGCCTTTTGATGAGTCTGGCCCTGAGCCTTTCTCTGACCCTTACCCCGGCCCTGGCGGCCGGTACCCTGACCGTTGACGGCCGCACCGTGGACGCCGACGCTACCGTGCGAAACAATACCACCTACGTCTCCCTTCGGGCAGTGACGCAAGCCCTTCAGCCCGACGCCCTCATCCTCTGGACCGGCGACCGGGCCTCAGCGGAGGGGGACAACTTTACCCTCACTGCCCAGCCCGGCGCCCTCTATCTGGAGGTCAACGGCCGGGCCCTCTACATCCCACAGGGCGTTCTGCTGGAAAACGGACGGACTCTTGTGCCCGTACGGGTGCTGGCCGAGGCCCTGGGTGCCGACGTGGACTGGAACAGCGCCACCGGCGAGGTGACCGTCACCTCCGGTGACGGCACCATCCTCACCGAGTACGACGTCTACGATCCCGACGCCCTCTACTGGCTCTCCCGCATCATCTCCGCCGAGAGTCAGGGGGAACCCCTGACCGGCAAGGTGGGAGTTGGAAACGTGATCCTCAACCGGGTAGGCCACGCTGAGTTCCCCAACACCATCTACGGCGTCATCTTTGACAGCCGTTGGGGCGGTCAGTTCGAGCCGGTCCGGAACGGCACCGTCTATCACGATCCCACCCAGGAGAGCGTCACCGCCGCCAAGCTGGTGCTGGAGGGAGCCGATGTGGTGGGGGACAGCCTCTACTTTCTGGCTCCCTCTCTCACCAACAACCACTGGATCATGTCCAACCGGGACTACGTGGCCACCATCGGCGCTCACTGGTTCTATCGGTAATCATCACTGCCTGGCGATGCGCTCCGCCAGGTCGTTGAGGTAGACCCAACGGTCCATTTTCTCCTCCAGGGCAGCCTCCAGGGCCTCCTGTCTGGTCTGGAGCTCCTGGAGTGCCACATAGTCGCTGGCCTTGGCCTCCGCCTCCGCCTTGACCGCGGCGATCTCCCCCTCCAGGGCGGCGATGTCGTCGTCGATGGTCTCGAACTCCCGCTGTTCCTTGTAACTAAAGCGCAGCTTCTTCTGGCCCGCGGGCCGCTCCTCCTTCTTCTCGGGAGCGGCCTTCCGGGCCTTTTCCTTTTCTTTGTCCCTCTCCTGGCGGGCGGCCAGGTAGTCGGTGTAGTTGCCCACATACTCGGTGACCACACCCTCAAGCCCAACCTCCAGCAGGCGGCTTGCCGTCTTATCCAGGAAGTAGCGGTCGTGGGAGACGGCGATGACGGCGCCGGGGAAGGTTTCCAGATAGTCCTCCAGGATGGTGAGGGTCTGGATATCCAGATCGTTGGTTGGCTCGTCCAGCAGCAGAACGTTGGGGGCGGCGGCCAGGACGGCGAGGAGGAAGAGCCGCCGCTTCTCTCCGCCGGAGAGGCGGCCGATGGGTGCCCACTGCTCATCCTTGGGGAAGAGGAACTGCTCCAGGAGCTGGGAGGCGGTGACCTTCCCCTCCCGGGTCTGGATGCTGTCCCCGATGTCTTTCACATAGTCGATGACCCGCTGCTCCGGGTCCAGGATGGGGGTCTCCTGGCAAAAGTAGCCGATCCGCACCGTCTCTCCCACCTCGATGGTGCCGCTGTCGGGGGTAAGCCGCCCGGCGATGAGGTTGAGGAGGGTGGACTTGCCGCTGCCGTTGGTGCCCACCACGCCGATGCGGTCGTCCCGCAGCAGCTCCAGACTGAAGTCCCGGAGGACGGTCCGCTCCCCAAAGGCCTTGGACACGTGCTGGAGGGAGATGGTCTTCTTGCCCAGCCGGGAAGAGAGGGCGGTGATCTCCATGGAGGCCTTCTCCTCCGGGCCCTTCTGCTCCTTCAGGGCCTCGTACCGCTCCAGCCGCTCCCGGCTCTTGGTGCCCCGGGCGGTGGGGCCCTGCATCACCCACTGGAGCTCCCGGCGGAGGATGGACTGCCGCTTGCGCTCGCTGGCCTGGGCCATCTCCTCCCGCTGAGCCTTCCGCTCCAGGTACTTGTCATAATTGCCCTCATAGAAATAGAGCTTGCCCCGCTCCACCTCCACCAGGCGCTGGGTGACACGCTCCAGGAAGTAGCGGTCGTGGGTGACCATGACCAGGGCTCCCTTGAAGGAGCGCAGATAGTCCTCCAGCCAGGCAACCATGCCGCTGTCCAGATGGTTGGTGGGCTCGTCCAGGATGAGGACGTCGCAGCCGCTGACCAGGGCGGCGCACAGAGCCACCCGCTTACGCTGGCCGCCGGAGAGCTGCCCCACCGGCTGGTCGAACATGGGTACCCCCAGCCGGGTGAGGATGGTCTTGGCCTCGTACTCGGCCACCGCCCGTGCCTCATCCGAGAGGCCGGCAAAGACCTGCTCCAGCACAGTGTTGGCCGGGTCGAAATCGGGGAGCTGGGGCAGGTAGTCCAGGCGCACGTTGGGGTCCCGGCTCACCGAACCGCCGTCGGGCTCCTCGGCTCCCGCCAGGATGCGCAGCAGGGTGCTCTTTCCCGTGCCGTTGACGCCGATGACCCCCAGCTTCTCGCCGGGCTCCAGGTAGAGGGACACGTCGTCCAGCACGGACCGTGTCCCGTAGGTCTTTGTAATGTGTTCCGCCGAAAGCAGCATATGGTTCCCTCACTTTTGTGGATCTGCCCTCCAGTATACACGATTTCCCCAAAAATAGGAACCCCCCGGCCATGAGGCCGGGGGGCGTCATTATGGAAGGGTCTCCAACCAGCAGCCCGGCCCGGCGTTTTCTCCCTCAATGGGGATGTACCACAGGCCGAAGGACACCCCCACCACCTGCTCCGGGTCGATGGGGTCCTGCAGATCCCACCGACTATACGTATAGTCCTCCGGACAATCTCCAGATCCCAGGTAGAAGGTGCCGCCCGGTATGAGCTTCTTGCATATGGTTCTGTCCACCAGGTAGAGAGCGGGAGAATATTGGAGACTCGTCCCGTCTGCGGACACACATTCCACAGACAGACCCAAGGCCGTGATGTCCAGGGACCGGATGGTGATATCGCCAACGGTCTCCTCCAACTGGATGCGCCGGTGGGGCACATCCTTCAGAGGGACGGTGAGCACCCAGTTTCCCTCCACTGCCGGACTATCTGCCGCCAGAATGGACACCTGTCCCACAAGGAGATCAGGAAGGTCCTCCTGGGTGATCTGATAGCAACGGTCCATGTACCATACCCCATCCTGTTGAAAGCGGACCTCCGTCCAGTCCTGCGTATACCGGAAATAGCGCTCCCGGCTCTCCACGGTCTCCCCAACGCTCCGGCTGTTCACCACCACGGAGAAGGTGGAGCTTGGGACATGGATGCCCTTTCCGTCGCATCGGAGCTGGATATGGAGCCTGCCGTCCGTTCCGAAACCGATGGAGGACAGCTCCGCCAGCGCCGTACCCTCCAGCTCCGCCGGGGTCTGCTCCGGCATCAGCACCGTTTCCCCGGTGTCCAGGGTCATGGTCTCCAGGGTGGCCTCGGTGAGGAGGCTGTCATCGAATCGGCCCGACTCATGCCACATCCCGCCGTATACGCCGTCAATGGCGAGCTCCAAGGTGCCGCCCACAGCAGCCACTCCGTCGGCATTGAAATCAAAGCGCACCAGAGCGATTCTGGTCTCTTCATCGTAGCTGACCGCCTTGGCGCCGGTCCAGCTCCAGGTCTCATAGTCCGCCTCCGGCCGCTGGGCCATGGCCACCGTCAGTTCCGTATCCTCCCCCAGCCGGGCCCGGACGGCAACGAGATTGTGGGCATGGTAGCTAGCTACACCTATGGTTTCCCTATCGCCGAGAAGGCTTTTGCTGATGCTAACGTAAAGCTGGTTACTCTGACCGACTATGAGCACGTAGTGGCAGAGGCTCTGGAGACTGGCTATATCAAGCAGGAAGACGTAGAGCTGCTCCACGAGTGGCGCAAGGACCCAGCTAACTGGAAGAAGTAATCAAGCTGACCCATCAATAATGAGTACAAGTACATTCGAAAGTAATATCAAACAGATTCCTCACAAGCAGGAATCTGTTTACCGTACATTGAGCGATCTGAACAACCTGCAGATGCTCAAAGACCGCTTCGAGCAGGTGAAAGACCAGATTCCTGAGGACAAGAGAAAGGAAATGGAAAAGCTGAAGGACCTCAAGTTTGATAGCGACAGCATCTCTATCACAGCACCTATGGTGGGTGAAATCAAGATGCGCAGCAACATCTACATGATAGTAT
>OGHJ01003972.1_pt1 | contig 9944 bp, 4 predicted proteins | sample 1571351 | NCBI WGS metagenome assembly OGHJ01 (sample SAMEA2582037, study PRJEB24529) | metagenome | biome: Human gut stool | place: China | collected 2011 | reverse complement strand
GCTATCACCTGGAGCTGGTGACCTCCCATTACAATGTGGCCCGGCAGACGGTGCTGCTGTTGGAAGAAATGGGTGTAACCTGCGCGGCAGCAACAAAGGTAGTAGATAACTGGTACAATGTAATCTGCGACGCAGTATTTAATCAGGGTGATACAACTTATAACACCCATACAGGCTATCTGAATGCAGTTAATGATGCAAAGGTAGCAGGTGCCGAATGGCTTGGCTACGCAGAATATATTGCGGCAGGCGATGTGAAAACAACACCGAACAGACCTTCCGCAGTAAAAGAGGTTCTGGAAGATGGTCTGCTGGGTGATATTCAGCACAGCAATACCTATGGCAGATTGGAAGCACCCAAGGCTACAGTAGGCGAGACAAAGGAAAATAAGGACGTTGAAATTACCTTTGAAAATGCAGATGCTTACATGGGCAAGATTACAAAGCTGTATCTGAATGATAACTGGCAGGAACTGAGCACAGATGCTTATACCATCGAAGGCAATAAGATTACAATCAAAGCAGGCGCACTGAAAATCGGTGAAAATAAAATCACAGTAGATGCAACAGGCTACCTCAGCAATGTTGTTACCATTGATTATGCGAAGGAAACAGAAAAAGAACTGTCCCTTTCTGTAGCAACACCTATCAGCGAAGGGCAGGATGTTGTCATCACAGTAACAAATTCCGAAGGGGATTTTCTGAAAAACCTCAGCGGCGTTGTGCTGAAAAACAGCGACGGCACGGAAAAAACAGTATATCATCAGGGCTATGAAGGCAGCAATGCTGTTTACTATGTAGTAAGCGAAGATGGCAAAACCATCACACTGAAAAACGTAGAACCCGGTATCTATACCGTTTCCGTATCTGCAAACTACTATGAAGCACTGACAACAGAAGGATTTACAGTAGAGAGAACAACACCTCTGAAAACAGCACCTTCCGTTGCAAAGCATGAAAAGAAAGACAAGGATGGTTTACTGGAAAGCACTGATTATTACCGTCTGACCTTCAGCGGTCTGGAGGGTAAGGACTTGGATACATATCTGGGCGCAATCAAAAAGGTAACCGTTGGCACGAAAGCATACACAGAAGCAACAAGCATTTACTTCCAGAATGATAACTATCGTACAAAGATTGCAGATTCCACCTATGGCGGTTATAAGGATGCTTTGGATTTGGCTGTAAACGGCATTGACGCAACAGGCGAAGGCACAGTAATCACCGTTGAGGCGAAGGGTTACGAAACAATGACCTATACACTGAAAGGTGATGGCGGCGGTACAACCGACCCCGACGAGGGTAAGCTGACAGCTCCTACAGTTGAAAAGGCAGAACTGACTACAAAGAGCGGTTTCTTTGAAGATTGTGATTACTACAGACTGCGCTTTGGCACAATCAGCGGCACAGAGCTTACAGCATATCTGAATAAGGTAACAGGCGTAACTGTAAACGGCGATACATATACCAAAGAAAGCACCTATATGAAAGAAAGTACATTCAGAGTAAAAGCGGAAAATGACGCTTACGGTACATCCGCTTATGATATTCTGGATTTGGCAGTCAATGGCGTTGATACAACTAAGGATACTGTAATTGTCATTACAGCAGAAGGCTATGCTGATTTGACCTACACAATCAAGAAGGCAGGCGGCAGCTCCGACGGCAAAGACGATAATACAGAAGAAGCTAAATATAAAGTAAGCAGCTGCGAACTTGTAGACGGTCGCTATCGTTTAATGTTTAATGGTTTTAGCGAAAGTGAATTGAAGAGCTTTTTAGGCAATATTACAGAAGTCACAGTTGCAGAAAACAAATACACAGATAAAGGCTGGTATTCTTGGGGTAAACACAACTATAGTAAAGTAGATAGTAAGGGCTATGGTGTTGATTCCTTAGAATTAACAGCAGATGGTTTCAATACAAATGACGATACTGAAATTGTGATTAAAGGCACACTGAATGGTGAAGAAGTAACAATTACTTTCACTTATACAGCAGAATAATCTACCCCAAAACAAAAAAGTGATTTTCCTTTTGGAAAATCACTTTTTTTCTGTGTCCGCAGGGGTGTCCACACCCCGTCTTTTTGGTGTCCAATGGGTGTCCAATCTGTCCACTTTGTCCAGTAAAGTCCGCCGTTTTTATTGCTTTCCGGTCGAGCCGAGTCCGCCGCGATCCTCGTTCCCAAGGTCGTCTGTTTCCTCAAAAGTCAGCGTCGGCTGATGCTCAAATATGCGGAACTGGCAGATTCTGTCATTCACCTCAATCACCGTATCCCGGAGCGCAAATGCCGGCATGAACCACTGGTCATTGTTGCCGCAGTAGCTTTCATCCACGATGCCGCAGTGGTTCGTCTGGATGATGCCGAAGTTCTTGAAGGTCGAGCTGCGCGGCACAATATGCGCCTCAAACCCCTGTGGCAGCTGCATGGCAACCCCCAGCGGAATCAGCTGAAATTCGCCCTTTTTCAGCTCTACACGCTCTGCCGCACGCAGGTCAATCCAGTCGGATTTCCCGTCAATGTAGCGCAGTCTTTCGATTTTATCGCTCAGATATTTAATCTTGATTTTTTCCATATCTCGTTCCTCTCTCATTCTGCATGGTATAAGTAAAGGGAGCTGCTTTGCAGGGATTTCTGCACATCAATGATGCGCTGATTGAAGCTTCCCTTCCAGTGCAGCTTGGTATCCTTCAAATCTGCGATGAATTTCCCATCCACCAGCACATCAATGTATTGCATCAGCGGCAGTGCGCTGATTTCCTCCCAGCGGTAGCCTGTATACAGCCAGATATTTTTCTCCGGGTATTCCAGCTTGACCTTCCTCGCCAGCCGTTCGATTTCCTCCCGATTGCCCGTATAAAGCGGATCGCCGCCGCTGAAGGTAATGCCGCTGATATAGTCGCGGGAGAGCAGGGAGAACAGCTCCTCCTCTGCCGCTGCATCAAAGACAAGCCCCCCCTCAGGGTCCCATGTGACGGCGTTATGACAGCCCTCGCAGTGGTGCGAACAGCCGCTCACCCAGAGCACCACACGCAGCCCCTCGCCGTTGAGCATATCGTCCTTTGTAATATTATGATACCGCATTACATACTCTTCCTTTCTGCGATTTCAGCCATTTTTGCGTCATTCAGACGGGTATCCCCCTTCACGCGGGAGTAGGAAAGATAGCCGTTCATGCGCTCGATTTTTGTAAGATTTTTGCTGCCGCATTTCGGGCAAACGTCCATTTCCAGCTCCTGATGCCCGCAGTCATCGCAATAGGCAAGGGAAAGATTGACCCCCTCATAAAAGCCTAATTTCATGGCACGGCGCACAAGGGTGCGGATGGCATCCAAATTATAATCAATCGGGTATTTTACATATTGAATTTTGCCGCCGTTGGATAAATCCCAGAAGCGCTTTTCCAGATCTTGCTTTTCAATCGGGGTGATATCCTCGGTCACATGGCAGTGGAAGCTGTTGGAAACGTAGGGGCGGTCGGAAACATGCTCAATCACGCCGTATTTCTTGCGGAACTGCGTAATCTGTAAGCCGCAGAGGCTCTCCGCAGGCGTGCCGTAGATGGCGTAAAGATTGCCGTCCGCCTTCTTATATTCCGCAATTTTATCATTGATATGCTGTAGGGTATCAATGGCAAACTGCCCGTCCTCAACCAGAGATTTGCCGTTGTAGAGCTCCTGCAATTCATTCAGCGCCGTAATGCCGAAGGACGCTGTCGCTGTTTTTAAGAGCGGCTTAATCTTTTCATGGAATTTCAGGTGACCGCCGTAAAAACCGCCCTCACAATACGCCAGAGGATTTGTAGAGGCACGCATTTCGCCGAGGTAGGCATAGGTACGGATATGCAGCTGACGAATCAGCTCCAGATAGTAATCCAAAACCTCGAAGAAGGGGCGGCTTTCCTGCTTTGCCTTGGCATAAATCATGGGCAAATGCAGGCTGACAGCACCAATGTTGAACCGTCCCACGAAAACAGGCTTGTCCTCTGCATCGGCAGGCTCCATGCCGCCCCGCTCAAACCAAGGGGAGAGGAAGGCTCTGCAGCCCATGGGGCTGATGATGGCACCGTATTTTTGATAAATCTCCGATACATAGCCCTCGCCCGTCAGGGAAAGCCAATCGGGGTACATGGTCTTGGAGGAGCAGAGAATCCCTGCCTCAAAGACATCCTCCAGTTCCTTTCCTGCGCCATGCAGGTTTTCGTCATAGAGGAACACCAGCTTGGGAAAGAGTACGGGCTTTTTGCAGTTCTTTTTGCCCTGCCCTTTTCTGCGGACATTCAGCATAGTGATGGAGGCAATTTTGGCGAATTTGCCTGTGCCTGTGCCGAAGGTCATTGTGATGAAGGGGTAATCGCCGCGGCTGGACGCAACGGTATTGAATTTATATTCCCAGCCCTGAAAGCCCTGATCGAAATCCTTCTGGATATCCTTCATGGCTTCTCTGTCTGCGATGCGCGCGGTCAGACCCATATCGATATAGCGGCGGTAATATTTTTCGTAGCTTTTCTCCGCAAATGGCTCAAGGAGCAAATCCACGGAGGGCACAGTAAAGCCGCCGTATTGCTGGCTCGCCGCGGAAAGCACGATATCCCCGATGACATCGAAGGCAACCTCCAGTGTTTTCGGCTCGTTATACCAGAGATTCCCCATCTCAAAGCCGCCTGTCAGCACATCCTTCACGTTAAACAGGCAGCAGTTCATGGTGTCCCTTCTGGCAGACATATCGTGGATATAGATATACCCATCCCGACATGCCTGCAGCTCCTCGGTTGTCATAAAGAATTTCTGATAAAGCTCTTTATTCAGCTGATTATAAATCAGAGAACGCTTGGTGGAAACAAGGGCACTGTCGGAGTTGCTGTTTTCCTTGTCCCCGATATACATGATGGATTGGCTTTTTTTATAGACCTCATCCAGCATTTTGACAAAATCCTGCTTATAATTGCGGTAGTCTCGATAGCTTTTCGCAACTTCGGGCTTGACCTGCTCGAGGGCGGCTTCGACGATATTGTGCATTTCTGCGATGGGGATGCCCTCACGCCCCAGAGAGCGCGCCTTTTCCTCCACGAAGGAGCAGATGAAATCCAGCTCCTCCTGTGTGAATTTTACCATGGCACGATAAGCGGATTTATTAACTGCAACCACGACCTTCTGCACATTCCATGCCTCGTGGGTATTATCCTTTTTGATGACATACATAAGCCTTCCTCCTTTTTCGGCAAGAAATAAAATTTTTGAGTATATCGAATACTATACTATATCTGGTGGTTAAAATCAATATATACGGCATATTTTAACAAGATATAGTTATTCTGCCTCATCGGAGAGCCTTGCCTGTCTGACCGCATGATGCCAGCCTGCCAGCTTTTCCTTGATTTTTTCACTTTCTGCCGCAGGGGAGAAGGCGGCGGAAACCTGCCAGTTGCGGCGGATTTCCGATAAATCTGCCCAATAGCCGACGGCAAGCCCTGCCAGATATGCCGCGCCGAGGGCAGTGGTTTCCAGTGTGGAGGGGCGCAGAACGGGTACGCCTGTGATATCGGACTGGAATTGCAGCAGGAAGGAATTTGCCGCCGCACCGCCGTCCACACGCAGCTCTGCAAGGGGAATGCCTGCATCCTGCTCCATAGCGTGGAGGACATCATAGGTTTGGTATGCCATGGACTCGACTGCCGCGCGCACGATATGACAGCGGTTTGCGCCGCGGGTCAGCCCTGTTAGGCAGCCACGCGCGTAGGGGTCCCAATAGGGCGCACCCAAGCCCACAAAGGCAGGCACGAGATAGACACCGCAGGTATCGGGAACCTCTCTGCAAAGTCCTTCTGTTTCTGCGGCGGAGAAAATCAGCCCCAATTCATCGCGCAGCCACTGGATTGCCGCGCCTGCAACGAAAATAGAGCCCTCCAGTGCGTAGGTGATTTTGCCACCCAGACCCCATGCAATCGTGGTGACTAAGCCATTTTGCGAAAAAACGGGCTTGTCTCCTGTGTTCATCAGCAGAAAGCCGCCTGTGCCAAAGGTATTCTTGGCGGTGCCGGGGGAGAAGCACGCCTGCCCGAATAAGGCGGACTGCTGATCGCCTGCCGCCCCTGCAATCGGGATGCTTTCGCCAAAGAGAAGGGGGAGCGTGCTGCCGAAAATGCCGCTGGACGGGCGCACCTCGGGCAGGATGGAACGTGGGATTTCCAGTAGATCCAGAAGCTCGGTATCCCATTCCAACGTATGGATATTGAACAGCATGGTACGGGAGGCGTTGGAATAATCGGTGGCATGAACCTGTCCGCCGGTCAGATTCCAGATGAGCCAAGTGTCAATGGTTCCGAAAAGCAGATTGCCGCTTTCTGCGAGTGCCTTCGCTTCGGGGACATTTTGCAAAATCCAGCGGATTTTTGTTGCGGAGAAATAGGCATCAATCAGAAGCCCTGTTTTTTCGCGGATTTTTTCGGTGTAGCCCTGCTCCTGCAAAGAATCACAATAGGGTGCGGTTCTTCTGCACTGCCAGACAATGGCATGATAAATCGGTTTTCCGTTGCGCTTGTCCCAGAGGATGGTGGTTTCGCGCTGGTTGGTGATGCCGATGGCGGCAATCTCCCTTGCGGAAATGCCAAGCTTGGCAATGGCATCGCGCGCAACCGAAAGCTGTGTTTCCCAGATTTCCAGAGCGTCATGCTCCACCCAGCCGGGGTGGGGATAGTATTGCTGAAATTCCTTCTGCGCAACGCTTTTCATCTGCCCGTTCTGGTCGAAAAGAATTGCGCGGGAGCTGGTTGTGCCTTGGTCTAAGGAAAGAATGTATTTCATGGGGAGCCCTCCTTTTTCTCAAAAAATTAGTATTGATTTTAGTATAGCAAAAAGCAAAGGAGGGAACAAGCGAACAGAAAAAAAGAACCCCCGCAGGCAGTGCGGGGGCATAGGCTGTAGACAAAGTAATTTTGAGGCGGCGGAAGGGTTTGGGAAACAAATCCGTTTCCCAAATGGAATCCGCAGTCGGAATTCACTTCCGGCGAGGAAAACAGCGAGTTTCAAGGCTTTTTAGCCGATGGAACTCGTCTGTTTATTCTTCTGTCCAAACAAGTCGAAATCCTGATTTCGACTTATTCTTTACAAAATAATACAAATCAATCCGCCGCTGCCCTCGTTCACAATCTTTTGCAGCGTCTCCTGCAGCTTCATCTGTGCATCCTCCGGCATCCGATAAATTTTATTCTGCATCCCGTCACTGACCATAGAGCTCAGCGTCCGCCCGAAAATATTCAAATCCCAGATTTTCTCCGGCTCCGATTCGTAATCCGCAATCAGTCGGTCGATAAACTCCCGCGACTGCTCCTCGTTCCCGATGATTGGCGAAACCTCCGTTTCTACGTCTGCCTTGATTAAATGAATAGATTCTCCCTTTGCGCGCAGCTTAATGCCGTAGCGGCTTCCCTGCTTAAATACCTCAGGCTTCTCCAGCGTAATTTCCTCAAACACCGGTGTCACCACACCGTAGCCCTTCCGCCGCACATCGTTCAGCGCCGTCGCAATCTTGTCATATTCCTGCTTCGTTTCCGAAAGCATTTTTATCGTAGAAATAAGCGCATAGTCATTTTCAATCGGCATCTCCACCGTTTCGCTCAGAATCTGATAGAATAACCCATCCGCAAAATTAAGCGCAATCTCCGCCGCGCCCTCTCCCGGCAAAATTCGGTCGGTATATGCCTTTTTCAGAAAATCCGTTTCCCCAAGCGTCCCGATTGCCTGCTCCACATCCGCAAGCTTCTCCACCTGCGCCATCACGCCCTTCAGCGCATCCGTCAAGCCCTGCTTCAGCCAATGTCCCTGCTCCAGTGTTTCCACCCATCCGGGGAAAAAGAACCGAAGCTCGCGCAATGGGAACTGATACAGCATCCGCTCCAAAATCCTCCGAATGTCCTCCGCCTTCAGCTGCGCCGCATTGACCGCCAACACAGGCACGCCGTATTTTTTCTCCAACTCGCTCCGCAGGCTCTCTGTGCTGTCGCTGTAGGGTGCGGCGGTGTTCAGCAGAATCAAAAACGGCTTGCCCAATTCCTGCAGCTCTGCAACCACCCGTTCCTCTGCCTCCTCATAATTTTCCCGCGGCAGCTCGGTCACGCTCCCGTCCGTTGTCACTACCATCCCTATGGTGGAATGGTCGGTAATGACCTTTTTCGTCCCCAGCTCCGCCGCTTCGCGAAAGGGCATCGCATTCTCCGCCCATGGCGTATGTACCATTCTGGGGCTGTCCCCGTCCATGTCGCCCTCTGCCCCCGGCACCAGATACCCCACGCAGTCAATCATCCGCACGCGCACATCTGCATTGTCTCCCAAGGAAATTTCCACCGCTTCATTCGGCACAAATTTCGGCTCTGTCGTCATGATTGTCCTTCCGCTTGCCGATTGCGGCAGTTCGTCCTTCGCCCGCTCCCTCGTGTAGGTGTTTGCAATGTGCGGCAGCACCAGCAAATCCATAAACCGCTTGATAAAGGTCGATTTCCCTGTTCTCACAGGTCCCACCACGCCGATATAAATGTCTCCGCCCGTCCGCTCCGCAATGTCCTGATAAATATTGAATGTTTCCATGCCTTTTCCTCCGTTTCTTTCGCAACTGTATCCATACAATGCAATTTATGGAAAATCAAACAGGAATATGCCAATTCTTTTGCAGACAGCGAAAAACCCCTGCCTTCGCAGGGGTTCCAGACTGTAGACAAAGTAGTTTTGAGGCAGCAGAAGGGCTTGGGAAACAAATTGTTCATTACTTTGCTACGCAAAGCAGGCTTCGCCTGCCGCCCCTTCTTGGGCGGTAAGTAGTTTCCCAAATGGAATCCGCAGTCGGAATTCATTTCCGACGAGGAAAACAGCGAGTTTCGAGGCTTTTAAGCTGATGGAACTCGTCTGTTTATTCTTCTGTCTTAGCAAGTCGAAATCCTGATTTCGACTTAGGTGTCGACTTTGTCGACACCCTAACAGGACTTCTGAAAAGAAGTCCTGTTTTTATGCTAAAGCTCCTGCAGGCACAGCCTTTTTATCCAATACCTTTTCTGAATCGCATCCAGCCATTCCTGCGGCATGGCTTCATAATGATAATACAGCCCTGCCAGACCGCCTGCGATTGCGGCGGTGGTATCGGTATCATCGCCGAGATTGACTGCGCGGAGCAGGCAGTCCCGAAAGCGATTGGTATGAAGCAGACACCAGATTGCCGCCTCCAAAGCATGCAGAACATAGCCGTCGCTCTCGATTTCATCTTCGGGCAGGGAGAAAAATTCATTGAAGTCGCGTAATCTCCGGAAGTACATCAGCTCCGCAAGGCTTTCGGGCGTGTGATAAAAAGCAAAGCCTTTTTCTACGCCGCATTGGATACAGGTTTTCAAATCGGCATTTTTTGGTGCCATTGTGACGATGGCTTTTGCGATAAAATAATACAATCCGCTTGCGATATGACACCGCAGATGATTATGCGTAAGCCCTGTTGCCAGATGGATTTGCCGAAGGGCATCTGCATCCGAAATATCTTCCTTCTGGATGAAATACAGGCAGACAGGGAGAATTCGCATCAATGCGCCATTGCCGTTGGAATATTCGTCCGTTTCGCCGCAGGTTGTGAGGTCATGGCTGTCGCGATACTTATAGATGGCGTTGCTGCAGGTATTCCCCTCATCAAATGCCTTACCGAAGGGGGTATATGCGCCATGAAATTCCCAATCGAGAAAGCGTTCCATGATATCGCGCAGGTCGATGCCGTTCCTTTCGTTGATGCTCGCGAGGGTTGCAAGTGCCATACTGCTGTCATCCGTCCATGTGCCGGGGGGCATGTTATAGGTGCCGTAGCCCTCCATTTCGGTGACGGCTCCACGCTCCCGAAGTTCCTCTCTGCCGAGAAACTGAACGGGACACCCCAATGCGTCCCCGACCACCAGTCCCATCATGCCGTCTAA
>OGHJ01003968.1_pt1 | contig 9958 bp, 7 predicted proteins | sample 1571351 | NCBI WGS metagenome assembly OGHJ01 (sample SAMEA2582037, study PRJEB24529) | metagenome | biome: Human gut stool | place: China | collected 2011 | reverse complement strand
CAGTATAAACATAAAAATCTTTTTTAACTTTATCATTATATAAATCATTTACTATAACTTTTTCTATTGTAAAAGTATGAACATCTAATTCATTTAACTCTTGTTTTTTATTATTTAATATTTCTAATTTTTCATTTATCTTTTTTAGATCCTCTTCAAAATCTTTGAGTTCAACTATACCAGTTAGGTATGCTTTTTTAATTCTCTCTTTTTGTTTGATGTATCCCTCAATTTCTTTATCTAAATTAAGGTCAGTATTATTATCTTTTTTATCTGCAAGTATTGGTAAAAAGAAACTATTACACATTTGTTCAAATTCTAAAAACTCATATATTGCTTTTATCATGTATTCTTCAACATAATCTTCTCTTAAATTGAAATGACAAAACTCACAATTATAATAAATATATTTTTTCTTTTTACCACCTGAACCTTTACACTTCATTATTCTTCCGCATTTAGGACATACTAATTTTTGAAAGAATAAATAAGTTCTAGTTCTTGTATAGGTCCTTTGATTGGCTAGTTTTTGTGTTTGGCATTCTTCCCACATAGCACGAGTAATTATAGGTTCTACAACATTCATATAAATAACAGTATCACGGCCAATCTTTTTAGCTATTCTTTTGTATTGTTCATAGTCGCCCATGTAGATTCTATTATTTATAATCTTTTCTATATCAGTGTCATACCAAGATTTGTTTAACACTTTTTCTTTATTAAAAATATTAGATATTTGTTGATAACTATTTCCCTCTAAATAAAGATTAAATATTCTTTCAATAATATGTCTAGTTGTTTCATCTATGATAGTTTTTTTACTACCATCTTTTTTATATCCAATTGGAACAACACCAGGTAAATGGCCTGATTTTATAGCACCATTAAGTCCAAACTTTGTTCTTTCTGATACGATTTCTATTTCTAGTTGCGAAAGTACAGTTAACATTCTTACAAAGAATCTTCCATTAGCAGTACTAGTGTTAACGTCATCTCTATCACATACGAGATAGCAATTATATTTTTCTAGGATATTAATTAGTTCTTCTAAGTCGCGAACGGAACGAGTAACTCTATCTAACTTATAAGCAACTATATAATTTATTTTACCTGTTTTGACATCATTAAGCATTTCTTGGAATTTAGGTCTATGTTCCATATCTTTTGCACTTATTCCAGCGTCTTCATAAACCTTAAAAACATTATATCCTTTAAATTCACATAAACTAAGTAGTTTTTCTTTTTGCTCTGGCAAACTAAAACCTGCACGAGCTTGATCGTCAGTACTAACCCTAATGTAAATACCAGCATTCTTTATTTCTTCTTCACACATCCTTATCCTCCTTAACAAAAAAGGGCGAAGCAATATTTAGGTTATAAATACTACTTCACCCAATAGGTTTAATATTTTCTATAACCATTATAACACAGATTTCGTCATTATTTTAGTTTTTTAATGAAATCTTTTAAATCAGATAGTTTTATTTTGGTATTTAAATCTCTGTAGTAAGCAAATTCGTGTCCATTGAATAAAAGATATGTCTTATTATTAATAATTGCTCTATGAGGCTCTAAATAGCCTATATTGGTAGGCTCTAATTTTAATAAACTACCATTAATGAAAATAGGTTTAGTATTATTAAGCCTACAAGCCCATTCAACTTTACTTTTAAGTTCATGACTTATTTTAATTTCTTGTTTGATTATTTTTATCATAATATCATCAACACCTTTCTTAAACGACAAAAAAATCAATCATTTCTGATTGATTTAATCATTAACATCGCTTGGTGCGACGATTTTATCTTATGGAGCCAATGTCGTAGGTATCTACAACTTTTTTCCAATATACGAATTGATACATAAATATCAATCTCTAATGATATTTTAACATAAATCGGAAAAAATAACAAATAAAAATTTGATAATGTAGCAGGCTTAATTGACAAGTGCTAACAATAATGTTATATTTGAGGTGGTAAAAATTCAAAAGACTCTCGTCTTAAAGGATGTGAATTGTAGTTTTAATATAAGTTGCAATAAAATAAAACCTTACAGAGATTGGAGTCTGTAAGGTTTTTATCGTTGTAATTGGCAGTTACAACAATCATTTAGCACAAGCACAGATAAGCAAATAAAGAACTATTTGATTGACTTGCTCTTTATTATAATAACATAGTTATTAAATAAAAATCAAGTCTTGTATATACTTTATTCCTATCTGTGTAAAATCAAACATTATAAATGAAAGGAATGATAGTATGGCAAAGAAAACTACAAGTTTAAAAGTAGCTAAAAAGGCATCAAAGGTACTTCGAGATAAAAGAACATCTAAAACTAATAAAAGTATTGCTGGAAGCGCTTTATCACAAAGAGAAAAGAAAAAAAGAAACAAAAAAATAATTTGTATGCGAATGAATCATCTCATATAGTTTACACTTATTATCTATAAAAGTAAATGTTAATTTATTACCATAATCTTGGCATATTTTCTCTGCTTTTTTAGGGATAATTAAACAAAATGGTGGGATTATATTAGATTTTATGATAAAATAAATGCAATCAAGCATCAAGAAAGGGGGATTTTTTTATGGAGCTGTCGCTTCAGGTACAGCAAAAACAGATTTTATCACAGAAAATGCAGCAGTCTGTGGAGATTTTGCAGATGAATGCCGTGACCCTTTCCGAATATATCCGAGAATTTGCGGAGGAGAACCCCCTTGTGGAATGGAATGAGGAAAAGGAGCCCGTGCAGCAGGAAAATACGGAGCTGCTGCAAAAGCTGGAATGGCTTGAGGAGACGGATGAGCAGAACCGCAGCCTTTACCGTATGGAGCATGAGCAGGAGGAAAAGGAGCGCGAAACGAATGCCTTCGGCAGAAAAGAGGGGCAGAGTCTGCGCGAATTTCTTCTTTTTCAGATAAATATACAAAAAATTCCGGCAGGACATAAGGCTGTTCTGCGGTTTCTGGCGGAGAGTACTGCCGAAAGCGGCTATCTGGAAAAGGATGCCATCGAAATGATGATGGAAAAATATCCGATGAAAAAATCCACTGCCGCAAGAATTCTGGCGCAGTTTCAAGCCTTGGAGCCCTCCGGTGTGGGGGCAAGAAATTTGCAGGAGTGTCTGCTCATTCAGCTGAAGCAGAAAAACGCCTCTGCTCTTTCCATGAAGATCACAAGAAATTATCTGGATGAGCTGGCGAAAAACCGCCTTTCCTATATCGCGAAGGCAGAAAAGGTTTCTATGGAACGACTGATGCGTGCGTTGGAGGAAATCCGCTCCTGTCAGCCCAAGCCAGGCAGTGGCTTTGCGGGGGAGGATAATGTGCAATATGTCGTGCCGGATGTTCTGGTGGAGCGCAGGGGAGAGGAATTTATCGTCACCACAAACACAGCCGTGATGCCCCGTCTTACCGTCAGCCACAGCTATGTGAAGCTGCTGCGCGAAAAAGCGGATGCACAGACGGAGGAATATATTGCAGAGCAGCTGAAGCGTGCCGAGTGGGCATTGCAGTGCATCAGCCGCAGAGAAAGCACCTTACAGCAGGTGGTGGAAGCCATCGTGGGAAAGCAGAGGGATTTTTTCTCGGAGCCGCAGGGGCAGCTTGTGCCTTTGCGTCTGGTGGATATTGCAGAGCAGCTCAATATCCATGAATCCACCGTCAGCCGTGCGGTCAAGGAAAAATATTTGCAGTGTGAACGCGGTGTGTTCCCGTTGCATACCTTCTTTTCCAAGGCAATGACGAGTGCGGAAGCAGGGACGGATGTTTCTGCGGACAGCATCAAGAACCGCCTGCGTGCCATCATTGATGCGGAGGAAAAAACAAAACCCCTCAGTGATCGGGAGCTGACGGAGCGCCTGACCGCGGAGGGCGTACAGATTTGTCGCCGCACTGTTGCAAAGTACAGAGAAGCTATGGGCATTGCAGGAGCATCGGGCAGAAAGCGGTATGACGCAGAAAAGTAAAATGAGATTTTAATGATTTGGAGTATACTTAATATGGTAGAAATTTTTCAGCTACAGCTGCATAAATCAAGTGCCGTTCCTCTTTATCAGCAGCTGGCAGAGGGCATTGAGGGGATGATTACGGATGGTGTTCTGCTTGCCAACAGCAAGCTGCCGCCCATCCGCAAAACGGCGGAGCATTTCGGAGTGAATTCTGTTACGATTGTCAATGCGTATAAGCTGCTTGAGAAAAAGCAGCTGGTCTATTCGCGCGTGGGCAGCGGCACCTTTGTTTCGCCCCTGCCTGTGGAGCATATTCCGGAGCCTGTGGCAAGCCGCAATCTCCGTTCCTTTGAAAGCGGTCTTTCCATGGAAAATGCCATCAATTTTACAAGCACCTCTCTGCCGAATGAAATGTTCCCTGTGGATGCATTTAAGGAGGCGTTCAATGCGGTGCTGGATAGGGAAAAGGGCGGAGCCTTCCGCTATATGGACAGCATGGGCTATGCCCCCCTGCGCGAGCAGCTTTGCCGCTATCTTATAAATTATGGCATCAAAACCTCTCCGGAAAACGTGCAGATTATCTCCGGCGCACAGCAGGGCATTGATATCATTTCAAAGGCGATGCTGCGCTATGGGGATGTTGTTTTTGTGGAAAAGCCCACGTTTTACGGTGCAGCGGGTGCATTTCTGTCCCGTGGGGGCAAGCTGATAGAGATTCCTCTGGAGGAGGATGGCATGGATATGGTCATTCTGGAAAATTTCCTCAAGCTGTATCATCCGCGTTTTATTTATATGATGGCATATTATCAGACCCCGACAGGCATTTCCTATTCCATGGAGAAAAAACGCCGCCTGCTCGAGCTGGCAGAAAAATATGATACCTATATCATCGAGGAGGACGATTTTTACGATTTCCATTATGATAAGGAGCCGATTGTTCCCCTGAAGGCGTTAGATTATAAAAATCGTGTCATTTATATCAAAAGCTTTTCCAAAATCCTCATGCCCGGTCTGCGCATGGGGCTGATTGCGTTGCCGAAGAAAATCCATCAGGCAGTCATGGAAGCAAAATACACGACAGATATTTCCACCTCCGGCTTTATCCAGAGAGCCTTGGAATATTATCTGCGCGAATTTGGCTGGGGGGAGCATGCCGCACAGGCAAGGCGCTACGGCGGCGAGAAATACCGCAAAATGCTTTCCGCCGCAAGAAAATATCTCTCCGATGTGGCGAAATACGGACAGCCAAACGGCGGTGTCAGCCTTTGGGTGGAGCTGCCCGTGGGCGTGGGCGCAGAAGCGCTTTGCAGCCGTATGCTGGAAAAGAACGTCATTCTCACCCCCGGCAGTCAGTATGATATCAGCGGCGAGGAAAACCGTCATATCCGTCTCAGCTTTCTGAACCTTAGTGATGATAAGATAGAGGTTGGACTGAAGCGCATCGGGGATATGATTCGCGCCATGCTGGAGGAAAAATTTCTTACACTGCCTTGACAAACGGATTTCAAGTGCCTATAATCAAATCATTATTAGAAAAACAGAAAAAAGTCAGGAAAAGAAGGAGTACATTTTGGTTCGGACTTTCAGAGAGAGGCAGCTTGGTGGGAAAGCCTCAGCAGCACAGAATGGAAGCAGTCTTTTCGGTTTCTCTTGTTTCTTCAAAGGAAACAGGCTCCGCAGTGGAATAAAAAAGTATATTGCGGCGTAAATCGGCGTTAACGATTTCGAGTGACGGCAGCAAAGCCGTAACTAGGGTGGTACCACGGTAAATTCGTCCCTGTTCTTCGGAACAGGGATTTTTTTCATTACCCAAAAAAACAGGATTTTATTGTGGGAATTATATTTTTATCTTTTTTAAGGAGGAAAAGCTATGAAAAATCTCGGTGTAAACGAAATCAGAGAGCTGTTTCTGCAGTTCTTTGAATCCAAAGACCATCTGCGTCTGAAATCCTTTTCCGTCGTTCCCCGTAACGACAAGAGCCTGCTGTTGATTAACTCCGGTATGGCACCCATGAAGGCATACTTCACAGGGCAGGAAACACCCCCCAGTAAGCGTGTCACAACCTGTCAGAAATGTATCCGTACAGGGGATATTGATAATGTCGGCAAAACCGCGCGCCACGGCACATTTTTTGAAATGCTGGGCGATTTCTCCTTTGGTGATTATTTCAAGAACGAAATCATCCCTTGGTCTTGGGAGTTCGTTACCAAATGGCTGGAAATCCCTGAGGATAAGCTGTATGTCACCATCTATGAGGAGGATGACGAAACAGGCGAAATCTGGCATGAAAAGGTTGGTCTGCCTTGGGACAGAATCAAGAAGCTTGGCAAGGAGGATAACTTCTGGCAGCATGGTACAGGTCCCTGTGGTCCCTGTACGGAAATCTATTATGACCGCGGTCCCGAATATGGCTGCAACAGCCCTACCTGCGGCGTTGGCTGTGACTGCGACAGATACATGGAATTCTGGAATCTGGTTTTGACACAGTTCGATGCACATGAGGACGGCACCTATACCGAGCTGGAGCATAAAAACGTGGACACCGGCATGGGCTTGGAGCGTATGGCAACTATCATGCAGGGCGTAGATTCCATTTTCGATGTGGATACCGTAAAATATATCCGCGATGTGGTTTGTCAGAAGGCAGGCGTGGAATATAGCAAGGAGCATAAGATTGATGTTTCCGTTCGTATCATTACAGACCATATCCGCTCCGTTACAATCATGACCGCAGACGGCGTTCTGCCCTCCAACGAAGGGCGCGGCTATGTATTGAGAAGACTGCTGCGTCGTGCGGCGCGCCATGGCAAGCTTTTGGGTATTCAGGGTGAATTCCTTGCAGAGCTTTCCAAGGCTGTTATCACCTGCAGCGGCGAAGCATATCCTGAGCTGGTGGATAAGCAGGATTATATCTTTAAGATTCTTTCCATCGAGGAGAACAGCTTCTATAAGACTATCGATAAGGGTATGGAAATCCTCAAGGAGGATATGGAGGAAATGAAAGCCGCAGGCGAAACCGTGATGAGCGGCGAAAAATCCTTCCGCCTGTATGATACCTATGGCTTCCCTGTTGATTTGACAAAGGAAATTCTGGAAGAAGCAGGCATGCGCGTGGATGAGGAGGCTTTTGCGAAGGAAATGCAGGCACAGAAGGATCGTGCGCGTAAGGCAAGAGGCGGCGAGGGCTACATGGGCGCAGCCGTAACCGTATACGATGAATTGCCTACCGATCTGGAAACAAAATTCGCAGGCTATGATGTGGATACTGTAGTGGATGCAAAAATCGTTGCTCTGGTTACAAACGATGCCGTTGCAGATGGCGCACAGGCAGAGGATTCCGTTGTGGTATTCCTTGACAGAACTCCCTTCTACGCAGAAAGCGGCGGTCAGGTTGGTGACCATGGTATCATCAAAACCGCAAACGGCGTGGTTAAGGTAACAAACTGCATGAAGGTAATCGGCGGCAAAATCGCGCATCAGGGCGTGGTAGAGGAAGGCTCCGTTACCGTTGGCGATATTGCCTGTGCAGAAATCGACAAAAAACACAGAATGGCTTCCGCAAGAAACCACTCCGCAACCCATCTGTTGCAGAAGGCATTGAGAACCGTTCTGGGGACACACGTTGAGCAGTCCGGCTCCTATGTCAGCGCAGACAGACTGCGTTTCGACTTCACCCATTTTACCGCTATGACACCGGATGAAATCAAAGAGGTGGAAAGACTGGTCAATGAAGCAATCTTCGCAAGCTATCCCATTGTTGCGGAGGAAATGAGCATTGATGCGGCAAGAGAGAAGGGCGCAATGGCGCTCTTTGGCGAGAAATACGGCGATATCGTGCGCGTGGTTGATATGGGCGGCTACAGCGTTGAGCTTTGCGGCGGCGCACATCTGAAAAATACGGCACAGGTTGGTTCCTTTAAAATTGTTTCCGAAAACGGCGTTGCCGCAGGTGTCAGACGTATTGAAGCGCTGACAGGCGAAGGCGCACTCCTGCATTATCAGGCGCAGGAGGATGAGGTGCGTACACTGGCACAGATGGTGAAAACCTCTCCCGATAAGCTGGTGGCAAGAGTGGAACAGCTCTTGGCAGAGCAGAAGGAGCTTTCCAAGGAGCTGGAAAAGCTGAAAGCAAAAATGGCAGGCGGCGCTGCGGATGAGATGCTGAGCAAGAAGGTTGATATCAACGGCGTGGCAGTGCTTGCGGCAGAGGTCAAGGATATGGATGCCAACGCAATGCGTACCCTTGGCGATCAGCTGAAAAATAAGCTTGGCAGCGGCGTAATTGTTCTGGCAGGCGCGGCAGGCGGCAAAGTAAGCTTGATGGCAATGGCAACCGATGATGCTGTGAAGAAGGGCGCACATGCAGGCAATATCATCAAGGCGGCAGCAGCAGTCTGCGGCGGTGGCGGCGGCGGTCGTCCCAATATGGCGCAGGCAGGCGGCAAGGACGCATCCAAGATTGCCGATGCACTGGAAAAAGCAAAGGAAATCGTTGCAGAGCAGATGAAGTAAGTTAAAAATAGAGCGTATATAAAGAAAGGGTATCTCTGAGAGGAGATGCCCTTTTTGCGTCTACGCAGAAGACGTTATGCGCTGTGGATGAAGCGTAGCGGCTTTTGTCGAAACTTTCTTTCTGCCCTCGCCCCGTTTTGACAAAAAAAGCGGTTCTGTTTGTTTAGAATGGGCGTATGGAGGGAAGCAGTATGGAAAAGACAGAAATCACATTGGAATATACGGAACAAACACCGCACTTCGGCAAAATGCTCCTGCCGAAAAAGGAGCCGAAAAAGCCGTTTCCGTGGAAGACCCTGTTGCAGGGCGGCGGCTTCTGCCTGATGGGGCTGTTTTGGGGCAGGATTGAGCTGATGGGACTGCTGCGCCCGATGGGGCTTGCCTATCTTTCCGCCTTTTTCGGAGAGGGGTGGCTCTTTGGGGCGGTCTGGCTTGCGGTCGGACTGGGGGCATTTGCCCATGCACCGCTCAAGACTGGCGCAGGGCTTGCGGCGGCGCTTGCCATTCAGCTGACACTGGGGCGTTTTCTGGAACGGCAGGAAATGGGAAAGAAGGCCCTTCTCGGCACCTTTGCTTCGGTGCTGGCAGGTATCTTTTTTGCCGTCAGCCGACAGGGTCTGGGGTTCTATTTTGCCATTGCCGCTGTGGAGGGTGCGCTGACGCTTGGCATCAGCTATCTGGTGCAGAAGGGCGTGGTGCTTCTGCTGGATGACCGCTTTGCCCGCAGCGAGTATACCCGGCTGTTCCCCCGTCACTGGGGGCACCTGCAATATCTGCAAAACACTCAGGCCCTCTCGGAAGCATTGGACGCTTTCTGGAAACAGCCTTGATTTTCCCGGCATCGGTACCGATGAGAAATCGGTCACGGTGTCGGGATTTTTTCTGTCCAATTTTCCAATTTCATCCGTGAAAAGTAACAAAATGGTACGGTTCTCCCGGGGTTTTCTGATGGTTCCCGGAAATTACCGGGAACATTCTTCAGTTTCGCTTTCCCAGCAGATCAACCTGCACAAAGACGGGTTGATCTGTTAGACAAAATTGCCAAAAGTGATTCCGACCGATTGATTTTTTGTGCGGATTGTGCCATACTATAGCCACTGGAAACGTTCCCGACACCGTTCCCGAAGATTTTCCAAAAAACGAGGTGCTTCTCCCCATGCCGAATCTGACGATCAAAGATATCGCCCGCATCAGCGGCTGCTCGGTGAGCACCATCTCCCGCGTCATCAATGACCGCCCCGACGTGCGGCCCGAGACCAAGGAGCACGTTTTAAAAGTCATGCGGGAAGCCGGGTTCGTCCCCAACACCAACGCCCGCCAGCTCAAGATCCAGCAGTCGCGGAGCGTGGTCTTTGTGGTCAAGGGCACCCGCAACCTCTTCTTCTCGTACTTCCTGGTCCAGTTGCAGCGGGCGGCCACCCTGTACGGCTACAACGGCATCATCTCCTACATCGACGAAAACGCCAACGAGATCGACGCGGCCGAAAAGATCC
>OGHJ01003964.1_pt1 | contig 9973 bp, 11 predicted proteins | sample 1571351 | NCBI WGS metagenome assembly OGHJ01 (sample SAMEA2582037, study PRJEB24529) | metagenome | biome: Human gut stool | place: China | collected 2011 | reverse complement strand
AGATTGCCAAGGCTCTGTATGGTGCCTACGCCGTCGAGCACGACGAGTATGGCGAGATCATCAACGGCCTGAGCGACTACAAAGTTCCGCTGTACGATATGTTTATGTTCCTCAAACAGGAGATGGAGGACGGCAACATCACCCTGGGCGGCGATGTGCAGGACACGCTGGACGACCTGTTCGCCCAGTTGGACAAGGCTCAGGTCCAGCTGCAGAGTGACAAGTACAGCCGCCTGGTCGCCTACCTGAACGTGCCCGAGGAAAGCGACGAGACTTTCGCCTTTGTGGACAAGATCCATGACATCGTGGGCAAGTATTATGACAGTGACTACTACGTGGTAGGCAATACCACCAGCGCCATGGACCTGTCCAGCTCCTTCGGCCAGGACAACCTGCTCATCAGCGTGCTGTCTGCGTTGTTCGTTATTCTGGTTTTGCTGTTCACCTTCAAGTCTGCCGGTCTGCCGGTGCTGCTCATCATCGTCATTCAGGGCAGTATCTGGATCAACTTTGCGTTCCCATATCTGCAGCACTCGCAGCTATACTTCCTGGGTTACCTCATCGTCAACTCTATCCAGATGGGCGCGAACATTGACTACGCCATCGTTATCTCCAGCCACTACACCGACCTGAAGAAAGTCATGCACCACAAAGAGGCCATTGTAGCGGCTTTGAACGAATCCTTCCCGACCATCTTCACCTCCGGCTCCATCCTGGCATCCGCGGGTGTGCTGATCAGCGTGCTGACCACCAACCCCGTTATCGCCGCTATCGGCGAGTGTCTGGGCCGCGGCACCATCATTTCCATCATCCTGGTACTGTTTGTTCTGCCGCAGATCCTGGTGCTGGGCGACTCCATCATCGAGCGCACCAGCTTTGAGATGAAGGGCATCGGCGTGACCACCCGCACCGCCAGCGGCACGATGCACGTCAACGGCCGCGTCCGCGGTTACATCAACGGCGTGGTAGATGCCGAGATCAAAGGCGTGCTGCATGGCCAGTTCAACGCCAGCATCTCCACCGGCACCGAAGTCACGGTGGAGGAACCCGATATGTACCTGCCGGAAAGCGACGTGACCGCCACCGACGAATCCCCGAATGAACCTGCCGACACCACGAAAGGAGGCGACGCTGAATGAACACCGAGCTGAACTTCCCTCGCCGCCTGCTGGCCGGGTTGACTGCCCTGGCGCTGCTGCTGATGCTGGCCCTGCCCGTCTGGGCAGAAGGCGAGGAGACCGAGAAGCTGCCGGTCTCCATCAACAGTGTGGAAGACCTTTTGCAGCTGGTCGCCGATTGCCGTCTCGACTCCTGGAGTGAGGACCGCACGGTGGACCTGAACACCGACCTGGACCTGACCGGCGTTGACTTTGCCGGTATCCCCACCTTCAGCGGCACCTTTGACGGCAACAGCCACACCATCAGCGGCCTGAGCCTGGTGGACGACGGCTCGGTGACGGGCTTCTTCCGCTACATCCAGGACGACGGCGTGGTACATGATCTGACCATCCGAGGCCGCTCGATGCCCTCCGGCAGCCGCACCACCGTAGGCGGCATCGTAGGCAGCAACGCCGGTACGCTCATCAACTGCCGGTTCGAGGGCGTTGCCTCCGGCGCATCCATTGTGGGCGGCATCGCCGGTACCAACCTGAGCAGCGGCACCATCAACAACTGCACCACCACCGGCAGCGTCTACGGTGCCCACTTCATCGGCGGCATCGTGGGTGAAAACCACGGCGTGGTCATCAACTGCGGCAATGACGCCAACGTCAACACCACCGTCGACCAGAACGAAGTCGACCTCTCGGAGCTGACGCTGAACGATCTGATCGGCACCGAGAATGCCGCTGACATCACAGACATTGGCGGTATCGCCGGTACTTCCTCCGGCGTGGTCCGCGCCTGCCTCAACCGCGGCACCGTGGGCTACCTGCACATCGGTTATAACATCGGCGGCATCGTGGGCAGCCAAACCGGCTATGTCGAGGGCTGCGTCAACTACGGCCCCGTCTATGCCCGCAAAGAGGGCGGCGGCATCGTGGGCCAGATGGAGCCCAGCAGCACACTGCTTTACTCCCAGGACACCCTGCAGGAGTTGGGCGGTGAGCTGGAGACCCTGCAAACGCTGGTCAATCGCGCCTGCGATGACGCCAGCGCGGCAGGCAGCAGCCTGAGCAACCAGCTCAACGACCTGCAAAGCCGCATCACCGGTGCCCGCAACGCCGTGGACACCCTGCTGGACCAGACCAAAAACGGTGTTTCGCTAAGCACCCAGACCATCAAGACCGACCTGAGCGCCCTGATCAACGGCAGCCTTTCCGGCTCTGAAAACAATCAGGGCAATCAGCATTGGGACCTGGATGTCACGCTCCCCACACCGACACCGACCCCACTGCCGGATGACGACACGCCGGTCGAGACCCCCACCCCCGAGGAACCGTCCCAGCCGGATACCCCCGCCACGCCGGCACCCACACCCGAACCCGATCCGGTCGTCCCGGAGCCGGAAGTGCCCGCTGAAACACAGCCCGACACCAGCGCCGAGGCCGACTATTCTACTGACACCCAGGCCATGGACGAGACCGGGCGCGTCGTGCACGGCCAGCCTGATCTCTCCATCGACATCAATCACAACGGTTCCGGCAGTCTGGATGCCAGCGCCGTGGCTGGCGCGGATGGTTCGCTCTCGTTGACCATCCCCAGTATTGCGGTGGATTCCGACCGCATCACCGCCGCCAAGAATGACTTGAGCGGCAGCCTGACCAGCATCACCGATACGGTCAGCGGCCTGAGCAGCGACACCAACAACAACCTGCAGGCCCTCATCAACGACATCCGCGCCATCACGGCCCAGATGAACAAGATCGGCCAGACGCTTTCCGGCGCCAGCCAGAACGTCACCACCGACACGGACGACCTCATCAACGATGTCTCGGACGAGGACACCGAGGAGGACGTGGAGGGAAAGGTCACCAACTGCATCAACGAGGGTAATGTCAACGCCGACATCAACGCCGGCGGCATCACCGGTGCCATGGCCCGCGAGAACGACCTGGACCCCGAGGATGACTTTACCATCGATGGCAGTCAATCGCTGAACTTTACCTTTAAATCCCGTGTGGTCGTGCGTGACTGCACCAACTACGGCACCGTGACCACGAAGAAGGAAAACGCAGGCGGCATCGTGGGCAGCATGGAGATGGGCTCTGCCATCAGCTGCTACGGCTTTGGCGCCGTGGACGCCGAGGACGCCAAGTGTGTGGGCGGCGTGGCTGGTTCCAGCAAGTCGGTCGTGCGCGAAAGCGGCGCCAAGTGCCGCCTTTCCGGCTCGAAACAGGTCGGCGGCATCGTAGGCAGCGGCAAGACCGTGGAAAACTGCCGCGCAATGGTCGTCATCGACACTGCCACCGAGCAGATGGGTGCCATCGCCGGCTATGTGGAGGACCCGCTGGGCGGCGATGTAACCGGCAACACCTTCGTGGACGAGGGCTCCGCTGGCATCGACGGCGTGAGTTACGCTGGCATCGCCGAGCCGATGAGCTATGATGACTTTCTGGCACAGGGCGATGTGCCGCTGGCCTTCTCGAACCTGACGCTGCGCTTTATGGACGGCGACACGCTGGTGGCCCAGTGTGACGTACCCTACGGCGGCAGCCTGGCCGACGAGGATGTCCCCGTTGTGCCCGCCAAAGAGGGCAGCTACGGCGAGTGGGACACAACCGATTTCAGCAGCATCACCTTTGATATGACCATCAACGCCGAGTATTCGCAGCTGAACACCACCCGCGAGAGCAGCGCCGAGCGCGACGGCCGTGCCATCCTGCTGGTGGAAGGCACCTTTGCCACCACTGAGGCCCTGGACCTGACCGAGAGCAGCGACGCACCGGCAGCGGTGGGCAGCCATCTGGAGAGCTGGATCTTCTTCGACATTGACGGCGATACCAGCCATACGATGCGCTACCTGGCCCCGGACGGCCCGGACAATGTGGAAGTGTACCTGCAGACCGCGGACGGCTGGCAGAAGGTGGACACCACCGTAGACGGCAGCTACCTGAAGTTCACCGCTCCCGCCGGTACCACCGGCCTGGCCGCTTTCCGCCTACCGGAAAGCAAGGTGCCGCTGATCGCTGCCTGCGCAGGCGGTGCCGCAGCGTTGATCCTGGTATTGGCGCTGATCCACAAAAAGCGCAAAGCCCGCAAGGCCAAGAAAGCCGCCAAAAAGGCAGAAGCGGAAGCGAAAGAATAATTTATAGGTTATAAACAGCAGGGGAGCCGCACATTCGTGCGGCTCCCTTTTTAATTTTGTGTATACGTTCTGTAAGGGTGGATGCGGGCATCGACCCATACATGCAGCCAAATCATTTATAAACAAAAATCGAGCAGTCCGCCGAAACGGGCTGCTCGGATTTTTTGTGCTTGTGAATACCAGACGCGCGAATTAGTCGCTCACGTAGGGCATCAGAGCCATATAACGGGCACGCTTGATGGCAACCGTCAGCTCACGCTGATGGAAAGCGCAGGTACCGGTCACACGGCGGGGAATGATCTTAGCGCGCTCGCTTACGTACTTGCGCAGGCGGGGCAGATCCTTGTAATCAATGTGCTCAACGCGATCGACGCAGAAGCTGCAGACCTTTTTACGGCCGCGATGCATCGGGCGGGAAGAACGATCCATAGCCATTGTGGTAACCTCCTTATAGATTGATACTTTCGATTCTTAGAAGGGCAGGTCGCCTTCGTCCTCGATCAGGGCAAAGTCATCGTTGCTGCCAGCGGAATAGCTGGGCGCCGGTGCCTGCTGCGCTGCCGGGCGGGCGGGAGCTGCCATGGGTGCAGCATAGCCGTTATCACCCATCGGTGCGGGGTTCGAGGATTTGGGGCCCGCGAAATTGATGTTGTTTGCCACGACCTCAACAGCCGTGCGGTTTGCGCCGGTCTTATCCTGGTAGGAGCGGCTCTGCAAACGGCCGTCCACTACGATCAGGGAACCCTTCTGGAAATACTTGCAGACAAATTCTGCCGTCTTGTCCCATGCAACGATGTTCAGCCAGTCGCACACGCTCTGCCCGTTAGCATCGCGGCGCCCTCTGTCGCAGGCAATAGTAAACGATGCCACACTCTTGCCCGTAGTGGTCTGCCGCATTTCAGGGTCGCGGGCGAGCCGACCCATCACGGCAACGATGTTCAGCATATTTTCACCTCGTAGTTAATCCCAGCCAGCATAGGCGCTGCGCCCTGCGGCTTTCGCTTTCTCGTACTTCTCGATTTGCCGTTGGCAGAAAGCGGCGTCAAGGATACCGCCCTCGGCTAGGTCTGCGTACTTTTTGGCATCCCACTTTGTCATCGGTGGGCGAATCTCATTGCACCAGGCAATCAGTTCAGCAGGAGAGGACGGTGGGAAGATTTGCCCAGCGCGAACTTTTCTGTCGATGGCCTCTTTTTGGAGTTTTACGGGCACATCCTGCAAAGCTTTCTCCCACACGGCGATCATAGAGCGCTTTTGTGCAAGCGTTTTTCCGTTGCCAAAGTTCGGCCATACGGCGGCGATATAACCCATGATGTAGTGTAGGCCATCCTCGACGGGCTGCGCCTGCTGCGTAAGATCTGTGTTTGATACGGTCATTGACCTGTCAGCCAATCGAAATCCCTCCCATCTGCACGGCGCTGCGGCGCTGCCTGCTGTGCATCGCGTATCGGATAGAACGCCTGCCAGCCCTTGCGCACGACCTCTCGCATGTAGTCCTGCAAGCTCATGCTGCTTTGTGCTGCCATGCCAGCCAGCTTGTCGAGGTTTTGCCCGATAGCGCCCTTGGTTTCTGGCGCCCGCTGTTTCTTGCGGTTGTCGAGCCACTCAAAGAGCAGCTCTCGCAGCTCTGCGTCCTGCGTGTACTCCTCGATAGCTTTCTTTGCGGAGTATGCAGGTGCGCGCTTGCGCGTAGCCACGCTTTCAGCGTGGCATATATCTTGGGTATCGTTAGATACACAAGATATATTTTGTTTTTTGTTTTTTGTTTTTTGTTTACCTGCATTTGCTGGCAATTGATAGCAATTGCTATCAATTGCTTCTTCATTTGGCAATTGCTTGCGTTTCTTTCCGTTCTCGCTTAGCTTGGCACATTTTTCGCTGTACCGTTCTTTTGCTGCATCTATATCTTCCGTGATGAAGTCAAATGCGGTTTCCTCACGTCCATTGAGTTGCGTCTTTTCTCCCGTCTCGTTATATACCATAAGAGCACGGAACAGCCGACCTAGCTCGCTATCTGATAGGTTGCGCGTTTTCTTTCTGTAGGAATTAAAGCAGCAGAAATACTCTAGTGCCATATTCAATTTTCCTTTTCTTGATGGCAGTGCATATAAACGTATTCTGAATTTGCTGCCATGTTTGAGTAAAGCCAATCGTCGGCTTTCTCTTTACTTAGATGCTCACGCATCACTCGCTTTTCATACACAAACTCGCCGTTAATTTTCTTCTCCGCGATGCGGTCTTGAATGTCCGCTTCTTCGTAATTGGCTTCCACGAGATAAAGGCTGTAACCCTTGGCCTTGATGCCGTTCAGATTGTTTGTGTCTGTGGCGTAAAATAGGCGATCTATAGGGTGCTGCTGTAGCTCAATATGCCAGCAGCAATTTTGCACATCGTGCTTTGTCTCCTGCGCCTTTATGCGGCATAGCCCTTTGTAGGTGTACCAGCGGTCTGTGCGTATAGCATCTATCTGGTTAGCCTTTACGCCAGCATCTACGAGAGGGGCGCATAGCCACGTGCAACACGCAAAACGCAGTGTCGGTCTCTCTCTGGCGAGCCTGCGCAGCGTGGCGGGGTTGAAGTGGTCGCCGTGGATGTGTGTGAGCAATACGAGCTTTAAGCTCTTGTAATCGTCTGCAAGCCGGGAAAATGGAACGCCGCAATCAATCAATATTGAATTTTGAATGAGAACAGCGTTCCCTTGACTTCCAGTTGAAATTATCTTGTAGTCCATCTTACAGGCTGCTCAAATCAATTTGCATCGGCTCGGCAGTGGCGTTCGCGTTTTCAATCGCCTGTTCCGTCTGCTGCTGTTCAAGCTGCGGTGCGGGCTGTGCAGCAGATTTAAGGCGAACGTCCTTTGCGGATGCGATGCGCTCTGCAATCAACTGTCCATCGTTGTCATGCGTGATGGTATCATCATGTTCAAGCGCGGTCTGCATATCAACGCTCATAATGCCCCAGCGGGAAATAAGCTGACGAAGCATGGTTTTCTTTGCCATATCATCAAAATTCTTGTACCAGAACGAGGAATACTTCCACATCTCGCTTTGCTGAACGTTTCCAGCCAGAAGATTTTCGTACCCTTTGCGGCTGAACGCGTGGCTGTAGGTGTCTGCATGGGTCATCATCTTTTCTTTGCTCCAATACAGCACCTTGCGGAATCCGTTCAAATACTCAAAGTAGGCCATATAGCCGATGGTCGGCAGGGCATCACGCACATCATCGTCCTCGATGAACTTGAACCGGGCTTTTCCTGTTTCTGGGTCTTTGCCCATGTACTCGCCCTGCTTGATGACCATAACATCGAGGTCTTTGTACTGCCCGCTGCGTAAGGCCAGCTGGATATAGCCCTTATAGCCAAGCACGAATGTGGCAGTGGTGGTTTCAGGGCGAATCATGTTGCCGTCTCGGTCATACTTGGCCTTCTGCTTGAACGGCACGAGATAATATTGCCCCAGCTGCGGGGAAGGGGAGAGCTTCAAGCTTTCGCCCAGCAGCGCACCGGCAAGAATCGTACCGGCGTCACATTCCTGCAAGGCCGGATTCACAGCGACAGCGCTCGTGATGCTGGCGGTGAAACTGCGGGCGCGATCAGGGTCGCGCAGCGTGTTATTGATTAGGTTCTGGTAGCTCTGTGTCGTGATCGCAACGGAAAACTTCGGTTTCTGTGCCAACTGATTAGATGTCGTCATAGCTCATACCCTCCTGCATGATGAACTGTTTCAGTTTCTTCAACTGTTCGATGGTGCCGCGAACGGAGAACTTTACTTCATAGACGGCAGTCTGCGTTTCCTCCGGCTCCTGCACGGCTGCTGGCTGTTCTTCTTCAATCGGTGCGGGAATTTCTTCAACAGGCGGTTCTGTAGCATCCTGCACCTCTGCAATGGCCTGCTGCACCTTTTCCTCTGCGGCCTGCTGCTGTTCAAGCGCTGCGCGGCGTTCAGCTTCTTGCTGTTTTTGCAGTTCGATTTGCTCATGCCGAGCACGTACCGTACTCAACGCCAGCGCGACATTCAGCGATTTCTTATATTCAACCAGCAACTCGGCGGCGTCCTCATGGCGGGAAAGCTCCTGCACCTCTTCGGCGATTTTAAGTACCGTCGAGGTCAACGCGGTTTTCACGCCGTTTACGCTGGTCGAAAGCCCGATTTTCAAATTCATCTGCTCGAAGCGCAGCCAGGGCAGATTGTTCGCCTTGCAAAGCTCTGCGAAGTAGCTTTGAATTTCCTTTACCTTGTCGGCTTTCAAGCCCGTCTCGACATCGTCAACGCGGCGCTTCAACTCGGCATCGGCCTTTTTGTACGGGTCTGCAATGCACTGCTTGTACACTTCCTCGAAGCTGTTGTACGGCTGCATGATGGCTTCTTTCACGCGCTTGCGCTGCTCTTCCATTTCCGCAAACTCTTTGCCAAGCTCGGCGCGGATTTTCTTCACATCGCCGCGTGTTTCTTCGGTCACGACCAATGCCATGACGGCGCTGGTGCGCTGCTCAATTTTGGCTTTCACATCCCGCAGCCGTTCCTCGATGATGGGCAGCTGCTTTAATTTGATGACTTGCAGTTGTTCGGAATTTCCGTCCATGTGGTATACTCCTTTCTTTGTGTGCGGGGTTTAGAAAGGTTCCCGCGTGATGGTAATTTTCTCGCGTGTCTTAGCGCCGAAGTTGCCGCCATCCAGCATCCCGGTCTTGCGGAACTCCGCCTCGGTGTAGATATCCGAACACGCCGTTACGCCGTTGACGGGGCGGTGGAAAGCGGAAAACGCCTTCACGGCGGTGGCTCTGGATGGAGCTTCAACCTCCGTCCATCCGCCATCATAGACCATGCCGCTGCTGCCGTAGGTAAAATAGAACTTCATCAAAACACTCCTTGTCAGTCGCAAAACGGTTCGCATACTTTGAACTCGAAACCGCCGTCAATCTCTCCGATAGCGTAGTAACCAGCAAAGTAATAGCCGGGGTCGCTGAAATGGGGCGCTCCATAGGCGATGTTTGCTTTCCATTCTGCGTAAATCGGAAGAACCTTTCCGTGATAGAGCTTTTCAAAGCACCATTTGACAACTTCATCCTGCGGAAGATCTGTCTGAACGTTCCAGATGCGGAAAAAGTCGCCATACGGCTTATATTGCCCGCAGTGGGTTTGTTTTGCTTCAATCATTTTGTACCTCTCATTCTCCGAAGCATTCGGTGACTTCCCACGCATTGCGGGTCGTCATGCACTGGTCGCAGCCAACGATCTCGTTGTCTATTTTGTAAATGGTTTCACATTTCTGCCCGCAAATCGGGCAGCAGGGATAATCAGGCTCGTCCAGCGGGAACGGGTTGTCTTGGTGACCCCAAAAGCTGGTCATTCTGCGGCCTCCTGTCTTCCTTCATCATCAGAAAAATGCAGCTCCATCAAGTCGGCAATCGCAAGGTACTCTTTGGCGTATTTGCTGTCTCCGTGGGTTTTCTTGACAATCTCGCGGAACTCCGCTAAATCGCCATAAAAGCAACCGCACTGCACGCGGAGAATTTTATCCTTGCAGCGAAAAAATGTGGTCGCGCGAAAATATCGGCCAAAGCCTTCAACGACGGCGTGGTCCGCATTGTCGTAGACCCACGCATCGCCGGAGACCCGCGCATCGCCGGAGAGCTGCGCATCGACGGAGACCCGCGCATTGTCGTAGACCCACGCATTGCCGGAGACCCGCGCATTGCCGGAGACCCGCGCATTGCCGGAGACCCGC
>OGHJ01003958.1_pt1 | contig 9981 bp, 10 predicted proteins | sample 1571351 | NCBI WGS metagenome assembly OGHJ01 (sample SAMEA2582037, study PRJEB24529) | metagenome | biome: Human gut stool | place: China | collected 2011 | reverse complement strand
CGTGGAGGCGGCTTCGGCGGACGCAGATGATCGACTTAACACCCGGAGGGGCTCACACCCTCCGGGTTTTTTATCCGCCGGACACAACTCCGACACATCTTTTTTGTATGCTGATCTCAGAAGGAGGGGCAGCTATGCCGGACACCATCCTGATCGTGGAGGACGAGCCCCGGATGGGGGCCATCCTCCAGGACTACTTCTCCGCCCACGGGGTGGACAGCGACCTGGCACCCGACGGCGACGCCGCCCTGGAGCGCTTCGCCCAGCGGGACTACGACGCGGTGCTGCTGGACGTGATGATGCCGGGGCTGGACGGCTACGGCGTCTGCCGGGCCATCCGCCGGGAGAGCGGCCTCCCCATCCTCTTTCTCACCGCCCTGGGCGGGGAGGCGCAGGCCCTCCACGGCTACGCCCTGGGGGCGGACGACTATATCACAAAGCCCTTCTCCCTGGCCCTTCTCTACGCCAAGACCACCGCCCTCATCCGCCGGAGCCGGGGCACCGAGGACGGCGCCCTGGTCTGCGGGGCCATCCGGCTCCAGCCGGGGCCTATGCTGTGTACTGTGGGTAATACAGCGGTGAAATTATCCCCCCGGGAGTATGATCTCCTCCTCTGCCTCCTCCGCAACCGGGGCAAGGTCCTCTCCCGGGAGCAGCTCCTCGCCCGGGTGTGGGGCTGGGACTTTGAGGGCGAGGACCGGGCGGTGGACGTGCAGGTCAAGAACCTCCGCGCCGCCCTGGGGAGCGCCGGGAAACAGATCAAGACCGTGTTCAAGGCGGGCTACAAGCTGGAGTCGGAGTAGCGGCCCGCCGGAAGGGAGCCTCCTATGAAACAGAAGCTGCTTTTGCCCCTCTTCCTCCGCACCGCCGCCCGCTTTCTCCTGCTGTGGGCCCTGATGGTCCTCCTCCTCTCCCTCCGGGAGCTGGACGCCCAGACCCAGCGGCTGAGCAACGGCGTAAATGAGGCCCGGGACGGGAGTTTGATGAACGCCCAGCTGGTGCTGGATGGCAGGGCAAAGCTCTGGGACAAGCCGGCCATTCTGGACGACCGCATGTCCGCCTACTACTCCACCTACGGGGCCGTGGGGGTGTTCCGGCTCTACGACACCGAGGGAACGGAACTGGCCCGGAGCCAGCTCACCTACGGCTCCTTCTCCCTCCCCGGCACAGGGGTCTACGACCACTTTTTGAACTTCGACGCCGTCCTCACCGACGACGAACAGCTCGCCCTGGGCCGCCTCCTCCGGGAGGAGCGGCAGCTGGGCCGGTTCTACGGCACCGAGAGCGGGCTCTACGACGAGTACCTGGGCTCGGACGAGGGAGTGAGTTTTACCGTGGGCCTCCGTGGGGAGATCACCGGCGTGGTGGAGCACAACGTGGTCTACCCGCAAAAGCTGGTCTATTATTATGCGGACGGGCCGGTGACCCTGCTGGACACCGACAGCCCCTTCTTTGACGGCAAGACCCTCACCACCTTTACCTCCGACTCCATCCAGCTCAGCTCCGTTCTGGCCTGGGCGGAGACCGGCCCGGAGCTCACATTAAAACTCTTCCGGGAGGCCGAGGCCCGGGTGGATGATCTGGTGGGGGACCTGACTCCCTCCAACCTCTGGGCGGCCACCAGCAGCTATGGCGGAATTGGCTCGCTCGCTCCCTACGACGGGCTGGTTTCCGCATACGGCGTCTCCTACCGCCCCGTCCTGATGGCCACCCACGACCTTTGGTTCCTCTATCTTGCCACCCTGCTCTTCACCCTGCTGCTGGCCTTCCTCACCGCCCGGGCCCAGGCCAGGAGCCTCCGGCGGGAACGGGAGCTCACCAACGCCGTGGCCCACGAGCTCAAGACCCCCCTGGCTCTCCTGCGCTCTTACGCTGAGGGCTTAAATGAGGACATCGCCCCGGAGAAGCGGGCACAGTATCTGGAGGTCATCATGACGGCCTCCGACCAGATGGCCGCCATGGTAAATTCCCTCCTGGACCTGAGCCGCATGAAGGCGGGCAAGACCCGCTTTGAGCCTGGCCCTGTGGCTCTGGACCGGGTGGTGGAGTCCGTCTTCCGCTCTCTGGAGCGGCCTATGGAGACCGCCGGTGTCACGCTGGCCCTGGACCTGGAACCCTGCACCGTCTCCGGCGAGGAAGGGCGGCTCTCCCTGGTGGTCTCCAACCTGGCCGCCAACGCCCTCAAGCACACCCCGACTGGCGGCGAGATCCGGGTGACCCTTGAGGAAAAGGGGCACACCGCCCTCCTCCAGGTGGAAAACGATGGGGAGCCCATCCCGCCGGAGGCCCTTCCCCGGCTCTTTGAGCCCTTTTACCGCTCCGACACCGCCCGGGACCGTCAGAGCGGCGGCACCGGCCTGGGCCTAGCCCTAGTCAAGGAGACCGTGGCCCTCCACGGCGGCACCTGCGGCGCGGAAAATCTCCCCCACGGTGTCCGCTTTTGGGTAGAGCTTCCATGCTGACGCCCTTCACTTTTCCTGTTCCCCTCCGCTCATCACGGAAAGGAGCGCCCTATGGACAGACAGTCTCTACGTCCCCTCTTCCTCCGCGCCGCCACCCTCTTCCTGGCCCTGTGGTGTCTGATGGCAGGTGTGCTCACCTACCTCAACTACCAGCGTCACCGTGAGATCATCCGGTCCTCCATGGAAGAGGCCGTCCTGCTCTCCGCCAGCCGCTCGGACAGCACCGATGGCTGGGGAGACCGCTGGCTGAGCAATTTTACCGACGACCTGGCCCCCTACGGCGGCGCGGTGACCCTGCGGCTGTACAACGGCTACGGGACGGAGACCGCCCGGAGCCAGCTTCTGGCTGGTACCGCCACCACACCCCTCAACGGTCCTCGGGATATCGCCAGCTATGCGCTGCTCTTCGATCCCGGCCTCACGGAGGAGGAACAGCTTCAGCTGGCCCACCGACTGCGAGAAGAGCCCGTATTCATCGACTTCTCCTTCGGGAACTGGTGTGAATACCACGGGTACAAATACTCCGATGAGGAGAGCCAGGACCTGTTCCTTCAGGTCTCCGTGGAGGTGACCGGCGTGGTGGAGGACGACGTTCTCTACCCCCAAAAGCTGGTCTACCACCTGCCGGAGGAGGACGTGACCCTGCTGGACAGCTCCAGCGGCTATTGGTCTGGAAAAATGCTCACCACCCTGGCCTTCCGTTTTGTCTCCCTCTCCCCCGCCCTGGTAGGACAGTCCGCCCCCGAGGTCCTACTGGAACGTCAGTATATGGCCCAGGAGCACCTGAACAACACAGTCACACACTATGTGGGCGGCAAGCCGCAGCCTGTGCCGCTCAACGGCGCTGTCTCCTCCTTCACCCAGGCCGCAGGCGGTGACGGCTGGGTGGGCTGCTCCTACTGGGTGTCACTCTCCCCCACCCACGGTCTGTGGCCGGTCTACCTCCTCACCTTCCTTCTCGCCATTTTCCTGGCCTTTCTCGTCGCCCGTGCCCAAGCCAGGCGACTCCGGCGGGAACAGGACCTGACCAACGCTGTGGCCCACGAGCTCAAGAGCCCCCTGGCCACTCTCCACTCCTACGCCGAGGGCTTACGGGAGGACATCGCCCCGGACAAGCGGGCCCAGTACCTGGACGTCATCATGGACCAGGCCGACCAGATGGCCGCCCTGGTGAGCGCCCTTCTGGATCTGAGCCGCATGAAGGCGGGCAAGACTACCTTCGCCCCCGGTCCCGTGGCCCTGGACCGTATAGTGGACACCGTTTTCCACACCCTGGAGCGCCCCATAGAGACCGCCGGTGTCATGCTGGCCCTGGACCTGGAACCCTGCACTGTCTCCGGCGAGGAGGGCAGGCTCTCTCTGGTGGTGTCTAATCTGGCTTCCAACGCCCTCAAGCATACCCCGGCTGGCGGCGAGATTCGGGTCTCACTCCAGGGCCGTGGGCTCTTTGCCCATCTTCTGGTGGAAAACGATGGGGAGCCCATCCCACCGGAGGCCCTCCCCAGGCTCTTTGAGCCCTTCTACCGCTCCGACGCCGCTCGGGACCGTCAGAGCGGCGGCACTGGCCTGGGCCTAGCGCTGGTCAAGGAGACCGTGGCCCTCCACGGTGGCACCTGCGGCGTGGAAAACCTCCCCCACGGCGTCCGCTTCTGGGTGGAGCTTCCCCTTCTAAACACATAAAAAATGCCTGTGCTCTCCTTTTCAAGGGGGACACAGGCGTTTATTTTCCACAGGCTGTGGACTTATTTTTTCTTTTCCAGCTCGCTAAGCACTAGGGGCAGCAGCAGCTCCGCCACCCTGGTCTGAGCCGCGGCGGAGAGGTGGCGCTTGGGTGTGGTCCGCTCGTTGAACCACTGTTCCGGGTCACCCTTGAAGGGGGTATACAGATCCACGAATGGGATGTTCAGCTGATCACACAGGCTGGACAGGGACTCGTTCCAGATGGGCAGCCGGTTTTGGAGCTCAGGGCCCGCCACCAGCTCAGAGAACCAGGGGATCCCCAGCATAATAAGGGGCATGCCTGCCTCTGCAGCCTGATCCAGCACATCGGAGATCTCAGATAGGAATTCCCCCAGGGGGACCTCCAGCTTCTTGGCGTCGTTGGTGCCGAAGCCCAAAATGCACAGGTCTGCACCAGCGGTGGCATCGGGGAAGTGCTCCATGGCATAGTCGGCCTGAACACCGGGATGGCCCTCATTTTTGACGGCTGCGTCCACACCTTTGGCCCGAAGCATGAACTCCAGCTTGGCGGGCCAGGCCTCCTCCAGCGGTCCCGGCGTACCGGTGTCCCCCAGATAGTATCTGGTGTTGGAGTCTCCAAAGGCTACGATCTGATAACTCATATCCCATCCTCCTCCGTGTTGCGGTCCTTCTGCCCTGTTGCTTCCGCCCTAAACCACCGGGAACGCACCTGCCGAGTATGAAAACCGGCCTTCTGGTAGAGCTGGTATGCTGCCTGGTTGCCAGTGGAGACCAACAGCCAGCAGCTATCGTATCCATGCTCCGCCAGCAGATCTATGGCCAGCAGCAGGAGCTCCCGGCCCAGACCTCTGCCCCTGGCCGTCTCCGCCAGGCCAATACCCTCGATCTCCCCGGTCTGGAGGTCCAGCTCATAGATGCCCACCGGCATATCGTCCTCCAGCACAAGGCCGCAGCTGCCCGGCTCGGCCAGCATTTCCGCCAGCTCCTCCCGACCGTAGGTGGCAACGTTGGGCACGGTGGAAAAAGCCTCGTTATAGAGGGTCAGCCATTGCTCTCCCAGCACCTCCGTCAGCGGTACGGCCCGGAGCCGGCCTCCGCGCCGTGGACGGTTGCCGTCCAGGTCCCGCTCCATCTCCAGCATGTCGTGGACGTGGGTGAGCCGAACTGTCCCGATCGCTCCCTCCGCAAGAGGAGCCTCCGGATCGGTGGAGGCCACATAAATCTCCTTGGCACCCTGTTCCTCCAGGGACTGGATCTCCCGTGGCAGCTGCCTGTCCCGTTCAGCTGCTGCACAGTGCCGAAAAATCAGGTAGCCAATGCCCCGATAGGGGATCTCATGAGTTACACGCTGGATTTGTGTCTCCATGGCTCCCTCCTCTCGCCGCACAGAAGCTATACTCAGTTTTTATATCATATCACAGCCCGTCCGCCCGCGCAATGGCTCGTAAGCCGCGCAGCCAGAAAAACTGCGCGTAAAAATGGGATGTGGACCGCGATCCACATCCCATTTCCACTTTTCTGTCAATCGCCCTGGAGCGCGTCATAGCCCTCCTCGCCAGTACGGACCTTCACCACGTTTTCCACATCATAAATGAAGATTTTTCCGTCGCCAATGTGGCCCGTGAACAGCGCCCGCTTGGCAGCGGCCACCACGGTGGCCACAGGCACCTTGGAGACCACCACGTCCACCTGCACCTTGGGCAGCAGGTTCATGGTCATCTCCACGCCGCGGTAGTACTCGGTGCGGCCCTTCTGGACACCGCAGCCCAGCACCTGGGTCACCGTCATACCGGTGACGCCGATGGCGTTCATGGCACTTTTCAGTGTCTCGAACCGTGCCTGGTTGCAGACGATGGTCACCTTAGAGAGCTTCACGTCGGAGGCGGAGATCCCGGACCTCTCCCGGGTCACTACCTGGACAGGCACCGCCTCGTCCTCGCTGACACTGCCATCAGCAGCCGCAGTCTCCACAGGGCCGGTGAGACCGCCCGCCGGCATGAAGTCAGCGTAGGCGGAAGCCAGGCCGTGCTCGTGTATATCCAGGCCGTCGATCTCCTCCTGCGCGGAGCAACGCAGGCCGATGGTGTGCTTGAGCACCAGGAATACGATGGTGATGGTCACCAGCACCCACACCGCCACAGAGGCCACACCAATGCACTGGGTGATGAAGAAGGAGGGGCCACCGCCGTAGAACAGCCCGCCGTCCACCGCCAGCAGGCCGGTGAGCAGGGTACCCATGGAGCCGCAGACACCGTGGACCGAGACAGCGCCCACCGGGTCGTCGATTTTGACCACCTTATCAAAGAACTCCACCGCCAGGGGAAGCGCGATACCGGCGCAGGCACCAATGACGGCGGCACCGAAGATGGAGACCATATCACAGCCGGCGGTAATAGCCACCAGCCCGCCCAGAGCCGCGTTGAAGGTCATGGACACGTCGGGCTTGCCGTACCGCAGCCAGGTAAAGACCATAGTGACCACGCAGGCCACAGCCGCCGACATGTTGGTGGTGCAGAAGATCGCGCCGGCCAGCTCCATGACGCTGTCACTGTCCATAGCCACGGTGGAGCAGCCGTTGAAGCCGAACCAGCAGAACCAGAGGATGAAGACGCCCAGCGCACCGATGGAGAGGTTGTGGCCCAGGATGGCCTGGGGCTTGCCGTTCTTGTCGTACTTCCCGATCCGGGGCCCGAGGATCTTAGCGCCCACACAGGCGGCAATTCCACCTACCATGTGGACGGCCGTGGAGCCGGCGAAATCATGGAAGCCCATCTGAGCCAGCCAGCCGCGCCCCAGATCCAGTGGCCGGACACCGGGTAGATCACCAGGGAGATCATCAGGGAGTAGATGCAGTAGGAGATAAACTTGGTGCGCTCCGCCATGGCGCCGGAGACGATGGTGGCCGCCGTGGCGCAGAAGACCGTCTGGAAAATGAAGAAGGCGGTCAGGGGTACACCGTCCGGCAGGATAGCGGAGTAGTCCCCCCGCACCAGGGGATCAAAGCCACCGATCAGAGCGCCCGCCCCACCAAACATCAGACCGAAGCCCACCAGCCAGTAGACCGGAGTGCCGATGCAGAAGTCCATGAGGTTTTTCATCAGAATGTTGCCTGTGTTCTTGCTTCTGGTGAAGCCCGCCTCACACATGGCAAACCCGGCCTGCATGAAGAAGACCAGTGCCGCGCCCAGAAGCACCCAAATGGTATTGACCGACGAATACATATTCCATTCCTCCTCCTGTGAAAAAACAAGGACGCTCGCTCCGCCATCATCGGCGGATCGAGCGTCCTTGCCTTGTTGGGGGCAGTTTACACGCTTACTTGTGCTTTGTCAAGGCACTCTGATAAAGTTCGTAAAACTTTCCACCTTTTTCCCAACTTTTCTAGATAGGTTTATGAAATATCATCAGGCATATCCTATGAGATTTTGTGACTCAGAGGCGAACTTCCACCGGCTCGCCCATGGTGAGGGAGTCCGACGTCACCCGACAGTCCCGGCACAAAATCTCCACACCGGCGGCCGCGGCTCGCCGAACCGCTTCACCAAAGGCGGGGTGGGTCCGGTCATTGGGGGACCAAAAGGCCACACGCTCCATCTGGACCACCAGGAACAGCGCCGCCTCGTAACCTGCCTCCCGGCAGGCTATAAGCTCCTCCACATGCTTGACGCCCCGCTCCGTAGGGGCATCAGGGAAGTAGACGGCGCCATCCTCCTCCAGGGTGACTCCCTTCACCTCCACAAAGCCCTTTCGGCCATTTCCCGATGACTCCCAGTAGAAATCAAATCGTGAATTCCCCCATGTAGTCTCCGGGCGCAGCAATGTAAGGCCGGGACGGAAGCCACCGGAGGCGGCCCACTCCCCAAAGACCTGGTTGGGCGCCTGGGCATCCATGTTGATGAGGCGCTCACCCTTCTCCACAGCGATGAGATCATACCGGGTCTTCCGGCTGGGATTTTTCCCCTCCGCCAGGTAGACTGTGGCTCCCGGAACAAGCAGCTCCCGGCACCGACCCGTATTCTTCACATGGACCGTCTCCTCTGCCCCCTCCAGCGCCACGTGGGCAATGAAGCGGTTGGGACGGCGCAGGAAAACCGCCTTTTTCACAGTTTGGTATTGCATCTTTTCTCCTCTGTCTGTATCCTTGTCTTAGACCGCATAGCGGCCCCATCCCACCGTCAGGAGGCATCACCATGCACATTCCCGCCTGTGATACCACATCTCAGCTCACAGTTCTCTCCTTTGCCGACGCCCTGGAGCAGGCCCTCCAACCCTCCCCGGACTACAACGTGGAGCAGTGGCTTTATGTCCCCAACACCTATGCCGAATACCGGTATATCCTGGGGACCCGCGGGGAAAAGCCCCTCATCTGCGTTGGGGTAAATCCCTCCACCGCCGCCCCCAACGACCTGGACAACACCCTCAAGTCAGTGGAGCGCATCGCCTTGGGCAACGGTTATGACAGCTTTATCATGTTCAACGTGTATGCCCAGCGGGCCACCCGCCCCGACGACATGGAGCGTACCCTCAATCCCCAGCTCCACGCTGAAAATATGGCGGCTTTCCGCTACGCGCTGGAGCAGACCAGAAGCGGTCGCCCAGCCATCTGGGCCGCCTGGGGCAATATCATCGAAAAACGCCCCTATTTGGCCGGCTGCGTGCGAGACATGATTTCCGTGGGCACTGAGTTCGGCGCCCAGTGGTTCTCTGCCGGAAAGCGCTCCGCCAAGGGGCATCCCCACCATCCTCTCTATCTGCGCAAGGATAGCCCACTGGATCCCTTTGATGTAGAGGGCTACGTTTCCCATGTGCTGAGGCATTCGTGAGGCAGCTCCGCTGCCTCATATTTTTAAACATGCAAAAAACGGACTTCCTAAGAAGTCCGTTTTTTGTGTCGGCACTACCTATCTTCCCGGCCCGTCTCCAGGCAAGTATTTTCGGCGCAGGTGAGCTTAACTGCCGTGTTCGGAATGGGAACGGGTGGACCCTCACCGCAATCAGCACCGACTGCTATTTTAACTGCTCTCACACAGCTAAAACCAATATGAAGTTCTTTTTTTGGTGACCCGTGCGGGAATCGAACCCACGTTTGCGGCGTGAGAGGCCGCCGTCTTAGCCGCTTGACCAACGGACCATCAACAATTGCTATCATACTACAGACGACAACAAATTGCAAGTACTTTTTTTATTTTTTTTCATCTTTTTTGTTCTTTCTAATTTTTGGCAAATAATGAATATTCTGTTTCGGACAAATCATAGTACATTTCAGGCAGCTGATACACTCTCCGTCCCGCAATGGATTTTCCTGCAATTTTATTGATACCGGACAGTTTTTTCTGCATGCCTGACAGCCATTTAGACAGCTTCTCCCCCTCCTTAGGCGGAAAAATGGAAACTGTGGCAATAGTGAAAAGACAGCACCCATTGGGCATAAAAACTGACAAAAGAAACGTTCTTTTACTGCCATCCCTGCCACAATAAAAACAAGCAAAAGAATGGCACACAAATTAGAAACAGCCGAAAAATTCCCAGCACGCAGCAATGAAAATATTGTCCATGGACTATTTTCATTCAACAAATTTTCTTTTTCCAAAAAACACAGGCATATAATCCCAAACAGCAATACATATTTTATCTTTTGTAAAATCAGGGCAAAACGCTCTGGAATTTCAGGGATTTTTTTCTTTGTTTTTCTTTGCAGCCAGGATGACACACAATAAATCCAGTCTCCAATTGCTCCAAATGCACACATAAAACCGCAAAAAAAGCGTCCAAAAAACATAGTAAACAAACATAATAATAAAAGTGGCAGGATACTCTA
>OGHJ01003957.1_pt1 | contig 9982 bp, 7 predicted proteins | sample 1571351 | NCBI WGS metagenome assembly OGHJ01 (sample SAMEA2582037, study PRJEB24529) | metagenome | biome: Human gut stool | place: China | collected 2011 | reverse complement strand
AAAGACCGGAAGTTAGAGTCCTGGCTCTATCGTTGATCTAATAAAACAGGCCGTTGGGAACAGACGGAGAAAAGAATTGAACAAAGAACCTGGACACATAACCAGTAAAAAAGTGTTTTCATTAGGTCGTACACAAGACCCGCCCTGAGAGGGAGTGAAAAAGAGTGTTTTTGCCTAGTGTGATGGTCGAAAGACAGCACGAAGCGACTTTTTGTTTTAACCGAGCCAACTGAACAGTGAAAAAAAGAAAGCATGGTATTGAACCATGCGTATTTGTGTTTTATGGTTGTGTTTTATGGTTGTTTTTGAGCTGAGCATGTTGTGTGTATGCTGCAGCGTGTTCAGCTGAGAAACAACCGTATGAGGCGAGAGGGAGGTGAGATTGGAATGGGAAGAAAAAATAAAGAATATTCAAAAGATATGCACCAACAGGCTTACGATAAGTTGACAGGAATGCAGGCATTTGGAGATAGTAAGAGCGAAGATAAGAAATACGATAGGGAACATGATACTGATATTATATCCGGCAAAATTTACAGTTTCAGCACATATAAGACATACTGGAAGCATATTAAATATTTCATTAAATGGGTACAGGAAACATACCCTGAGTGCCGGACGCTGAAAAAGGCTGAAAAATATGTGCCAGAATGGCTGCAGACAAGAGTTGATCAGAAACTGTCTGCGTGGACAATACAAACAGAAGCTGCTTCACTAAATAAGTTGTATGGCATTAAAATAGATGACCCAAAGCGGTTTCAGCCGCCACAGAGGAGAAAAGAAGATATTGTCCGGAGTCGTGGCACGAAAGAGCGGGATAAGCATTTTTCTGAGCAGAAAAATGAAGAGTTAGTCAATTTTTGTAAAGGTTGTGGCTTTCGACGTAATGTATTGGAACGGTTAAAGGGCGATGATTTATATGACCGGGCCAGAATAGAATTAACTTTGGAAGAAGCCAGAATGGATGGAGACCAGTCAATGATAAAAGCCTGCACGGATGCGCTTAAGACATTTCCGGATAAGGAATACTTTATCTTGCATCGATCAGATAAAGGTGGAAAAACGCGGATAAGTCCGATCGTGGGTCCAAACGTGGAAAAAATTGTGAATCGAATGCATAATACAAAACCGGATGAGCTGGTATGGCAGTACGTGAGCGGAAATTGTGACGTACACGGGTACCGATCCGATTATGCGACATATTTATACAGGGAATATGCAAGGCCAATAAAAGATCTGAAATTTGAAAATAAAATCAAATGTGCTGATGGAAAGTACAGATCTGAGATTTACACTTGCCGTGGCGATGAAAAAGGAAAGAAACTAGATCGTAAAGCGATCGGTGTGATCAGCATTGCCCTGGGCCATAACCGGGAAGATACAGCAATTAGTAACTATGTGAGAAATTTATAGGACAGGAGGTGAGACTGATGCCGCAGTTTATGAAAAAAGCATTTGTGGGTATGGTTACTGCAGGAGGCGGAGCTTCCGATCCGGAGCTGGCGGAAGTCAGGCTCACAGCTACTGAATATAATGATTTATGCAAGAGAATCTGTAGTGCGGAGGACACTGCAGCATATGAAAAAAATAAAGCTATGAATGACATAGAAGCGGCTAAGAGAGCTGCTGATCAGAAGGTTGCTGCGGCGTGTAAATCTGCAAATCAGCAGCTGGAAGAGTATAAAAAAGAACTTAAAGAAAAATGTGCAGCGTTGATAGGGCAAGCTGAAAATGCCAAGAATCAGGCTTTGAGGGAACTGGAAAAACAGAAAAACTTAAATGATAACCTGAAACGTATTGCCAGAGAACGTGCAAATCAGGATCGGAAAATTCCTCGCAAAAAAGACCACGATGGTTATTTAGTGCTTGAAAGCTGCCAATGGCAGGAACGTTATAAGTATCAGTTTTCCGATCAGGAATATGCAGCGTTGGATAAAAAAATAAAGGATAGGTATCCAAATGGATACTTCGAGATTCGTACTGCAGATGTATGGAAATCGGTTCTGCAGACACCTTATAACGCAAGTATTCCTATGGAACAAATTAAAGAGCAAATTGAAGATGCAGATCTTTGGGATTCTGGTGTTTTGGGGAGTATAGGGTGTCAGGGCATGAATGCTAATGAATATAACGGAAGCTATAGCCAAGAAGTTGATGAAAATGGACATGAAATCAATTCTGTTTATAAATGGATTTTTAAAGCTAACTATAAATCTGGATTTTGGGAAGTCATTATTTATACAACCAAAAGTTTGACAGTACCGGAACATCGTAGGCCGTATTTGAATCGTCATTATAGAAAAATGAAAAGTAGCGGAGATGTGTGACACATTTCCGCTACTTTTTGCCAATGACAATAGTTATGTATAACAATAACATTGCATAACATATGTATAACAAATAATTAAGCATTGTTTGCCTGGCTCAGAGCCAGCGACCAACCATGATCAAACATTTTTCTGCAGAGATAACTTAATACACTATACTGCAGATCCTGCACTTTTTCGATGTCTTCAGCAAATTCCGGATTTTCGCGAATCTTTAAGACATACTCATAGATCTCTTGATAGATCTGATCACAATACTTTCCTTCGACAAATTCATTCTCGATACCGATACAATCGGACACGTCTGCGATCTCACCGCAGACCAGATCAAATACATTTTCCCTTAATTTTTCGTATTCTCTATTGTTTACCATATAATGGACCTCTTTTGTTGCTGTTTTGCTGGCGATACTTTAAGCATAGCAGTTTGGCAGCATTGCATTTACGCAAATTGTTTCGACCGCAAAAATCGACAAAATTTTACCTACAGCAGTGTATAAAGGTGGTTTTTGCGTAGATTAAAGTATGCTCAAAAAGTGAGCATTTATGCGGTGTTGAGCAAAATCCAATCTACAATAGTGTATAAAGGTGGTTTTTGAGCTTCCATATTTATGATAATGTATATGATATAGGGCAGTGCTTTAACTGCAGAAAAGTAATTTATTTGATCCATTGCTTATTATCATGCCTATCTTAATTAATGATAGTGGAGTTGATGCCGGGCTGAATGGAGGAAGGGAGCGTGATTTATTTCGCGCTCCTTTTTGATAGTCCGGAAAAAAGAATCAAAAGGTGGCTTTTCCCCATGACATAATCCTCCAAAAACATGCCGCAAACTCGCATAAATGCTTTGATGTGTAATTTTTACACTTCCTGAAAAAAAATCAAAAGGTGGTTTTTATCCTGATTCGTGGGGCCAACCGGAAGCACAATCAGAATTAAAAATGATAGTAAAAGACTCTATATGATGGCATCCGGATTCGAACCGGAGCTGTTCGTGAGACAATCACGACGATCCCAGATCTCTTAGTCATATAGAGTCGCTTTTATTATAGAGTAGGATGAATGAAAAAGAAATGATGAATTTTTGGATAGGAAAAGGAGAAGAGAAGGTTCCGAAGATTAAAATGGTTCGGAACCTTTTTTGGTTGTACGTGATAGAAAAAATGTGCCATAGTTTACAGCAAAAAGGATTGTACTAAAAAAATACAAAGAAAATGCGCGAAAAGTGCTCCGAAATGGTCGATTTTTCATTTTACGTCATCGGAAAAAGTTTTGTCCATGAAAATTAAAATTCAACTTGATACAATAGATGCAGAAAGTGAGAAATGTTTAATTTCCGAATAAGGAGAATAGATTGTATTGAAAAATATACAATTTTGACACGAAAATTTTTCATTTAACTTCATCGGAAAACCAAACGCCAAGCAGAAAAAAATCGTATATGGTAAAATAGTATTAAGTACAAATGTTGAGGTGGCTGAAAAATGTTCGACAAGAAATCTAAGGAAGTTCAGAAGTATGTTCAAGAATGCGTGAATAATCGTGTGGATGAAATCGTAGAAAAATTCCTGCTTTTTTCTCATGTTTATTATCCGGAAGAGGTGGAAGAGTATACAGGGATTTCTCATATTCGAATGCAGGGTGTTAAACAGAAGTGTGATGTGATGTTGACATATAAGAATTTGATGGAAAAGAAGTCTGCAGAGTCATACATAAAGTATGTTTATAATGTAATTTATAAAAAGCCTGATTTGGCACGGGATATTATTATTGATATTTGTGAATTGGATCCAGTAGACGATGAAGATAAGAAGTCCATTCAGCAGTGGATAGATGATCCGATCAAGTGTGCAATCATGGAATTCCATCATTATAAGATTAGATATGTTCACGAAATTTGTGAAACACTTAAGATTGATGAGGAACTGTATAACGAACATTGTCCAACGGATGAAGAGGAACAGGATTATCAGTGTATTTGTCCGTGTGAGGACATTACTTACGAGAGGATGCAGGAAGGATACGAACAATTTTGGAAGTTCGTGGAGGTTTATCAGGCCGAAATTGAAAAGGATGCAGATCAAAGTACCAAAATGTGCGAAGCCAGAGAAAATCATCGGAAAATAATGGGATTTTTGCGAGGTTGTTTTTCACATAAAAAGACTAAAGATTCCGATCAAAGTACACAAACGGATCAAGATCAAAAAAAAAATGAATCAGGGTTCAGAAAATGGTCGCAGAAAATAGGGTCCTATGATGTATTCATTGATTTGGTTACAGATGGAATACTTTCCAAACAGAATCTTACAAAGTATTCAGAAAAATCGTTTCAAGAAATGGTGTTTGAGGTTTTGGAATTTGAAACTTTACTTGAGATATATCGATATGTGTGTCGCGAATTCATACAAAAATATAATTACATAGAAGAAAAAAAATAAATTTCAAAAAAAGTGGCCCCAAAAGTGCAAAAAACTGCTTACTATTTCCGAAACCACCCCTATAAGATAAGTAGAACAGTATAAAGACAATATGGAGAAAGCTTTTCAGACAACGAAAAAGCAGTTCAACATCAGATGATGTAATGCTGAACCCCGCGGATGCGGGGATGAATCAGGGGAACCGGAATTTGCTAATACGCCAACTTGACCCGCGAATGCGGGATTTGGTTTTTCCCAAAAAAATAAAGAAGGAGAAAACTTATGACAAGAAAAGAAAAATTGTTTGTAGAGCTGGAGAAGCAGTGCTTGGAGGCCTATCGCAGCAACCGGGATTCGAGAGTAGGTGAGCAGGACGGAGTTTATCTTGATCCTGAAACAGAATGTGTATATTCACATGGTTTTGTGGGGGGAAAAGGAGTTCCGATGGCAGTTTTTGAAGGAAAGGATATGACTGTAGCTTACTTTTCGGATTATGATGAAAGCTCTGGTGCGGGCTTTTTGGATACGGTCTTTGAGAACTTGGAAACCAGAATCCTTGAAGAGCTGGACGTCGATGATGAAGAGCTTATGAAAAAAGTTGGAGAGTACAAAGAGGACTATGGAATTGAAGCTTATGAGAAACTGTTTCCAGAAATTTATGAAGAGAAGTTGAATGAACTGAAGGAAGAAGATGAAGCACAGGAGCTCGAAAGTGTCATCAGACCCGCAATTCGTGAGGTATTGAAAATTTTTCAGGAGGAGTAAGTCGAAAATAGGAGCCCAGCTACACCCGCGTATGCGGGAGTGAATCCGAGATAAATCAAAAAGCGCATATTTTTTGTCCCGCGTATGCGGGAATGAATACTATCGATAGGTAGTTATTCAAAAAAAATATAAAGGAGAAATTTTATGAATTTTGAAGGGAAACGATTCGGAAAAGGCATGAAGCTGGGCTGGGATCATTTGATCGATTTTAAACTGGAGAAGTTAGCTTTGTATCTTCCGGAGAAATCAGAACTGGAAGATGAACTGAAGAAAATTCCGGAAGAACTTTTAAAAAAGTACGATGATTGGCCGACATTATGGAAATTTGCTGCTTTGGATCCAAACTGTTTGGGATATTTTCAGCCTGGAAAACAAGAAAGCTTGAAGTACTTAAAAGGAAAACAGCCAAGCATTTTATCAAACACTCTGCACTATTGCTTTGAAGAATATTTTGGCTATCCTAAAGATTCTTTCGTAAGCCTTAGTGATTCGAATGAAAGTGCCATGATTTTCTGCGATACTTGTTGGCCGCCAAAGCATTTTGATTCGGTGCTTGCGTCTTTGACGGAAGATATGCTTGCTGATCAGTTGCACGAGTTTATGTATTTCGCGACCGAAACCACATATTTTTCTGGATATATGATCGAGATGTGTGGAGAGGATATGCATTTTGGATAATAAGGAGGACCTTGTGGAAGGGATTAGTTTAAACGAATTACAGCCGCTGACTGAGCAGAAAAAGGAAATGATTAAACGTGCGAAGGCTATGCCGATCACATTTGATCATGATTCTCCGGAAAGCACTCCAGAGATGCTGCAGAGATTTGCTCTTGCTGCAGCAAGAAGAAATAAGAACAGGGAATTTGATGAAAAACTCCAGCACAGTTATATGCAGTCGCTTTCTGGTGAGGGAAAACCAATAGAAGATGTATTCGATCAACTGGAAAAGTTTTCCGATGAAACGTCTGTGAAATCATAATCTCATAAGAGCACCCCAAATGGAAAAGGGGACGCCCCAGGCGCGTTCTCTTTTCCATCCTCTCTTTATAAAGATTCTCTTTCCTGTAATTCTGGTTCTTCTCGTCCATTTTCCATGAAATCTGCGGAAAACGAATTTAATCCGATTAAAAATTTCCTGTATTCTGTATTTTCTTCCGGATTTTGAATCTGACATTCTGTTTTGCTCATGTGTTCACACGCCCCTTTCTGCTGATCCGCAATCATCATAAACCAATGGAATCATTATTGAGATACTTAACCAGTAATGATGGACATGTCGACAAATTCCGATGAATTATCATTGACAAAAATTTTACATAGGTATAGTCTTGTGTGAGAAGTAATATAATAACGCGTGCAAAAAATGCAGACAGGATCGTAGGAAACACATATGAGAAAGCATTTCAAACTGCCGAAATGGCACAGTTCTTCGCAAGCCCGAAGAGATATTGCGTGGCTGTTATGCTGTACCATTTTGGGAACACAAACAAATATCATACAAGCAAGCGCAGAAGTAGGATCGCTTTTAGGAAAGCAAATGAATGAGTGGTCCGACGGAGTGCGGTCGCATCGAGCAACAGATTCAAACTTGGATGATTCTGTTTTAACTGGTGCATATGAGGAGTGGAAAGCCACATCTTCCAATTTTGGGGGGGGGGTAGCACACATAAATCACATGCGACAGCATCGAATGCAACTGCTTCTGATGCAGTAAAAGCAACGGACTCAAATGCTACACTGCCGTTTGAAGCATATGCTATAGACGGTAGAATATGCATTTATAATTATGAACAGCTTTCAAAGATAGGAAGCGAAATCCAATATACAAATTCTGAGAATTCTATATCAACGGACGATATCATTGATGAAGAAATTTTAAATGAAGACTCTTTTGATGAGGACAATGAGGACGCGTACGAGGACGACATACAAGATTCGCTAGAAACTCGTAACACAAACAGATCAGATAAGAATGATCTGGGCTATACACTTTTTGCAGATTATTACATCATGAATGATATCAGCATTCCAGATGGAGAAACCTGGAATGTGCCGGAAGACTTTTCTGGATCAATTATTCCATATCTTGATGACGATGAAGATATGCGGGTATACGATGAAGAAACCGATACCATATATCTTCATAATATCTATCAACTTTACCTTGTAAATTCTGAAAATTGTGAAAATGAATTGGTTATGACCGGAGACTATTCGGTGGATACCTTTGGCATGGGTCAGGTATATACACTGGAAGATGGCAGTCATTTAACCTATGGAAAGGAACACAATTATGTAATCGCATCAACCTTTGGGGTTGATACACAGGATGTATCATACTATCAGGCAGCATCCACGGATATGAGTGCGTATTATCCGGATGATAACCGGTATGATGGACGAAACTATTTTGGTCAGGTCGTAAAAACAATCAACGACGTAGATTACATCCTGATCGGAAATGAACAACAGCTTCGTGCGATCGGCACGGATAAAAATGTAACGGAGCCGATCTGGCAGGTTTACCAGACAAGAATAAATGGATTGCATAGCTGGGAAACATCTGCGGATGAAAATGGGGTTACTGCAACTTTGTATTATCCGGGTGATGCAGATCTGATTAAGTTCAATGATTCCATGGACTGGTCAGAAACGGAGTTATATGCAGATGATCCAGGCACGCATAAGCTTGGTGATCGGCAGCATCTGGATGGCCTTACCATTGCAGGTGCAAAAAAATGCTATTTATATGTCGGCAGCAAGCTGGAAGGTACAGAAACAGCTGCAGTGTCAGAAACAGATAATACACAGACGCAAAGCCTGAGTACGGATACAACAGATGATAATTCCAGTGACAATGGGTCAGATTCAGATGGCGAAACGGATAGTGGTGAGAATGAATCTGAACCGATTGCTGCAAGCGGAGCACCGGACGATATTAAAAAATACAAACTTACTTACGATACGACTGCAACAAAGAATATCAATATTTCTTCTCCAGGCGCAACAACGGTAAGCCAGTATAAGTACAGTGATGATGCCAACTACATCATTTTCCGGGATATTGATCTTTCCAGTGAGAACTGGACACCGATCGAAAACTTCCAGGGTAACATGGAAGGCCGTCTTGGACTGGAAAAGGGCAAAAACGTTACCATCAGCAATATCACAATCGAACAAAGTGAAAACTTACAACAGACAGATAAAAAATCTGAGTACGGAATTGGATTTTTCCGAAGTATCAGTACACCGTATAGTGCTAATCTGACATTTTCGGAAACACCGATCACAGTCAAAAATCTGACTTTATCAAATATGTCTGTTACTACGACGGCAACGAAAGTACATCGAGATTTTTCGTTGGTTGGAAGTTTATTGACAGTCGCTCTGAAATTACTTCGGGTAGACAGTGGCTTAAGTACAGATCCGAAATCTTTTACAACAGGTGGGTTTGCCGGCACTATAGAAGGCAATGTTCAGATTTCTGATTGCAACATTGAGAAGTTAGATGGTATTTCTAATGTAAACGACTGGACTGGAGGATTTGTCGGTTACGCTTCTGGTATGACGCGTTATGAAAAAATCACTGCTCTTTTAGGTATGACGGTTGATACGTTAGCGAAGATATTAAATTTACTTCCGTTTCTTGGACTCGGTGATCTTTTAACGGTTCTTTTAAATGGAGGCCTTTTAAAAATTGACAGCTTGATTCCGATCGGCTATGTCAATCCGGTCTTTACCAATTGCAGTGTTTCTTATAGCGGTAACGGAACAGTCGAAGGTAAACAATACACTGGCGGATTTGCCGGTGAGACAATCGGAACCGTTATCAAAAACTGTATGGTAACGGATGCAGACACTGTATCTGGAACGAATTATTCCGGTGGATTTATTGGACGATCCGCCAATGCAGTGATTGCCGGAGTGTTGAAAAATCTCGGCATTGACGTGATGGGAAATTTCCCGGTGAATACAATCCTGCTGAACTGCAAAGTGGACGGGATTACCCAGGTAAAAGCAGAACCGACAGGTACGGAAAGCGGCTATGCAGGCGGCTTTGTCGGAGCCATGAGCAACAGCTATGCGGTTGACTGTAGTCTATCCGGACTTGGAAGCGTGGAAGGCAAGGACTATGTCGGCGGATTTACTGGAAAAGCAGATCTTGGTGATGTAGCAGATATTAACGCAAACCAAGACCTTCTTGATGTTGTAAAGAAGCTATTAACTGCGATTTTATCTGGATCAACAGATGCTCAGTTACTAAGTCTGGTCGGTTTACGCCCGTCCGTAATTACAGGCTGCGAAGTATCCGGAGATTCCATCAACGTACAGGCATCCGGAACATATGCCGGCGGATTGGTCGGATATGCCGGTGCAGTACAGATTTCAGATACCGTAGAACTTGCGGATGACAGTAAGGCAACTTCCAAGAATCTAAGTCGTATGCTGACGAAGACCGGACTGGAGTAT
>OGHJ01003956.1_pt1 | contig 9983 bp, 9 predicted proteins | sample 1571351 | NCBI WGS metagenome assembly OGHJ01 (sample SAMEA2582037, study PRJEB24529) | metagenome | biome: Human gut stool | place: China | collected 2011 | reverse complement strand
TATACTTGATATTGAGAGCGTAATTTAATATAATTATAGGGTAAAATTAATTTCAAAGGTTGTTTTGGGTGAAAAAAGTTATTACAAATATTTATGAATATTTCAGACAGTGTGACGCAGTTTTGTGGCTGTTGACCTTGACCGCTGTTGCTTACAGTTTTCTTTTGATTGCGAGTATGCAACGGTCGGGCGAATACAGTTATCTAAGAACTCAGATTATCGCTGTGTCAGTCGGTCTTGCGGCATCGGTGTTTATATCAATTGCCGATTACAGATTTCTTATACGAAAATGGTACATTGCCGCAATAGTGGGAATTGTTCTTGCCGGACTTGTGTTTGTGTTCGGAGTTCAGGTTAGCGGAACAGATGATACGGCATGGATTAATCTTCCGGGCGGATTTTCAATTCAGCCGTCTGAGTTTATAAAAATCTGTTTTATCATAACTTTTTCAAAGCATTTGTCGTGGCTGAGAGAAAAGAAAATGATTGAAAAGTTTTCGGGAGTACTTTTCCTTGCACTTCATGCAATGATACCAATGGCAATTATTCATATTCAGGGTGATGACGGTACTGTTCTTATATTTGCGCTTATGTTTTTGGTTATGACATTTGCGGCAGGAGTTCAACTGAGATATTTTGTCATTTTCGGAGGATTGCTTGTGTGTGCAATTCCGATTATATGGAATGTGTTTATGAATAAAGAGCATCGCAACAGGGTTCTTGCTTTGTTTGACCTTGACGGGAATGCACTTACAAATTACGGTTGGCAACAGTATCAGGGTAAGGTTTCAATTGCAAGCGGCGAAGCTTTCGGAAGCGGACTTTTTAACGGACAGCGTGTTGAACATTCAATCGTCCCCGAACAGGAAAACGATTTTATCTTTACCGTTGCAGGAGAGGAACTCGGATTTGTTGGATGCATGGCGCTTTTGCTGATTTTGTTTTTTATTATATTAAAAGTGATTTTGAATGCAAAAAATTCAAGTGAATTTCAAGGCAAGTATATCTGCTACGGTGTGTTTTCAATGATAGCATCGCAAACAATTGTAAATATAGGAATGGTGCTTGGATTTCTTCCCGTAGTCGGAATAACCCTTCCCCTGTTCAGTTCGGGAGGTACTTCGGCTTTGAGTACGCTCATTAGTCTTGGTCTTGTACAGAGTGTGAGATATCACAATACTGACGATATGAACAAAGCTTTTGTAAGGCGAGGCAGTTCAAATCGAATCAGAATGTAATTTAATACAAATAAACTAAACCGCAGACATCAAAATGTCTGCGGTTTTTATGGGTTATTTTTCGCTGATTGTGATATTTGCCTTGTAGCTTCCGCTTACCCAACAGGTGTCAGTACCGCTGAGTTTGAAAGTAACAGGCATCTGAACCGAGCCTACTGTTCCGCTCTGATCCGAGGTGTCAATTACACCTTCAATATCTGAGCTTTTAAGGCTTTTAAGTTCCTTTTCACTGCCGATTACGGTAACATTCATACTTGTCTGTGTTACATCGGCTTTGTATTTTGAAGAAAGACCGCTTACTTTGAATGAGTCAACGGTAAAGGTTTTCTTGGACAGACCGCTGAGGTCAAGTACAAGCTTTGCGGAGGTTGAGTTACTGATATTTTTGCAGTCACTCGGGATGTTTATTCCCTGCGTATCGTACTCATAACGCTTGTTTGAAAGTGTTGCAAAATCGATTGACTCAAGCTTTACGCTGTCAGTCTTGTCAAGCACTTCTTTTGGACCTGCAAGCAGAATATTTGAAGGCTCAACCGTAAGCATATTATCGTTTAAATCAAGACCTTTGGGTTTGTTAATAAACTCAGGAATTACATTTACCGTCTTTTCGGGAAGAACGGAAATTGTAGCCTCAACATCCGTAAACTCCATTGTAAGAAGCTCGGTGGAGATTTTATTTCCTGCTTTATCATAAAGCACAATATTTGCGGTCGTTGTGGTCGGCGCATTTAGTGTACTGTCAAGTTCTGCCGATGCCGAAACCTTTGCAATTTTGGCAATCTCTGTTTGAGGTCCTGAGATTGTGATATTCTTTGATGCAAGAGAAGTTGACGCATAGTACCCGTCGGCAACCTTGTAAACAACATTTTCCTGAATCGGAAAACTTGTTTCACGCTGATAATCAACAATTACATTGACATTTGACGGCGTAACGGTTGAGATAATCTGAAAGTTGGCACTCGGGTTGGCTTTTACGGCTGAAAGCGAAAGCTGATAAGTTCCTGCCGAGTCAATTCCGTTTGTAGCACCTGTAACAGTAATATCCTTTGTTCCGATAGAACCGAGAACGGCTCTGCTGCCTGTTACGGTTACCGTGGCAGTCTGCTCCGCATCACGGAATACCTGCAACCCGTTGTTATCGAGCTGGTCAGGCAATTCAATCTGAATGGGAATATTGCTTATTGTTACGGTTGTATCATTTGTTGTACCCATACTCATATAAACCCATGTTATTGTTGAGATTACAAGGGCGAGTATAATCAGAAATTTGTTATTCTGAAACAGTTTGTTGAGAGAGAGTTTTTTCTTTTTCATTTTTCAGCCTTCTCTCTTTTTGAACTTTTCGGGTTCTTCTGAAAAAACTTTTTGGGCGGTTCATCATCGTCATAGCCACGATCATAGATGAGAAACTGTTCAAGCTTTTTGATTAGTTCTTCTCTTGTAAACTCACGGAGCAAAATACCGTTTACCGCAAGAGAAATTACACCTGTTTCTTCACTTACTATAAGGACAACAGCGTCGCTTTGTTCACTGATACCGAGTCCTGCTCTGTGTCGTGTACCGAGATTGATATCTACATTACGGTTTGATGTGAGCGGTAAAATACATCCTGCTGCAAAAAGTTTTCCGTCACGGATAATGCTTGCACCGTCATGCAATGGTGCTTTGTTAAAAAATATATTGCCGAACAGAGCTACTGATGTTTCGGCATCAATAATTGTGCCTGTAGCGGCTATATCGGAAAGCATGGTTTCTCGTTCAAACACAAGCAAAGCACCTGTTTTTGAACGAGAGAAAAGAACTGCTGTGTCAGCCGCATCTACGATTGACTTTTCTACAGCCTTTTTCCATTCATCACCTTTGTGGTGCTTAGTAAATATTTTTATATATTTTTTATAGGTGTTGTTGCGTCCCATCTGTTCAAGAGCCTTTCTGATTTCCGGCTGAAAGATGATAGCAATAACAACAACTGCTGCCTCGAAAAATGTTCGCAACAGGGATGAAAGCATAACAAGACCAAACAGAGATGAAAGAAGCTGAACTGCTCTTGTTTCCTGAATAAGCTTGAACAGTCCGAAAATCAACAGTGCAATTGCAAGAATATCGACAATATCTCTTAGCTGTATAGTCTTGATAATGGAAAGAATGCTGTTAAATATTTCCAATCTGCTTTCCCCTTCCTTTATTTTTAAATTCCTCGTTATTATTCTAACATACTTTTGTTATTAATTGCAACCTTTTTAAATTGTTTTTTTCTGTTTATTGTTCTTAGAAATACGACTTACGGCATTTGCAAAATATACAACATCATTTTTTGTTGTAAATGCCGATACAACAGCTCTTACGGTTCCTGTATCCTGAGTGCCGAAGCTTTTGTGTGCAAGGGGCGCACAATGGAGTCCTGCTCTTACGGCAATGTTGTAGCTGTCATTAAGAATTTTTGCAACCGTTTCGCTTTCGGTATTTTTGATATTAAATGAAATTACAGGAACGCTGTGATTTTTCTCAGGCATTTTGGTGTATAACATTACATTTTCCGCTTTTTCAAGCCTTTTGTAGAGCATTCGTGCAAGACTTAACTCGGAATTATATATTCTGTCTGTTTTTTTGTTCAGGACAAACTTTATTCCTGCATTAAGCCCTGCTATTCCCGGAAGATTCGGCGTTCCGCTTTCGTACTTATCGGGTAGAATTTCAGGCTGATTGAGGTTTGCGGAATCACTTCCAGTTCCTCCCTGAATAAGACTGTCCGGAGTTGTTTCGCTGTTTATAATAAGCAAGCCTGTTCCCATTGGTCCGTAAAGCCCTTTGTGACCTGCGGTGCATAGAAAATCAATGCAACTGTCAGAAAGGTTGATATCTGCTGTTCCTGCACTTTGTGCGGCATCTACACAAAAAAGAATGCCGTTTAATCTGCAAAGAGCGCCTATTCTTTCTATCGGAAGTTTGATGCCGAATACATTTGAAGCATGGGTACAGATTACAAGTTTTGTGTTAGATTTGAATTGTTTCCTGAAATTCTCGATTGTTTGCTCATCATCATAAGGGACACATTCGGCAACAGAGTATTCAATCTTATTTTTCTTGAGTGTTTCAAGCGGTCTGACGACAGCATTGTGCTCAAGTGATGAAATTATGGCATGGTCGCCCTGTTTTAATATGCCTTTAATAACTGTGTTCAAAGCCGTTGTGCAGTTAAGCGTGAATATTATATTTTCGGGATTTTCCGAGCCAAAAAGTTTTGCGGCATTATCTCGGCAGGAATACATTATTTCAGATGATTTTACCGACATTTTGTGACCGCTTCTTCCCGGATTTGCTCCGTAGTCGGACATAGCTTCGTTAATCGCTTTTCTTACGGATAAGGGTTTTGGAAAGGTGGTTGCACCGTTGTCAAAATATATCATAAGGTATCAACAGCGGCTGTTCCTTTGACAGCAATACCGTTACTCCTGATAATTTCCAATGCCCTTTCAAAATTTTCCGGGACATAAAGGCTGTATCCGCATGATTTTCGATTGAGGTGTATAGGAGTTCTTACAAGCCCTGATTTAATATTGTTTTTTAAAAGTAGGTTACGGCTCTTCATGGCAAGAGTTACCGAGCCGAATATTATTAAATTATTTTCCATAACTTCCACCCTTTGTTAAATCTTTGTGACATCTCAAAACAATATATCACACTACATATTATGAAAGTAGTCAAAGTTTGGACATAAAAGAAAGCACGGCTTTTATGCCGTGCTTAAAGGTGTTATTTTTCAGTTCATTTTTTCAGAAAGAAGGTTGCCCATGTTGTACATACCTGCTTTCTGATCTTTAAGAAATACTGCCGCATTAACAGCACCGACAGCGAAAACTTCTTTTGACTGAGCCTGATGAGAGATTGTTACAACCTCATCGTGACCTGCAAAGATAACTTCGTGTTCGCCTACAATTGTGCCGCCTCTTACGGAATGAATACCGATTTCGTTCTTTGAACGCTTTCTGCGGTAGCTGTGTCTGTCATAGACATACTGCGGATCTTCGTCAAGCTGTTCCGAAATTCCGTCCGCAATCATAAGAGCTGTTCCGCTCGGAGCGTCAAGCTTGAGATTATGATGCTTTTCAACGATTTCAATATCAAACTGGTTTCCGAGAATTTTTGCAGCCTCTTTTGAAAGCTCAATAAGAAGATTGATGCCGAGTGACATATTACCTGAATAGAAAACAGGAATTGTCTTTGCCGCATCTTCGATTTTTGCAATCTGATCTTTAGAAAAGCCTGTTGTGCAGATAACACAAGGTACTTTGTTATCAACTGCATACGCAAGCATACCGTCAAGAGCTGCAGGATTTGAAAAATCAATGATTACATCAGGTGTTTCGGTTGCCTCGTCAAAAGTCTTGAAAACATCAAAATCATAATTACTTTCACCGAATGCGTCAACACCGAACAAAACATTGCAATCCTCACGGCTCTGAACAGCCTGTGCCACAAAGCAGCCCATTTTACCGTTACAACCGACTATTGCTGTATTTACCATTTTTATTCCCCTTAAACTTCTTGAATTTTAAACGAATCAAAGGTTGATTATTTAACCTTCTTGCTTAAAAGGTCATACTTCTCCATGCAATCCTTGAGGTCATGGTAACCCTGAACGCTCATGGGTACGAGCGGAAGTCTGCATTCGCCTGCTTCATAGCCGAAGAGGTTCATGGCAGTCTTTACGGGAATCGGGTTAACATCGCTGAAGAGTATATGCATAAGCTCAAGATAGTGGAAGTTAAGCTTCTGTGCCTCTGCAAAGTCATTGTCAAGACAAAGCTGACAAATGTCATGCATTTCTTTTGGGCAGATGTTTGCGAATACAGAGATAACACCGAGAGCGCCGAGTGACATGAAAGGAACAGTCTGGTCATCGTTACCTGAGTAGATATCAAGATTGTCACCGCAAAGTGAACGGATGAGAGCAACCTGAGAGATGTCGCCGCTTGCCTCTTTTGCGGCAACGATGTTAGGATGCTTGCAAAGCTCCTGATAAGTCTTTGGCTTGATGTTACAGCCGGTTCTTGAAGGAACATTGTAAAGAATAATCGGAATATCAACCGAATCTGCAACAACGTTGAAGTGTCTCACAAGACCCTGCTGAGATGTTTTATTGTAGTAAGGAGTTACGCAGAGAAGTGCGTCAACGCCTGTGCTTGCGGCAGATTTTGAGAGCATAACGGCTGTTGAGGTATCGTTACTGCCTGTACCTGCAATAACTGGAATTCTGCCGTTTGTCTTTTCTGCAACGAAAGAAATTGTTTCGCAATGCTCTTTTTCCGAAAGAGTTGCAGCCTCACCTGTTGTACCGCATACAATAATTGCATCGGTACCGTTTTGAACATGAAATTCTACGAGATCGCCGAGAACATCGTAGTTTACGCTTCCGTCAGACTTCATAGGAGTGATAAGTGCAACACCTGAGCCTGTAAAAATGTGGTTAGACATAATTTACCTCCGTAAGTAATCAGTCCATGTAGCCCTCAGCACAAAGGAGCTCTGCAAGAAGAACTGCACCGCCTGCTGCGCCTCTTAATGTGTTGTGTGACATACAAACGAACTTGTAATCATATTGAGTATCAGGTCTTAATCTGCCAACCGATACTGCCATACCGTTTTCAAGATTTCTTTCAGATTTAATCTGCGGACGGTCGGGTTCTGTGAAGTAGTGGAGAAAATGCTTTGGCGCACTCGGAAGATCGAGTTCCTGAGCTCTGCCGCTGTAGTTTGACCAAATGTCAATAATTTCTTCGACAGTAGGTTTCTTTACGCCGTCCTTAAATGACATAAATACAGCTGCTGTGTGACCGTCAGATACGGGAACACGGATGCACTGTGATGTGATTGAAATATCATCGGTTTTAACAATCTTGTCGCCTTCAATCTTACCCCAGATTTTAAGCGGCTCCTGCTCTGACTTCTCTTCCTCACCGCCGATGTAAGGAATAACGTTATCTACCATTTCAGGCCATGTCTTGAATGTTTTGCCTGCGCCTGAAATTGCCTGATATGTGCAGGCAAGAACCTTGTCAACACCGAGTGCCTTTAAAGGATGAATTGCAGGAACATAGCTCTGAAGTGAGCAATTGGACTTAACTGCAACAAAGCCTCTTTTTGTGCCGAGACGCTTTCTCTGAGCGTCAATAATCTTAATGTGATCGGCGTTAATTTCAGGAATAACCATAGGAACATCATCTGTAAAACGATGAGCACTGTTGTTTGATACGATAGGACATTCAGCCTTTGCATATCTGTCTTCGAGATCACGGATTTCATCCTTCTTCATATTAACTGCGCAGAAACAGAAATCAACCTGTGATGCAACCTCTTCAACATTTTCAGCGTCAACGATAACCATATCCTTGTACTTCTCCGGAAGAGGAGTAGTCATATGCCATCTGCCTTCAACTGTTTCACCGTATGTTTTGCCGGCGCTTCTCTTACTTGCGGCAAGAACAGTAACCTCAAACCACGGGTGATTCTCAAGAAGAAGTGTAAAACGCTGACCTACCATACCGGTAGCGCCGATAATACCGACTTTATACTTTTTCATAATAATTCCTCCGAATTAAACAAATTTTAAAAAAGCGGTTGCCTTATTCAAACAAATATTATATTATATGAAGAGATGTCTGAAAACACGACTGTTTGTCGATTATGCAAACTGCTCATAATAAGATAATATATCATTTTAAAAGGGTAATGTCAATTATTTTGAGAATTTTACAGGACAAATACTTGTGTTTTACAAAGATTTTTGACAGAACAGCTTTTAAAAAGCAATTTTAGTTCTTGAAAGGAAATAAAATGAAGACTAGTGATTTTTATTACGATTTGCCAAAAGAGCTTATCGCACAGACTCCGCTTGAACCGAGGGACAGTTCAAGATTGCTTGTGCTTGACAGAGAAAAACAAACTCTGGAGCATAAACATTTTTATGACATTATTGATTATCTTAACGAGGGTGACCTTCTTGTTGCCAACGATTCAAGAGTTTTGCCTGCAAGAATTTACGGTATCAAAGACGAAACAGGTGCAAAAGTTGAATTTCTGCTTTTGAAGCAGGTTGCGAACAACCGTTGGGAAACACTTTGCAAGCCGGGTAAAAAAGCAAAAGTCGGCACAAAATTTTCATTCGGCAACGGCATTTTGCGTGCAACTGTTGTTGAAGTTAAGGATGACGGCAACAGAATAGTTGATTTTGACTGTGAAGAGAATTTTTTTACTACTCTTGACAAAATCGGTCAAATGCCTCTTCCACCCTATATTACAGCCGAGCTTAAGGATAAGGAACGCTATCAGACGGTTTACAGCCATGAACTCGGTTCTGCGGCAGCTCCGACGGCAGGACTTCACTTTACAACCGAGCTTATGGACAGAATCAGGGCTAAAGGTATAAAGATTGCGTATGTTACACTTCATGTGGGACTCGGTACATTCAGACCGGTTAAGGTTGACGATGTTACAAAGCATAAAATGCACAGCGAGCATTATGAAGTCCCCGAAGAAACCGCAAAGCTCATAAATGAAACTAAGAAAAACGGCGGACGGGTTATTGCAGTCGGCACAACATCCTGCAGAACGCTTGAAAGTGTTGCGGCAATGTACGGAGAAATCAAGCCCTGTGAGGGATTTACGGATATTTTTATTTATCCCGGATTTGAATTTAAGGTGCTTGACGGACTTATTACTAACTTTCATCTTCCCGAAAGTACACTCATTATGCTTGTATCCGCTTTTGCGGGATATGATTTTATTATGAATGCATATAAAGAAGCTGTAAAGGAAAAGTACAGATTCTTCTCTTTCGGTGACGCTATGTTCATATCATAGGAGGATTTATGTTTAAGGTAATTAAAAAGGAAGGTAGCGCAAGACGAGGCGAATTCGTTACGGTTCACGGTACGGTTCAGACTCCCGCCTTTATGAATGTTGCAACATGCGGTGCAATCAAGGGTGCTGTTTCTGCGCTTGATTTAAAGAATATAAAATGTCAGGTTCAGCTTTGCAACACCTATCATCTGCATCTTCGTCCGGGTGATGAAAAGGTTAAGCAAATGGGCGGACTTCACAAATTTACAAGGTGGAACGGTCCTATCCTTACCGACAGCGGCGGATTTCAGGTGTTCTCTCTTGCAAAGTTGAGAAATATTAAAGAAGAAGGTGTTTACTTCAATTCTCACATTGACGGCCGCAAAATTTTTATGGGACCTGAGGAGAGTATGAGAATCCAGTCAAATCTTGCATCTACAATTGCGATGGCATTTGACGAATGCGTTGAAAACCCTTCTCCATATGAATATACAAAAAACAGCGTTGAAAGAACCACAAGATGGCTTAAAAGATGCGTTACAGAGATGAAAAGGCTCAACAGTCTTGATGATACCATAAATAAAAACCAGATGCTGTTCGGCATAAATCAGGGCGGTATCTATGACGATTTGCGCGTCAATCATATGAAAGAAATTGCAGAGCTTAATCTTGACGGCTATGCAATCGGAGGTCTTGCCGTAGGTGAGCCTGCAGAAACGATGTACCATATCATTGAAGAGGTTGAGCCGTTTGCTCCGAAAGATAAAATCAGATATCTTATGGGAGTCGGAACTCCCGTGAATATTCTTGAAAGCGTTGCAAGAGGTGTTGATCTTTTTGACTGTGTAATGCCGAGCAGAAACGCAAGACACGGTCAGCTCTTCACTTGGGACGGAGTGCGTAACA
>OGHJ01003955.1_pt1 | contig 9984 bp, 7 predicted proteins | sample 1571351 | NCBI WGS metagenome assembly OGHJ01 (sample SAMEA2582037, study PRJEB24529) | metagenome | biome: Human gut stool | place: China | collected 2011 | reverse complement strand
AAAATTGAGAAGGAACGGGGTACGCTGGACGGAAAACCGGAGAAAAAGAAGGATTTCCTGATGAACGCGAAAATTTATGCCCAGAGATTCTCTACGGACTGTTTTTCCTCATTGATACCGGAAATCATCTGGTAAATAACCTCTACCACTTCAGTAATGGCAGTCGATACATTTTCGATCAGCTCCGTAATATGTACCGTTGCTTCATTGGTCTGGGATGCCATGCCGGAAATCTCCGTTGCCACTACCGCAAATCCTTTTCCTGCCTCCCCGGCTCTTGCCGCCTCTATGCTGGCATTCAGTGCAAGCAGACTTGTCTGGGAAGCAATACTTTTAATTAATTCCACAATGGTATTCATCTGCTCCATGTATTTGTCTAAGGTCTGAAGTTTTTCTGCAACATCCGCTCCATTTTTTACTGATATTTCTACTTTTTCTACTAATATCTCCATGTCCTGATTTCCGTCTTTTAAAACGGATAACGTCTGCTGCATACTGTCCACAATCTGCTCATTTGCATCATTGACAACATCTACCTTCTTTTGAATCTCCTCTGTCTGCAAAAGCTGATCCTGAACTGCCATTGCCGTATCGTTTGCTCCTACGGAAACGCCCTGCATGGCTTCTTTGGTAACACCGGAGGCACGTTCTAATTTTTCTAAATCTGTATAGGTTGCCTCAATCCCTGTCTTTAGTGTATTGGATAACTCTTTCATATTCTGCAGAACTGCCTCGGTCTGACTTTGGACTTTTTGTATCCGTTCCACCTTATGCTCTGTATTCCGCTGTGATGTCTGTGCCGCCATAATGGAGTAAACGCCCACCAATATCATAATTACAACCTGGATAATTGCAGAATCACTTCCTGCATAGCCAAATAATCCGGTCTTTGCCCCAATAATGCCTATCAACAGGCTTTCAATAACGGTTCCTGTATTAATCATAATGGAATACCGCACATCATTATATACGGATACCACAAGAATCATTGGTATTACAAATGCAAATACCAGATTATTTTTTGCCGTAAATAATGCCACACTATAAAAAATCGCAAAACCGATTGCCACAAAATGCTTGATCATCGGTGTGTTATGGTCTTTTTTCCAGTATGCCAGTTCCAGTCCCGCCGGAACCAGACCTAATATGGATAGTCCAAGCACATACAGCCATGTCTGCAATCCGGTCGCTGCCTGTAAAACACAAAACGTCAACATTACCACCGTATCAATGATATATGCTATCATTGCTGTCCGGTTATTTCGCTCTACATCTGTAATTACTTTTTCTTCCATAATACTACCTCGCTCAACGGTTTTTTCCGTATGTTTCTCTTTGGAATTTATCGTTAATATTAACTTTATTGTACTATATGGATACTCTTTTCGCAAGGTGGTTTGGACACTTAGTTTTTACTTGACCGTGCATGCATTGTTTGAGAAAATGTATAAAACACCTATCAGAAAAAGGGAGGTTTTCTATGATCGATTTACATGTACATTCTACGGAATCCGATGGCACTGACACACCGCTTGAGCTTGTCGCACTTGCAAAGCAGGTGGGACTCCATGCGTTTGCCCTGACTGACCACGATACGATTGGCGGTTTAAAATACGCCCGTCCGGCTGCCAAAGAAGCCGGCATTGAGCTAGTACCCGGAATCGAGCTGTCTACAGACTATGAGGGAAAAGAAGTGCATATTTTAGGATATTATATTGATGAAAACAATCCTGATTTTTTAAAGCATCTGCATACTTTTGTCAACAGCCGTGACCTTCGTAACGAAAAAATGACGGTTCTTTTGCAAAAAGAAGGGTTTGCGATTACCATGAATGATTTATATCGTGAAAATCCCGAAAGCGTCATTACCCGTGCTCATTTTGCTAAATATCTGGTGGAACACGGAATGGTCAAAGACCGTGAAACCGTGTTTGCGAAGTATCTCGGAGACGGATGCCGCTGCTATGTGCCACGCGAAAAAATTGATCCGTTTGAGGCGATCCGGTTGATCCGGCTTGCCGGCGGCGTTGCATTTTTTGCACATCCGGTACTCTGTCATATGAATTTTGACCATTTAAAAGCTTTTATCTTAGAACTTAAGGAACATGGCTTAACCGGCATTGAAGCGATCTATTCTGCGAACTCTCCCGGAGACGAACGGAATTTTTGTCAGATTGCCAAAGAATATGATCTATTGATCAGCGGTGGTTCTGATTATCACGGAGCAAATAAACCCTACCTGCATTTAGGCACAGGAAAAGGCGGCCTTTTGATCCCGGATGAGATTCTCATTCCGATCAAAAAAGCCGCCGGGGTGCTTTGAGGTGACATCTGATATTCTTACTATCCGTGATCTGTTATGATTCGGATAGTAAGAATTTTTCAATTACTTCTGCGATTCCAGCCTCATTATTCGTGCGTTGCGTCACATAGTCTGCACACGCTTTCACTTCCTCTTTTGCATTTTTCATTGCAACTCCGATGTGTGCCTCCTGCAGCATCGGGATATCGTTCCTTTCATCACCGGCTGCGACGGTGTTTTTGAGCGGAACATCTAAGTATTCACATATGAAATCCACACCGGCTGCTTTTGTTGCCCCCGGTGGGCAGTATTCTAAATAGGTATCCATGGAAAAAAGACTGATACATTTTCCTTCCTGCCACTCCATATTATCCTTCTGGAACTGTTCTAACTTAGATTTGTCGGTCAAATGGATCAGCATTGCCTTTTGTGGTTCTTCGTCTAACACTTCAAATACATCCTCTACCACCTGATAAGAGAGCTTTGTATGATTGCGGTATGCTTCTAACTCCGGGGAATCCTGCGTTGTAATGATCTGATTTCCTTTGTAAGTCTGGATGTAAAGCCCCACTTTTTTTGCACGTTCAAACAGTTCTTTGACATAGGAAAGAGGAAGAGATTCTTTTTTTAAGACCTTTTCATTCCCACAATCATAGACAATCGCTCCATTATAGGCAATCAGATAACATCCCTGCATCATCAGTCCTAAATCCTTTGCCACTGCTTTTGCACTGTCTAACGGTCTGCCGGTTGCCACAACTACATAGTGGCCAAGATCTAACGCTTTTTGGATCGCGGTCATATTTTCTTTTGGAATCTCCTTTTGGTCATTGAGCAGTGTCCCGTCAATGTCTGCAAATAAAATCTTTGTTTCCATTCCCTGTTCCTCCTACTGTCTGTCATCTTCTGCCTGTTCAGCCGGAATAAAAATACGTTCTCTGTGTTCCTCTTTTTCTTCCACAAAGCTGTTTTTTGCTTCCTCGCAGAACTGCTCCTGTGAATTCACTAACACTTTTCCACGTTTATCGACTTTCACATACTGACCGTCGGCATTCAGGATATGGGCTTTGACGTTATCTGCAAGCTCTACCTCTAAGATATGCATTACCTGTTTTTTCAACTGCTCATCCTCTACCGGGAACAGGATTTCTACACGGCGGTCTAAGTTTCTTGGCATCCAGTCTGCACTTCCCATGTAGACATCTTCAAGACCGTCATTATAAAAATAAAAGATCCTGCTATGCTCTAAGAAGTTTCCGACAATGGAACGCACATGGATCGTCTCGCTGATCCCCGGAATTCCCGTTTTCAGACAACAGATACCGCGGACTACTAAATCGATCTTGACCCCTACTGCCGATGCTTCATAAAGTGCCGCAATGATTCCCTGATCACAAAGAGAATTCATTTTTGCTACGATCCTTGCTTCCCTTCCAGCCCTTGCATTCCTTGTCTCACGCTGGATCAGGCTTAAGAACTTTTTGCGGAGCCAGATTGGTGCAATAACCAGTTTATTCCATGTAGACGGCTCGGAATAACCTGACAACATGTTAAAGACTGCCGTAGCATCCTCGCCAATGGCTTCGGAGCAGGTAAACATTCCGCAGTCTGTATAGAGCTTTGCCGTGGAATCATTGTAGTTTCCGGTTCCTAAATGAACATATCTGCGGATTCCGTCTTCTTCTTTTCTTACCACCAGTGCAATCTTGCTGTGAGTTTTTAAGCCGACTAAACCATAGATGACATGGCATCCGGCTTTTTCTAATTTTTTCGCCCAGACAATGTTGTTCTCTTCATCAAAACGTGCTTTTAACTCTACTAAAACAGATACCTGTTTTCCATTCTCTGCTGCCAATGCCAAAGATGCAATGATCGGCGAATTACCGCTGACACGGTACAGGGTCTGTTTGATGGCAAGTACATCCGGGTCCACTGCCGCCTGACGGATAAAATCCACGACCGGATCAAAGGTCTGGTATGGATGATGTAACAGAATATCTTCTTTTCGGATCGCCTCAAAGATGTCGCAGCCTGCCGGGATTTTTGGCACCTTCTGCGGTTTGTACGGTGCATAACGCAGATCATCACAGCCTTCCATACCATAGACTTTCATTAAAAATGTCAGGTCCAGAGGTCCGTTAATTTTATAGATATCGTCCTTTGGAATCTGTAACTCTTCCTTTAAAAAATGAAGCAGTTTTTTGTCGATCTTATCCTCGACCTCTAATCGGATGATCTCGCCCCACTGACGTTTTTTCAACTGCTTTTGGATTTCCTGTAATAAATCCTCTGCTTCGTCCTCATCAATGGTAAGGTCTGCATTTCTCATGATACGGTATGGATAAGCACAAATTACATCGTAATTTAAGAAAAGCCGTTCCATATTTTTTTCAATGATCTGCTCTAACAGGATAAAACTGTGATTCTCTCCATCCGGGATCGGTATGATACGCGGTAGTACTCCCGGCACCTGTACCGTAGCAAATTCATAGTTCTCTTCTTTCTTTTTCTCACCTTTTTTTAATAAAAATGCGGCAATGTTCAAGGTCTTATTACGGATCAGCGGAAACGGACGGGAAGCATCCACCGCCATCGGCGTAAGCACCGGATAAACCGTTTCCTCAAAATATTTATCCACAAATTCCTGCTGCTCTGCGGTCAGTTCTTCAAAAGCATCGATGATGCGGATGCCCTTCGCCTCTAACTGTGGCACTAAGGAGCGGTTATAGGTGGAATACTGCAGCTCCACCAGTTCTCTGGTTGCCACATTGATCTTTTCTAACTGCTCTGTTGCCGTCATTCCCGCAATATCTGTTTTTTTGTAATCCGCATGCACCATATCTCTTAAGGACGCGACTCTTACCATGAAAAATTCATCGAGATTTGAGGATGTGATACTGACAAATTTTAAACGCTCTAAAAGAGGAATGGATTTATCCCGTGCTTCATTTAAGACTCTGCCGTTGAATTTGAGCCAGCTTAATTCCCTGTTTTCATAATATTCCGGGCTTAAAAAAACATTTTTTTCTTCCATTGTTTCCTCCTTATAACTTTCTCTTTTCCCGAAGAACCGGTTTGATCCCAAAGATTGCTTCAAAGCTGTCTGATTTATTTGCCAACAGTCCTTTTTCTAAAATAATGTCATCTTTTGTTTCTACCGTGATGAGAAGTTCTTTATTTTTTAATACGACTTTGATCGTACTGAATTTCTGTTTATGGCTGCGGTCTAATGCATTAGACACCCGAAGGATGGCAGCTAACTTCGCTGCTGTCATATAGCTTTGTACATCCATTTTATCGGCTACCCGTTCATAGGGGTCTAACGGTCTGGTGTTGTAGCGCACGGTACTTGCCACGATCTCACGTTCTAAATGGGACAGTCCGATGATCTCTGATGCCATGATGATGTCATAGGCACAGTCCGGTCCGTTGGCAAGACTGACAAATTTTCCACAATCATGCAGGATGGCTGCGACCTGAAGCAGCAATAGTTCTCTGCTTCCCATACCATGTACTTTCTGAATTGCATGAAAAATCATGGTTGACATTTTTGTCAGTGCATCAATATGCGGCGAATAGCTGTGGTAACGTTTCGACAGGTTGGTCGCCGCACTTAATACGTCGTTATCAAAATCATGTACGGATTTTAATAATTTATTCTCACTTGCATACTGATATGCAATACCATCACTGATATTATTTCCCGGAACCCAGACTTCGCCGGTTCCAAGCTCCTGTGCAATGCAGCGGTACATGACAATGGACGGCACTAACAGCGGGTCAACCGTAGATAGCTTTAACTGCTCCGCCACGTCCTCCGGATTCTGTCTGCCCAGCTCCTTTAAATGCTCTGCAAACACTTCTGTCTTCGCCGTCTTAATCTTACCGTTTCCCTGAATACTCTCCATCAGTTCTAAGCTGTAATCACCTAAAAAGATCAGATAACGCAGTTCTCTTTTTTTCAGATACATCGCCTTAAATACTTCAATCTCTTTGTTGATCAGCTCCTCCATCTGCTTTTCAAAACGGGCAACCGTATTTCCGATCCCTGCAAGCTGTTCCTGCAAACGCATGGTTCCAAGAACAAGATGCTGCGTCGTTACCACACCGCCCTCGGAAAAGAGTGTGATCTGGATGCTCTCGCCGCCGACATCGACAACTGCCGCTCCCTCTTTTGTCATAGCATCAAATTCTTCTCTGGCCGCAACTGACTGATATCCGATAAACCTCCGCTCAGAGTTGCTTAAAATCTGTAAGCTGAGTCCTGTCCGGATGCGAATCTGCTCTAAGACAAAAAGTACGTTTCCTGCATCCTTTAAAAAAGCTCCTGCATAGGCACGATAAGCATCTACCCGGTAAGATTTCATAATCTCCTCATATTCTGAAAGAATCTCACAGAGTTCTTCCATCACTTCTGTTTCCACCTTTTTATGTTTATAAATATTTCTGCCGATCCCGATCCTGCTTCTGATCAGATCAATCTCTCTTATCTTGCGTTTTGCTGAGATTTCCGTGATCTTTAAGCTGACCTCATAAGAACCGACATAGATTGCTGCAAATGTTGTAATCCTCATGTATTTCTCCTCTCAGGTACTATTTCATCGTTCCAAGCAGATGGTCAATGAACTGCTGGGCAGTCCTTCCTGACAGCCCGCCGTTGCTTAACTCCCACTTATTGGCTTCTAAAAGGAGTTCCTCCTGCGGCATGCTGATTCCATGCTTCTCTGCTAGAACTTTCACAATCTCCTGAAATTCTTTTTTGTTTGGTGCGCCAAAATAGATCGATACGCCAAAACGGTATACTAAGGAAAGTTTTTCCTGTACCGTATCGGAAGTATGCATATCTTCTCTGACTTCTTCTTTGTCGCTGAAATTCTCGCGGATCAGATGTCTGCGGTTTGAAGTTGCATAGATCAAAACATTCTGTGGTTTTTTCTCTAAGCCGCCTTCAATGACTGCCTTTAAATACTTATATTCAATCTCAAATTCTTCAAAAGACAGATCATCCATATAGATAATAAATTTGTAATTACGATTTTTGATCTGCGCGATCACACTCTGTAAGTCTCCGAACTGGTGCTTATAAATTTCGATCATACGAAGACCTTTATCATAATACTGATTGATGATCGCCTTAATGCTGGAACTCTTTCCGGTACCTGCATCTCCGAATAAAAGACAGTTATTTGCCGCCCTGCCCTCTACAAAAGCCTCTGTATTCTCTACGAGCTTTTTCTTTGCAAGCTCGTAACCGACAAGATCATCTAAATGAACATGGGCAATATTGGTAATTGGTACGATTTCTGCACCGTTTTCATGATGCTCGACACGAAATGCTTTGTGCAGTCCGAGTTTTCCCACTCCAAAATCCCGGTAAAACTCTGTCACACAGTCCTTAAATTCCGATACACTCTGTGTCTGCTCTAATTTCACGCTCAGCTCACAGATACGGTCACGGATTCTGCTGTTAAATACCTTGCCATTTCCCTCAAATCGCTCATAGTGCAAAAGTACCGGAATGCAGTCTACTCCGAGTTTGCGCCCTAAGTCCTCTAAATCAAACTCAAAGAAATAACGGAAAACCTCAAAATCATGCAGGGCAATCTCATTGATGCTGCCTTCAATATTTCCGCGTATCTCACAGGCTCTGCTGTATGCGTTTTCATTACTGATTAACAGATATGTAAGATAATTGTGCCACAGATTCCCCTGAAAACCGTGGCTGGCAGATACCTCCATCAACTGATGAAAACACTCATAGAACTTCTGCCGTTCCTCTTTTGCATCCATTCCACCACGTCTGCTCCGCTCAATGATCGATGCCATCGGATAAAAAATTTCTTCATCTGTTCCGCTAAAATCTTTGTATAATATCAATTCGCCTGCACTTTTCATTTCATTACGCCTCTTCTCACTTAATAATTACCCAGTATTTTTAACTTGCTTGTCTCTTCTGACAAACCGTTTAATGCATTCTGTACTGCTCCGTCATTCAGATTTCCTTCGATATCTATAAAAAACCGGTATTCCCAGTTCTTTCCCTGAATCGGTCTCGATTCAATCTTTGTCATATTGATCCCATTAAAGATAAAATGTGAGATCATCTGATAAAGAGAACCGCTCTGATGCGGGATCTCAAAGCAGATGCTGACCTTCTTCGCATCTTTTTCAAAGACATGCTTGCCTGTTACGATGATAAATCTTGTATAATTATCTGCATTATTCGAAAGATTTTCTTTTAATATCTTAAGCCCATATAATTCGGCAGTCAGTTTGCTTGCAATTGCCGCCTGATTCTTCTTTCCATCCTCTTTGACTTTTTTTGCAGAAACAGCTGTATTCTTTAAGCTGATCTTTTCCCAGTCACGGTGTTCTTCTAATATCTTACTGCACTGCATCAACGCCTGTGGATGGGAATAGACCTGATCGATATCTGAAAGTTCTGCCTCCGGCAGTCCTAACAGCACATGTTCGATTTTTATGATCTGCTCACCGACAATGCAGTGGTCATATTCGACTAACAGATCGTAGTTCTCACGAACACTTCCCGCTGAGGAATTCTCGATCGGAAGTACCGCATAATCCGCTTCTCCGTTTTTAATAGCTTCCATCGCATCCCGCCACGTTTCCACATGAAAACTGTCTGTGTCACTGCCAAAGAATTCTTTCATGGCTGCTTCGCTGTACGCTCCTTCCACACCCTGAAAAACCACTCTTGCCTTGGTAAAATCCAGCTTGTCCTCACAGATAAAATCCGGCTTTTTTGTCAATCCCTGTTCGGTTAAAATCTGATATTGACGTTTCCGGCTCATCGACATGATATGTTCAAACAATTCCCTGACGCTTCGTTTATTAAATGTATTCGATGCAAGGCTCTCTGCTTTTTCTAATTTTGCCTGCTCCCGCTCTTTATCAAAAATCTTCTTTCCGGTCGAAATCTTATATTCCGCCACCTGTGCGGTACACTCCATGCGCTTTTCATAGAGTTCGATCATCTGACCGTCAATGCGGTCTATTTCCTCTCGTATTTCCAGTAAATCTTTCATTTTTTCCACCCTGTCATATTTTTTTCTATCATACCCTATCCCGCTTTTGATATCAAGATTTCCTTGCGAAAAAGCATCGTATGAACTATAATTTTTACATGAATTTTAAATATATTTTAGAAGGAGTATACATACCATGAGTAAAAAGATGAAATGGATTCTTCCGATTGCAGCCGTACTGCTTATCATTGCCATCTGGCTCATACATTTTTTCCATACAAAAACCCGTTTTAATGACACCTATGTCAATGGAAACACTGCCGGAAACCTTTATAACGGCGGCATGTTCTGCGAGTATGACGGTACCGTCTATTTTGCAAATCCCGATGACAATTACCGCCTTTACTCCATGTCTTTGAATGGAGATGATGTCAAAAAATTAAGCAACGATACCGCAACTTTTATCAATGCAGATGAGCACTACATTTACTATGCCAGAAACAATAAGGCAGAAAACAGTGATTTTTCCTTTTTACGCTGGAATAATAACAGCCTTTGCCGTATCAACCGCAAAAACGGAAAAGGACGTGTGATCTTAGACCCGGAGCCTTCCATGTACGCCTCCCTTTTGGGCAATTATATGTACTATCTGCACTATGACAAGGACACTGCGACTACCATGTACCGTGTAAAAAT
>OGHJ01003951.1_pt1 | contig 9994 bp, 11 predicted proteins | sample 1571351 | NCBI WGS metagenome assembly OGHJ01 (sample SAMEA2582037, study PRJEB24529) | metagenome | biome: Human gut stool | place: China | collected 2011 | reverse complement strand
GGTATGAATACGAAGCAGAAGACCGAGCTTAAGATCAAGAGAGCACTGTGTGCACAGGGCGCATTTGAGGGCGTACATTACTCCTTCTTCTCTCCTTCCGATCTGAATCTGTTAGGTCTGCCCGAAGATGCACCGGAGAGACATGCGATCCGTCTGATCAACCCGATCAACGAGGATCTGTCCCTGATGCGTACCACTCTGGCTCCCCAGATGATCCACGCGATCGGCCGTAACCAGAAGAACGGCTGCCTGGAAGGCAGAGTATACGAGATCGGCAATAAATTCATTCCTAAGGATCTGCCTCTGACCGAGTATCCCGATGAGAGAGAGACTATCTGCATCGGTATTTGGGGTAAGGAAGAGAATTTCTTCACTCTGAAAGGTCTGGTAGACACGGTAGCAGAGACGCTGTTCATTGATTTTGAATATGTAGAGGACAAAAAGACCTTCCTGCATCCTTATCGTACCGCAAAGATCCTGTACAACGGCGAAGAGATCGGCTACTTAGGTCAGCTGACCTACGAGATCCAGAAGGAAGAAGACATGCGTGAGTCCGCATACATCGCAGAGATCGATCTGAAAGCCCTGCGTCCTGTATACGGCAAGGTTCCCACCTTTGCTCCTATCTCCAAGTTCGCGAAGGAGACCAGAGACCTGGCACTGGTAATGAACAAGTCCGTTACCTGCGGCGAGGTAGAGAAGGCAATCGCAGAAGCCAGCAGCTTCGTAGAGTCCGTGGAACTCTTCGATGTCTACGAGGGATTACAGGTAGGTCCCGAGAAGAAGTCCATGGCATTCACCGTAACCTTTGCTCCGAAGGAGGAAGAATTTACCACAGAGGCAGTGGACGGCTATGTGAAGAAGATCCTGAAGAACCTGAACAACAAGCTGGGTGTGGAACTTAGATCTTAACATAGTAACTATTCAGAACCATAAATTATTAAAAAAACTCTCCGAATGAAGCCTTCACTTAGGGATTATAAGAAAAAACAGTTTTTGAGTGACGTCTTCAAGCGGTGACAAAAGAAAAAACGACCATACAAGGGTAGAAATGCTCCTATATGGTCGCTTTTTATACTCAGGTACCGAAATGGTATGTGAGGTTATTTTTGTTGTAGCCAATTCATATAGCCATGTTGTTTTTGCAGCAGCTGAAAAAGACAAATCCTCCGGAGAACTTCTATGCGGCACTGGAGGAATTCGGACTGTGAAGAGGTGTCATAACCGGCGTGAAGCCCGGAGCCGGATTATGTCATTACGGTTGTGGATGAAGCATATACTGAATTTGCGCAGGGAGCTATATCTGAATAGGAGGAGGCAGCTTAGATGTACCGGGTAATTGATTTACACTGTGATACGATACCTAATATGTACTCGGATTTCAGGGAAGGGAAGGAGACTTCTCTTCTTTCCAATTCCGGAAGAATCGATTTGAACCGGATGAGAGAAGGGGGATATATTTGCCAGTGCTTTTCCCTTTTTACCCATTTGGGAGCATTGAAGAAAAGAGGCGAGTCACCATTTACACATGTATTGGGGCTTGCAGATTTCTGGAAAACACAGATAGCGGAATATCCGGATATCATAGGACAGGTGACAACGGCGGAGAGTATGGAAGAGAACGCCAGGATGGGGAAGCTATCAGCTATGATGACAGTGGAAGAGGGCGGAGTGTATGAAGGAAAACTGGAAAACCTGTATGCACTATATGACAAAGGCGTCAGAATGTCTACCCTGACATGGAACTTTGCAAATGAACTGGGGTATCCCAATCCGGCAATCGCACCGGGAAGTCCCCGAATCCCGGACATGGTCAATGGACTTACGGATACCGGGAAAAGCTTTGTGGAGGAAATGGAGAGAATCGGCATTCTTATTGATGTTTCCCATTTAAATGATGCCGGCATACGGGACATTTTTGAGCTTACGCATGGCCCTGTGATCGCAAGTCACTCCAACGCACGTACACTCTGCTCACATCTGCGGAATCTCTCGGATACTAATATCAGAATGATCGGAGAGCGGGGCGGTGTTATCGGTATCAACTATTTCGTAGGATTTCTTGAGGATGGTGGAAAGATCGGGCGGATTGAAAAAATGGTGGAGCACATGCAATATATTAAAAACCTGGCAGGAATCGATGCAATAGCACTGGGAAGTGACTTCGATGGCTTCGGAGAGCCTTGTGAGCTGTCCGGCGCAGAAAAAATGCAGCAGCTTGCCTCAGAGATGGAACGACAGGGTTTTTCCTCCGCGGAAATCGAAAAGGTTTTTTCCTTAAATGCTTTAAGGGTATTTCGGTCTGTGCTGTCCTAAGAAAACTTATGTATCATAAGACGCTAATATTAGAGTAGTCATTTTAGAAAAGATATGATAAAATAGCAGTTGCAGGCGCATTTTGCGCAGGCAGCTGTTATTTTAATTCATTATAAGTGAAGATGCCATGGGCATCAGTGAGGTAGATAGATATGACAAAAGTAATCGGTGTGAGATTTCGTACAGCGGGCAAGGTATATTTCTTCGATCCGCTGCAGCTGGAGATAAAGAGAGGCGACCACGTGATCGTGGAGACCGCCAGAGGCATAGAGTTCGGTACGGTCGTTGCGGGAGTGCATGAGGTGGAGGATGACAAGGTGATCCAGCCGCTGAAGCCTGTGATGCGGATCGCCGGAGAGAGAGATATCGAGCAGGAGGCTGCCAACAAAGAAAAAGAGAAGGAAGCCTTCAAAATCTGTAAAGAGAAGATATTAAAGCATGGTCTGGAAATGAAGCTGATCGATGCGGAGTATACGTTTGATAACAATAAGGTATTATTCTATTTTACAGCAGACGGACGTATCGACTTCCGTGAACTGGTCAAGGATCTGGCAAGTGTGTTCAAAACACGTATCGAGCTGCGCCAGATCGGTGTCAGGGATGAGACCAAGATACGCGGCGGTATCGGTATCTGTGGACGACCTCTGTGCTGCCACAGCTATCTGTCAGATTTTGTGCCAGTATCCATCAAGATGGCGAAGGAGCAGAATCTGTCCCTGAATCCCACCAAGATCTCCGGTGTCTGCGGCAGACTGATGTGTTGCCTGAAAAATGAGGAAGACACCTACGAAGAACTGAACCGCAAGCTTCCCGGTGTGGGTGACTATGTCCAGACGGCAGACGGACTGCACGGCGAGGTACAGAGCGTCAACGTACTGCGTCAGCTGGTCAAGGTACTGGTAGAAGTCGGTGACGAGAAGGAACTGAAGGAGTACGAGGCAGACACGTTACAGTTCAAGAGACGCCGCGGCAAAAAGGGCGGTCAGGAACTGTCTAAGGAAGAGCAGAAGGAACTCGAGAAGTTAGAGGAGATCGAGGAGAAGGAAGAAGCGGAAGAACGCGCAGAAAAACGTGCGGAGCAGCGCCCGGAGCGTCAGGACCGCAGAGAACAGAGAGCCGACGGCGAGAATCATGGAGACAGCCGCAGACGCGACGGACGAAGAGACGACAACCGCAGAAATAATAACCGTGGTGAGAATCAGAACCGTAATGATAATCGTGGAGAAAATCGGAACAACGAGAATCGTGGTGACAACCGCAGAGACAATAACCGTGACAACCGCAGGGATAACAACCGCGGTGACAGACGCCGTGAGAATCGTCCGCAGAACCGTCCGGAGCAGGTAAGAGAGAACAACAATGCTCAGGGTGCAGAGCAGTCCGGCAGCCAGGGACAGGCACAGGGAGACAATTCCTTCCGCAGAAGACAAAGACACGGTGGCAGAAGAGACGGCAACAACGGTAATAACGGTAACGGAAGAAAACCGGAGAACACGAATGAAGGTTGAACTGAAGGATAAGGAACGAATTGATGACCTTCAGCGGAACGGTTATCAGATCATACAGAATCCGGAGAAATTTTGTTTCGGCATGGATGCGGTGCTTCTGACAGGATTTGCCAATGCCAGAGAGAAAGATATTTTACTGGATCTGGGGACAGGCACCGGGATCATCCCACTTCTGATGGAAGCAAAATACCACTGCTCCCATCTCACCGGCCTGGAGATCCAGGAGGAGAGCGCAGATATGGCGAGACGCAGTGTGGCGTTGAACAATCTGCAGGACCGCATTGACATCGTGACAGGAGACATCAAGGAAGCAGACCGGATATTCCAGGCTGCTTCTTTTGACTGTATTACCTGTAATCCTCCGTACATGATCGGACAGCATGGATTGACGAACCCGGAGGAACCAAAAGCGATCGCCAGACACGAAGTGCTCTGCACGCTGGAGGATGTGGTCAGCAGGACAGCAAAACTGTTAAAGCCCGGCGGGCATTTTTACATGGTGCATCGCCCTTTTCGGCTGGCGGAGATCATGACCATGCTGGTAAAATACAAGCTGGAGCCGAAGCGGATGCAGCTTGTATATCCCTACATCGACAAGGAGCCCAATATGGTGCTCGTCGAGGCGGTGCGAGGCGGCAGATCCCGCATGACCGTGGAGAAGCCGCTGATCGTGTACCAGGCACCGGGAGTGTATATGCCGGAGATATATGATATATATGGATATTAGATAGTTAAGAATATCATGGCTTTGAATAGTTATAGACTACTATGATTTGGAGAGGAGGCAGGAACTCATGCCCGGAACTTTATATTTGTGTGCAACGCCCATTGGCAATCTGGGGGATATGACACCGCGGGTGGTGGAGACCCTGCAGACGGTGGATGTGATCGCGGCGGAGGATACCCGTAACAGTATCAAGCTGCTGAATCATTTCGACATCCACACGCCCATGACCAGCTACCATGAGTACAATAAAGTAGAGAAGGCACACCAGCTGGTAGGACAGCTGTTAAACGGACAGAACATTGCGCTGATCACTGATGCCGGTACCCCGGCGATCTCCGATCCCGGTGAAGTACTGGTGCGGATGTGCCAGGAGCAGAGCGTTCCCGTAACTTCTCTGCCGGGTCCTGCGGCCTGTATTACAGCACTGACCTTATCAGGACTCAGTACAAGAAGGTTTTGTTTTGAAGGATTCCTGCCTGCGGATAAAAAGGAAAAGAAAGTGATCCTGGAGGAACTGAAGACCGAGAGCCGTACCATGATTCTCTACGAAGCACCCCATCATCTGATCCGGACACTGGAGGAACTGTATGCGGCATTGGGGGAGCGGCGGATCACGTTGTGCCGTGAACTGACCAAGAAGTTCGAGACAGTATTCCCCACCACTTTGGAAAAGGCGCTGGACTACTACAAGACAGAGGAGCCCCGTGGGGAATATGTCCTGGTAGTGGAAGGGAAAAGCCCGGAAGAGAAACGACAGGAAGAGATCGCATCATGGGAATCCATGAGCATTGAAGAACATATGGCTTATTACGAAGAACAGGGTATGGATAATAAATCCGCCATGAAGCAGGTGGCAAAAGACAGAGGTGTCGGAAAACGGGAGATCTATCAGTACCTGCACGGTAACTCATGAAACAGTGAAAATACCATAATGAAACTGAACAAAAACAGACAAAAGCATATGAGGATAATGTAGGATACATCCATGAAAGGCATATGCGGAGAGAGGCAAAATGACTAATTGTGACGCATGTGTCAATTATGAATATGACGAAGATTATGAATGCTATTGCTGCATGGTGAATCTGGATGAGGATGAAATGTATCGCTTTTTATCCGGAACCCAGCAGGAGTGTCCCTACTTCCGACTAGATGACGAATATGCAGTGGTAAGACACCAGATGTAAGGGAAAAATTCACGAAAGCAAGGTCAAAAAGTCTACTCAAATGGTAGAGAATGCTGATTGTGAAAGTAAAAATCGAGTAGTATAATACGAAGTTGCGTGCTGAAAAAATAGTGCGCAGCTTCTTTTGTTTGTGTGCAATCCGTAGGCATCAAAGTCGGGGGCTTTTGACCCCGACATCAAAGAAATAAAATACTAAAGTAAACAGGTAGGGTGACAATATCATGAAATATGTGAAACAACTTTCGATTATCCTGGGAATCTCCTTTCTGGCAGAGCTTCTGGAGATCCTGATCCCGCTTCCCATCGCAGCCAGCGTTTATGGTCTGGTGATCATGCTGGTGGGTCTGATCACAAAACTGATCCCGCTGGAAAAGGTGGAGACCGCGGCGGATTTCCTCGTAGATGCCATGTCCATTATGTTCGTGCCCGCTACCGTGGGAATCATGGCAAGTGTGGATGCATTAAAAGAGATGCTGCTTCCCATCTGCGTGATCACGGTGGTATCCACGGTACTGATCATGATCGTGACAGGTCGGGTATCCCAGCATATTATCCGGGGGCAGAAAAACAAAGGTGCCGCAGCCATGCAGACGGTCGGAACCGAAGCTGCCGCAGATGATAAGGAGGACAGATAAATGAATGAAATATTGAGCCAGTCTATCTTTTTCGGCATTGCCATTACACTGGTCACCTACGAGATCGGTCTGTGGATCAAACAGAAGACCGGAAAAGCCATTGCCAATCCCTTACTGATCTCCGTAATCCTGATCGTGGCAGTATTGTTATTGTTCCATATAGATTATGAGACTTATGCAAACGGCGCGCAGTATATCAGCATTTTCCTGACTCCGGCAACGGTCAGTCTGGCAGTGCCTCTGTATCGTCAGCTGGAGCTGTTAAAGACTTATCCCAAGGCCATTTTCGGCGGAATCATCGCCGGCGTGCTGACTGCCATGGTGAGCGTTTTTGCTTTAAGTCTGATGTTCGGTCTGAATCATGAGCAGTATGTAACGCTTCTGCCCAAGTCCATTACCACAGCTATCGGTATGGGGATTTCCGAAAAAATGGGCGGTATTGTGACCATTACCGTAGTTGTCATCATTGTCACCGGAATCTTAGGTAATATCCTGGCAGATACGATCTGCCACCTGTGCAAGATTGAGGATCCCATTGCCAAAGGTCTTGCCATCGGCACCAGCGCTCATGCCCTGGGAACCGCGAAAGCCATGGAACTGGGCGAGATCGAAGGCGCCATGAGCAGCCTGTCCATCGTGGTCTGCGGTATTTTGACTGTTATTTCCGTATCTATTTTTGCAAACTTTATCTAGTATAGAAAAAAATATCCTGCACATACTAACCTCGCATAGAACAGAAGGAATCAAAAGGAGGTTAACAGCATGAGTGATATTTCAGAATTAGATCTGCAGAATCTGCGCCATCTGATCGGCGGCTTTGACACGACCCACTGCAAAATGCAGGAGTATGCCAAGGAAGCGGAGGACCCGAAGGTAAAACAGTTTTTTGAAAAGGGTGCCCGCAGCGCTATGGAGAACAAACAGCAGCTTATGAAGTTTTTGCAGTAAGGAGGCAGCAGAATGCAGGAAAAGACAATGGTAGCAGATACTTTGGCCGGGATCAACGGAGAACTGACCCGCTATGCGGGAATGATCGCCCAGTCAGAGAACAAGGAATTAAAACAGACACTGAAGCAGTTCCGTACCGCCTGTGAGCAGTCCCAGGAGGAGTTGTATCAGATCGCCAGAGAGAAATCTTATTATGTGCCGGCAGAGAAAGCCACTGCGGAAGAAGTGGCACATGTGAGAAGCCTGTTCACACAGGGAACTCTGTAAAAGAATTTGAGAGAATGAACCAGATAAGCCTTTCGGAAAATATATTACCGGAAGGCTTATATTTGTATGCCGGGAAGAAATTCCGGATGGAAATGCAGGCATGGTAGGACATGACCGAAGGTACTATCGTATTTTCATAGGACATCCCGGCATCCGCATATAGTGAAACGAAGGAACAGCAGGCGGTTTGGAGAAGATGCTTAACTATATCTGGGCAGGAATGATCCTGTTAGGTGTGATCTACGGTGTCTGTACCGGGCAGATGAGTGCATTGACAGGAGGGGCGCTTGACAGTGCCGGAGAGGCGGTGAGCCTCTGCATCACCATGGCAGGGGTCATGGCACTGTGGATGGGACTGATGGAAATCGCGCAGGAATCCGGTATGATCACGAAGATGACAAAGGGGATTCGGCCTTTTTTGAGATTCATGTTTCCAAGACTTCCGGAAGATCATCCGGCGGGGGAGTACATAGCCACAAATCTGATCGCCAATGTGCTGGGGCTTGGCTGGGCGTGTACCCCGGCGGGACTGAAAGCCATGGAACAGCTGGCGAAGCTGGAGGAGCAGAGGAGAGAACAGCGGCAGATAGAGCAGCAGGGAATGCAGTCTGTGAACAGGCAGTCACGGCCCGGAACCGGAGAACGACTGGAGAGCAGACGGCACGGAACGAATGTGTCAGTTGCCAGCAATGAAATGTGTACGTTTCTGATCCTGAATATTTCGTCCTTACAACTGATCCCGGTCAACATGATCGCCTATCGCAGCCGGTACGGCAGTGCCAACCCGGCGGTGATCATTGCTCCGGCACTGGTGGCTACACTTTTCAGTACTATCATTTCCGTCATTTATTGTAAATGGAAGGATAGGTGAGGATCATGATAAACGTATTGACACACATGTCAGATATTATGATTCCCATGGTGATCTTCTGGATCGTGGGCTACGGAATGGTCTCAGGGGTGAAAGTATACGAGACTTTTTTGAAGGGGGCAAAAGAGGGGCTGCGCATTGTGGTGGAGATTCTTCCGACACTGGTAGGACTGATGATGGCAGTGGGAATCCTTCGGACTTCCGGATTTTTTGAATTGTTAGGGAAGCTGATCGGGCCGGCGACGCAGGCTGTGGGACTTCCGACGCAGCTGATCCCGCTGCTTATCGTAAAAATGTTCTCTTCCTCTGCGGCTACCGGGCTGGTGCTGGATATTTTCAAGACCTGCGGCCCGGACTCTTATGCCGGGATGCTGACATCAATCCTTATGAGCTGTACCGAGACGATTTTTTATACCATGAGTGTGTATTTTCTGGCGGCAAAGGTAACGAAAACCCGCTACACGCTGCCGGGGGCACTGCTGGCAACGTTAGCGGGAACAGTGGCAAGCATTTTTCTTGCAGGGAAAATGTGATGATAATCCCGCAATATGCGAATATTGGGTAGAATTGTGAGAGTGCGCAGTACGGAACAATTCGTGGGCATTATGTAACTAAATCAATTGCAGACTCCGCAAAATGAACAAAAATACCGTCAGAGTGATGGAACTTAAAAACGTGGTGGCAACGACCACACTGGAAGTCAAAGTTCCTTCGTGGTTCATGTTTTTCGCCATAATATAACAGCTTACGGTGGTGGGGGAGCCCAGCATAATGAGGATCGCCACCAGTTTTTCTCCGGTAAAGCCAAAATGCACGGCAAGAGGCAGAAACAGTGCAGGCCATACTACCAGCTTTAACACGGTTGCTACTCCGGTGGGGGCTAAAAGCTTCAAGGCTTTTTTACCCTCGAATCCGGCACCGAGGCCGATCAGGGCCAGAGGGGTAGCCAGTACGGCAACATTGCTGATGGTCTTGGAAATGATCACGGGATAATGGATCCGGCAGGCGCTGGACAGCATGCCCAGGGCGATACTGATAATGATCGGGTTCGTAATGATCCCTTTTAAGGATTTCAGCAGGGATTCTTTATCGAAGCCCTTTGTATCAGGTCCGGTGAAGGACAGGATCAGTACGGCAGCGATATTGTACAGGGGAACCGTACCCACGATCATCAGTGGAGCCATGCCGGAGTTTCCGTAGATGTTCTGTATAAAGGCGATACCCAGGACAGCGGCACTGCTGCGGTAGCTTGCCTGGACAAGCTCTCCCAGACGGGATTTGTTCTTATAAAAAATGCCTGCCACGATCCAGGTGATGACGATGCAGAACAGGGTCACGAAGAAGCAGAACAGCACGTAACCGGTATCCCATACACTGTAAAAATCTGCAGTGGACATGTCCTTGAACAAAAGTACAGGCAGGGTGATTTTATAATTGAATGAATTCAGGGTTTTGACAAAAGAGTCGTTGGTAACATGCAGCTGCTGTAAAACATAACCGATCACCATGACCAGGAATACGGGGATCGTTGCATT
>OGHJ01003950.1_pt1 | contig 9998 bp, 7 predicted proteins | sample 1571351 | NCBI WGS metagenome assembly OGHJ01 (sample SAMEA2582037, study PRJEB24529) | metagenome | biome: Human gut stool | place: China | collected 2011 | reverse complement strand
TTTATATATAGTTCTATGCTCTAATAAATGGTCTTTTTGCAGCATGTAGCCGATAGCGGGTGTTTTATTACAGGCTGGATAGAGGAGGCTGCCGGTTTCAATGGGAATCAGTCCGGCAATCAGCTCTAAAAGTGTAGATTTTCCACAGCCGGATGGGCCTACAATTGCTGCAAATTCACCAGGGAAAAGGTCAAAATGAATGTCTCTTAATGCCGGTGTTTCACCACTATTTGTATGGTAAGTGTGTGAAAGACTGCGGACAGAAAAGGTTTTGTTTGTGGCAAAGCTGTTCATTCCTTTTTTCGCGAGGTATAATTTAACATATGCAAAGGAGGAACCAAAGTGATATATTTCATGATCATAGCATCAATAATTGTGGCAGATAAGATATTAAAAGAATATTTTAAAAGTTCATTTCAGGGAAAACATCGGGAAGTACGGACAAAAGGTAATGGATTTGGAGTAAGAAAGGAAGTAGGAAAGCAAAAGGTAAAGGAAAATTTGTTTAGAAAGAAAGAACAAAATAAAGCAGAATTGAAACAGAAGAGAAATAATAAAGAGAAAAATGATTGGAAAAATATTGGAGAAGGGAATTGGAGAGAGTATTTATCTCCAACGATTGAATTGTTAGAGAATAAGGGGGCGGCAAGTGGTATCATGGCGAAACATCCGAAAATATTAAAAATAATATCTGCCGCCATGCTCTGCTTTTGTGCGTTAGCGTTAGGAAAGGAACGACAAAAAGGAAAGACTACAATGACAGGAATCGGCTATACGTTACTTCTTGGAGGAGGTATCAGTAATTTTATAGACAGGATGAAAAAGGGTTCGGTAACGGACTATGTACGTTTTCCTAAATTTCCAGTAAAAAAGATTAGTGAGCTGGTATTTAATCTCAGTGATTTTGGCATATTTGCAGGAGTATTTTGTCTGTTGTTTCGAAAAAAATAGGGGAAAAGGGAGGGTTATTCTGAAGCTTCAGGCAGGTATGATTCTGTCTATTATTCAAAAGATAGAGAAAAAATAGAAAGTTATTGCAAAAGTTTAGAACGGCATGATTTTATATATTATTTCTCCAAAAGCAGAGAAAAGGAACTGCAAAAAGAAAAGTAAAAGAAGCATAAAAAGTGAGAATAAGCACGAAGTTATCGGATAATAAAAAATATTTTCAGAAAATAGGGAGAAACAGAGGGAAGAGCAGAATATGGCCGAAAATTGTGCAGAATAGACAATGAAATATACATAAATTTACAAACAATAGAAGGGTAAAAAATGCAAGTGGATAAGAAAATACAGTTATCCACGGGAGAAAAAGCTGAAAAATGTCGATAAACAGACTTATCCACTAAGTTATCCACATTATCCACAGTGGAAAAACAAAGGGAAAGAATGGAAAAACATCGTCAATATAAAACATCTGTTTTGTGCGATTTTTTAAAATAATACATTGCCAGAATGCAGAATTGTTGGTATAATAATTGTAATATAAGAAAAAGGAGTGTGATCGTATGCGTTACATTATTTACGGCAAAAATCTGGAGGTAACAGAAGGATTAAAGCAGGCTGTACACGATAAGTTCAGTAAGCTGGAGAAGTTCTTCACACCAGAGACAGAAGTTCAGGTCACATTAAGCGTGCAGAAAGATAACCAGATCGTAGAAGCTACGATTCCTATGAAGGGAACTATTTTAAGAGTAGAACCTAACAGCACAGATATGTATGTTTCTATTGATATGGCAGTTGATTTACTCGAACGCATGATTCGTAAGTATAAAACAAAGATTTCCAAGTACGGAAAGGGAGAGTTAAAGTTTAATGATGAGTTCATGGAAGAAGATGTGGACAATCATGAGACAGTAACTATCACAAAGAGTAAGAGATTTGCAATCAAGCCGATGGATGTTGAAGAAGCCTGCGTACAGATGGAACTGTTAGGACATAATTTCTTCGTATTCCGTAATGCAGAGACTTTCGAAGTGAATGTTGTTTATAAGAGGAAAGACAAAACATATGGTCTGATTGAACCAGAATTTTAGAAAATTAAGCGGAAATTCCTGGTGCTTAATTGCCGGGTATGTCGCAAGACAGTTCCATTATTAAGATTCGACAGGATAAGGGAATGTATTTTTTAGATTCTGGATATGAGATACTATTGAAGAAATACATGGAATTATTAACGAAGGAAGAAGGCAGATATTTTCTATCTGCCTTTCCTTTTTCTGTATATTATTCTGTATATTAATGTATATTAAGGGGATTAAAGCTTGAAAAGAGCTTCTATCAATGTTACAATGTAAGCTGTATGTTTAAAATGAGCGTACAGTATCTATTAAGATAATCATACCATATAGGAGGTAAATATGGGTTTAGTTGATAAACTTTTTGGAAATAAAAGTGAAAAAGAGATCAAGAGAATCGAAAAGTATGTAGATGCCATCGAAGCTCTTGACGAGAAGATGCAGGCATTAAGCGATGAAGAGCTTCGTGCAAAGACACAGGAATTTAAAGACCGTCTGGCAGCAGGCGAAACCCTCGATGACCTTTTAGTAGAAGCGTTTGCTGTAGTAAGAGAGGCAGCAGACCGTACCATCCACCTGAAACACTATCGTGTACAGCTTATGGGTGGTATTATTCTGCACCAAGGACGTATCGCTGAGATGAAGACTGGTGAAGGTAAGACATTAGTTTCTACACTTCCAGCATACTTGAATGCTCTTGAAGGAAAGGGCGTTCACATCGTTACAGTTAATGATTACTTAGCAAAGCGTGATGCAAACTGGATGGGACAGGTTCACCAGTTCTTAGGTTTAAGTGTTGGTGTTATCTTAAATAGCTATGATAATGCAGAACGCCAGGCAGCTTATAACTGTGATATTACTTATATTACTAATAATGAATTAGGTTTCGATTATCTTCGTGACAACATGGTTATTTACAAGAAAGATCTTGTACAGAGAGAACTGAATTATGCCATTGTCGATGAGGTCGATTCCGTATTGATTGATGAGGCAAGAACCCCGCTTATCATTTCCGGTCAGAGTGGTAAGTCCACAGACCTTTACAAAGCATGTGATGTACTTGCAAGACAGATGCAGCGTGGTACTTCTGATGGTGAACTGTCTAAGATTGATGCCATCATGGGTATTGATATCGAAGAAGATGGAGACTTCCTTGTTAACGAAAAAGATAAGCAGGTTATGCTTACGACAGAAGGTGTGAAGAAAGTAGAACAGTTCTTCCACATTAAGAACCTTGCAGATGCAGAGAACTTAGAGATTCAGCATAACATTATCCTTGCTCTTCGTGCACATAATCTTATGTTCCGCGACAGAGATTACGTAGTAAAAGATAACGAAGTGCTTATCGTTGATGAGTTTACCGGACGTATCATGCCAGGCCGTCGTTATTCTGATGGTTTACATCAGGCAATCGAGGCAAAGGAACATGTAAAGGTTAACAGAGAGTCTAAGACACTTGCTACGATCACATTCCAGAACTTCTTTAATAAGTATAAGAAGAAAGCCGGTATGACTGGTACAGCCATGACAGAGGACAAGGAGTTCATGGATATTTATGGAATGGACGTAGTTGAGATTCCTACAAATAAGCCAATGATTCGTGTGGATCATGAAGATGCCATCTACATGACAAAGAAAGAAAAGTTAAATGCTGTTATCAATGATATTGTAGAATCCCACAAGAAGGGGCAGCCAGTCTTGGTTGGTACCATTAATATCGATACATCTGAAGAAGTAAGCGAACTCTTAAGCAAGAGGGGAATCAAGCATAATGTACTGAATGCGAAGTTCCATGAATTAGAGGCGGAGATTGTTTCCCATGCCGGTGAAAGAGGAGCTGTTACAATCGCAACAAACATGGCTGGCCGTGGTACCGACATCAAGCTTGAAGATGGTGTTGCAGAACTTGGCGGTTTAAAGATTATCGGTACAGAAAGACATGAGAGTAGACGAATTGATAACCAGTTACGTGGTCGTGCCGGTCGTCAGGGTGACCCAGGTGAATCTAAGTTCTACTTATCTCTTGAAGATGATTTAATGCGTCTGTTCGGTTCTGAGAGAATGATGGGTGTCTATAAGGCATTAAAGATTCCGGAAGGTGAAGAGATTCAGCATAAGACAATCACAAAACAGATTGAAAAGGCACAGAAGAAGATTGAGAACAACAACTTCGGTATCCGTCGTAATCTTCTCGATTATGACCAGGTGAACAATGATCAGAGAGAGGTTATTTACGCAGAAAGACGCCGTGTATTGAATGGTGAGAGCATGCGTGATGTTGTTTACAAGATGATTAAAGACGTTGTTGCTGACGATGTGAACATGGTCGCAGGCGAGCAGCCATTAAAAGAGTTAAATCTTGTAGAACTGAACGAGTCTTTAAGAAGAAAGATTCCATTAGAGCCAATCACTCTTACAGATGAAGAAAAAGAGAAGAACGACAAAGAAGCTCTGATCTCTCGTCTGCAGGATGAAGCAATGAAGGTTTACCATAAGAAAGAAAAAGACTTCAACGAATTTGCCAAAGTTAATGTGCCAGAGGAAGGTGTAGAACTTGGCGAAGAAGATGCAGCAATCTTTAACGATGGTATCCGTGAGGTAGAGAGGGTTATCCTTCTTAAAGTTATTGACAGTAAGTGGATGAACCACATTGATGATATGGATCAGCTCCGTGAGAGTATCGGACTTCAGTCCTACGCACAGAAAGACCCAGTTGTTCAGTATAAATTCCTCGGATACGATATGTTTGAGGAGATGACAAAGAACATTCGTCACGATACTGTTGGTGCATTAATGCACGTTCAGATTGAGCAGAAGGTTGAGAGAAAACAGGTTGCAAAAGCAACAGGTACAAACAAGGATGAGCTTGTGGAAAGAGGACCTTACCGCAGAAAAGAAGCAAAAATCGGACGTAATGCACCATGTCCATGCGGCAGCGGAAAGAAATATAAAAACTGCTGCGGAAGATTTGCAAATTAGTGTGTGCTTGGAAAAACATTTTTAAAACGCGCTCCGCGCAGGAAAAGTTTTGCACAGTGAATATTCCTTCGCAGATGCAGAGAATGCACCTGCGAAGGAATAGGCACTGTGCCTTTCTTTATCATATACATGGAACTATTCAAATATACAGATAACTACAGGTAATCGTTCTAAAAGATTTCAGGATGAATAAACGTCCTTGAGAAGTTATACTGAATGATTGCAGGTTTTTATATTTTGTCTACATTTTATATAATAGAGAGGGTTTTATAATTGGTTGAATTAGAACAATACAAATTTACGGTAAATCAATATAAAGAGCCGATGAAAGAGCTTGGCGTTTCTCTGGCACTTTCTCATAAGCATGAGCAGATTAAAGAATTAGAAAGTGAGATGCGGGAAGAGGGGTTCTGGAATGACCCGGACAAGGCACAGGAAGTTACCAGAAAAGTTAAAAATCTCAAAGATACCGTTTCTGCCTATCATGCATTAGAATTAACGCTGGATGATGTTTCTACCATGATTGAACTTGGTAATGAAGAAAATGATGCCAGTGTGATTCCAGATATTGAAGAATTACTTGGAGAATTTGAGATAGAATTTGATAATTTAAAGATTCAGACACTTTTATCTGGTGAGTATGATAAAAATAATGCGATTGTTACCCTTCATGCAGGTGCAGGAGGAACGGAATCTTGTGACTGGGCAGGAATGCTTTACCGAATGTATAGCAAATGGGCGGATAGTCACGGCTTTAAGACAGAAGTTCTTGATTATCTCGATGGAGATGAGGCAGGAATCAAATCCATTACATTTGAAGTAAATGGGGAGAATGCTTACGGATACTTAAAGTCTGAGAGAGGAGTACACCGTCTTGTGAGAATTTCCCCATTTAATGCGGCAGGAAAGAGACAGACTTCTTTTGCATCCTGTGATGTTATGCCGGATATTGAAGAAGATTTATCAGTAGAGATTGCTGATGAAGATATCCGTATTGATACCTACCGTGCCAGTGGAGCAGGTGGACAGCACATTAACAAGACGGATTCGGCTATCCGTATTACCCATATTCCTACTGGTGTTGTCGTACAGTGCCAGAATGAGCGTTCCCAGCACAAGAACAAGGATAAGGCGATGCAGATGTTAAAGGCAAAGCTGTATCTGATTAAGGAGCAGGAAAACCGGGAAAAATTATCAGATATCCGTGGTGAAGTGTCCGATAATGGCTGGGGTAACCAGATTCGTTCCTACGTTATGCAGCCATATACTATGGTAAAAGACCACAGAACCGGAGAAGAGACCGGTAATGTGCAGAGCGTGATGGACGGCAACCTGGATGCATTTATGAATGCATACCTTCGCTGGATCACAACCCCAAAGAAGGCTTAAAATGAAAATTACAGACATAAGGAGCAGACAGAATAATGGATATTATAAAAAAACTGGCGCAGGAACTTGCGATTAAAGAAGAACAGGCGAAAGCAGCAGTACAGCTTATTGATGAGGGCAATACGATTCCGTTTATTGCCAGATACCGTAAAGAAATGACAGGAGCTCTTAATGACGAGACACTCCGTAATTTACATGAACGCCTTCTCTATCTTCGCAACTTAGAGGAGAAAAAAGAGCAGGTAATCAATGCGATTACAGATCAGGGTAAGATGACAGAAGATTTAAAGAAAAAGATTCTCTCAGCAGAAACTCTGGTAGCAGTAGATGACTTATACCGCCCATATCGCCCGAAAAAGCAGACAAGAGCGACAAAAGCGAAGGAAAAGGGCTTAGAGCCATTGGCTAATATTCTTCTTTTACAGAAGACAACAAAAAGCATGGAAGAAGAAGCAGCAGCCTTTGTGAACGCAGAAAAAGGTGTGGCAAACGCAAAAGAAGCGATTGCCGGAGCCAAGGATATCATTGCGGAAATGATTGCAGATATGGCAGATTATCGTAAAAGCATCCGTAACTGTACGATGAAACAGGGAAGTCTTGTTGTAAAAGCAAAAGATGAGAAAGCAGAATCTGTATACGAAATGTATTACGATTTCAGAGAGCCACTTTCTAAAGTTACGGGATATCGGGTTCTTGCGATTAACCGTGGAGAAAAAGAAAAGTTCCTTACTGTTAAGGTAGAGGCACCAGATGTGCAGATTGTCAATGCATTAAATAAAACAATGGTGAAGGATAATCTAAATACAAAAGCACTCATGGAAGAAGCGATACTTGATGCATACAATCGACTCATTGCCCCATCCATCGAAAGAGATATTCGAAGTGAAATTACAGAAAAAGCACAGGAAGGTGCCATTACTGTCTTTGGAAAGAATTTAACACAGCTTCTCATGCAGCCGCCAATGGAAGGAAGAACAGTTTTAGGATGGGACCCTGCATTCCGTACTGGATGTAAACTTGCTGTGGTAGATCCTACGGGTAAGGTGTTAGATACCGTTGTTGTATACCCAACTGCACCACAGTGTAAGGTAGAACAGGCCAAGAAAACGGTACATGATATGATTAAGAAATACAATGTTTCTGTAATCAGTGTGGGAAATGGTACTGCCTGCCGTGAATCAGAACAGGTTGCTTACGTTATTGTAAATGAAGCAGGCGCATCTGTTTATTCTGCAAGTAAGCTCGCAACCGAAGAGTTCCCGGAATTTGATGTAGGACAAAGAAGTGCGGCCTCTATCGCCCGAAGATTGCAGGATCCGCTGGCAGAGCTTGTAAAGATTGAGCCAAAAGCAATTGGTGTTGGACAGTATCAGCATGATATGAACCAGAAGCGATTAGAAGAAGCGTTAAATGGTGTTGTTGAGGACTGTGTAAATAAAGTCGGTGTTGACTTAAATACTGCTTCCGCCCCATTGCTTTCTTACATTGCCGGAATTAGCAAGGCAGTTGCGAAAAATATTGTTGCTTACCGTGAGGAAAATGGGCGTTTCCACACCAGAAAAGAACTCTTAAAAGTGCCAAAGCTTGGACCAAAAGCATTTTTACAGTGTGCAGGTTTCTTAAGAATCCCTGGTGGAGAAGAACCACTTGATAATACAAGCGTACATCCAGAATCCTACGAGGCAGCGACAAAGTTATTAAATGATTTAGGCTACACATCAGAAAGCATCCGTGGCGGTGGTCTTAGCTCTCTTAATTCTCAGATTAAAGATGAAAAAGAATTGGCAGAAAATCTTGGCATTGGTGAGATGACACTTCACGATATTATAGAAGAATTAGAAAAGCCAGGAAGAGATCCACGTAGTGAAATGCCAAAGCCGGTACTTAGAACAGATGTCCTTGAGATGAAAGACTTAAAAGAAGGCATGGTCTTAAAAGGAACGGTCCGCAATGTTATTGATTTCGGTGCCTTTGTAGATATTGGCGTGCATCAGGATGGTTTAGTACACATTTCCCAGATGACAGATCGTTACATTAAGCATCCGCTTGAAGTAGTCAGTGTGGGAGATATTATAGATGTGCAGGTAATGAGCGTGGATTTAAACAAAAAGAGAATCCAGCTTACGATGAAGATTGACCACAACAAGTAAGGCTGTGGTCACAATAGGAGGGGTAAAACGTGAAGAGTTTTGAAGAAATAAGCAAGATGAATCTTGCAGAACTCGACAGACCAGCTGGGGCCGGAGAGGAAGAATTAGAAACAGAAACTACCGGAGCGGCTGGAAATCACAGTGTCAGTGATGCGGAAAAGGCAGGAACACCCGGTGCAGATGACTTAGAAACTTCTATAAATATGTCAGCGGCAGTTTCCGATAATGAAGAAGAAAAGCAGCCAGAGGAATTAGAAAAAAAAGTGATGATGGAGCCACAGGGGAAGCATTATCGCATTGATGCAGACATTACACAGTCGGCACTGAATACCTTCCTTTTTGGGCATACGTATCGTCAGCCTTTGATGATTCTTGTCACTGTTTTAGCAATTGCATGGCCGATTGCCGTTATCGTTAAAAAACAGGGTAATATTGCTATGCCATTAATCTGTTCCTTATTTATTCTGATCTGGATTCCATTTACGACATATCTTCGTGCCAAGAATGCAAGGAAGTTAAATCCAATCTATGAGCAGACATTCCATTACATGATTGACGAGTGGGGCTTACATCTGGAATTATCAGAAAATGCGATTGATGTGGAGTGGAAGAAAGTAACAAAGATAATTTTCTATAAATCCGTTGCGGTTATTTATACCGGAAAGAATAATGCTTTCCTGATTCCTACAGAGGCAATGGGAGCACAGCGGGCAGATATTTTAACCTTCATTGAAGAAATGAAAAACAGATAAGAGACAAATAAAATAGATAAGCAAAAAAGTTAAAGACAAATAAAGAATCATGTCCTTTCGAAGGCTTTCTGTGATTGGTTTTATGAGATGATGAAAGAACAATTGCAAATATGAGAGAAAGAAAACTCTGTGAGGACAAGATAGATAAAAAGAGGTAAACATGAAAATAGAAAGTAACAGCGCAGAAGAGACATTTGCACTGGGAAAACAATGCGGAGAAAAGGCAGCAGCAGGTCAGGTTTACTGCCTTTACGGTGATTTGGGAGTCGGAAAAACCGTATTTACAAAAGGATTTGCGGCAGGACTTGGAATCAAAGAACCAGTCAGCAGTCCGACCTTTACTATTTTACAGGTATACGATGAGGGAAGACTTCCATTTTATCACTTTGATGTGTACCGCATCAGTGACCCGGAAGAAATGTACGAAATTGGTTTTGAAGAATATATCGAGGGAGAAGGCGTCTGCTTTATCGAGTGGGCGAACCTGATAGAGGAACTTCTCCCGGCACAGTATACAGAAATTCATATCGATAAAGACTTATCCAAGGGATTTGACTATCGTCTGATTACCGTTGAGGAGGTGCAAAGATAGATGAAACTTCTTGCATTAGACAGCTCTGGATTAGTGGCCTCCGTTGCCATTTTAGACGGGGAGACTCTTGTTGCAGAGTATACATTAAATTATAAAAAAACACATTCACAGACACTTT
>OGHJ01003941.1_pt1 | contig 10025 bp, 9 predicted proteins | sample 1571351 | NCBI WGS metagenome assembly OGHJ01 (sample SAMEA2582037, study PRJEB24529) | metagenome | biome: Human gut stool | place: China | collected 2011 | reverse complement strand
GAACCGCCAGAAAGGCTCAGGCACGCGCATCCTGACAGACCATCTTTGCAGAAAAGAGGGCATAGATACGGAAAAGATATACGGCTACGGCAGGGAGGAGCTTACCCATACATCTGTGGCGGCGCAAATAGCCATGGGCACTGCGGACGCAGGTATGGGCATATATTCCGCCGCAAAGCTGTATGGGCTCGACTTTATACCCGTATGCACGGAGCAATACGATCTGTTGATACCGGACTGCGCATGGGATACCACCATGGTGCAAAAGCTCATAGAGATACTTTCGGGACCGGAGTTTACCCGAAGGATAGAAAAAATGGGCGGCTATACCATAGACAGGCCGGGCAGAGTCAGAAGCATAAAATGACGCCTGATATGGATCACATTGGTGCGGAGAGAAAAGCAATGAGACAACTAAAATAGTGGCGCTCAGCCACTTTTTCCACAGTCTGTCATACTTCAAGAGGTTTAAAACCGGAGAGGTATACGGCCCGGCATTCCCGGGTCTTTATGGCCTCCACAAGTTCGGGTACGGTGGTGAAATATCCTTGTATTTCAGTGGCGTAAATGCCGACCTGCACCGTGCTGTGGGCATCGCTGGCGCCGAACTGCTTGAGGCCTGTCTTTATGCAGGTATCCAGAGCCTTACGGTTCTCAAGGGGCGTGGTGCTGCCGTTGAGCACTTCTACGCCTGTCATGCCTTTTAGCGTGAACAGCATATCCCCAAGGCCGCGGCTGTTGGCCCGGTAAGGGTGGGCGGATATGCATATGCCGCCGCGTGCGGTGACGTAATCTATAAATTCCTGCGCCATAAGGTGGGGCTCTGGAAGCCGGTCAATGCCGAAGGCCACGATATCCCCTTCGCAGGCAAGGTACTCCACGCCAACAAATATAGGGTAATTTTCCTGTTCAGCTATTTTTGCGGCATATTGGGTAAGTCCCATCTGGTCATGATCGGTAATACATATGCCGTCGAGACCCTTGCGCCTTGCTTCCGAAACAAGCTCAAGCAGGTTCATTCGGCTGTCGCCGGAAAATGTGCGTTCGTGAAGGTGAGTGTCTATTATCAAGGTGTTTTTCTCCCATACATAAAGGTGCCCTCATGGCGGACACATTAATATTAGCAGACTGGCGAATATACAGTACAACACAAAAAAACGATAATATCAACGATTATATCGAAATACGAGATAACGGCTCAGCCGTAGACAATTCCAAATCAGAAAGCATTTCTTAATGGACTCTGTTTTAATTAGCATTTACCGGTTTTGACGATGCGAAGGCATCTGAGCGGGCCGGTTTTTATATGAGCATATCCTGCGGCGCCTGACATGATAAAAAGGGGGAAGGATATAACAGCCGTACTGGGCTTTTAGCGTACGGAGCGGTATTATGCTTCGCTGACATATACTTTGAGGTACTTTATAAACCTCTTTGCTGCAGGGGACAGTATGCGGGATGCGGGATAGGCCACGCCCAGCTCCGCGTATTCCGGCGGGTAGCTGAACAGGCAAAAATCCGCCAGCTGCTCGCACAGCAGCTGGTCTAGCTTCTGGTGTACGCCTTCTATTACAGCATTGTCCAAACAGATGATTGCATGCAATTTCTGCTTTCTGTTCCGGTGCCCATATCCGATTCTTCTGTTCCTTTTTCACGCTCATCACCTCCAAGTTGATTTTAACATAAAAAATAAGGTAGACATCATGGTGGTTTATCATGTGTCTACCTTTATATTATAGCTTTACAAAGCGGGGGGGATTTTTATTTGCCAAAGAAGAAGGGCATTATCTCGTTTATTATGCGGCCGTTCCAGTAGCTGAAATCGTGCACGCCGTCGCCCTCGGTATAGGTGAAGTCTAAGTCGAGCGACTGGGCCGTTTTGCGCCATTCCTGGCTGAATGCATAAATGAAATCCTGTTTGCCGATAGTGTGATACATGGGAGGCACGTATTTGCCTGCGGCCTTGCGCGCCGCTGCCTTATCCAGAAGAGCCAGCATGTCGTTGTCGCCGTCCTTCATATCCGGCCAGTCGGACAGGGAAGTATGTATGGTGAATATGCTGCCGTTTTCAAAGGCATTTATGAATCCAGCCATATCCATACAGCCTGACAGGGAGGCTATTTTGCAGTATCTGTCGGGGTTCATGAGGCCGATCTTGACCGCACCGAAACCGCCCAGGGAGTAGCCCATTATGTAGCGGTCCCTGGCATCGGTGGAGGCGTGAAATGTAGCCTCTATCATGGCGGGCAGTTCTTCGGATATATAGGTGTAGTATTTTGCTCCATAGGGTGTGTCATTGTAACAGCTCAGTGCTGCATCGGGCATTACTGCAATAAAGCCGTACTGGCAGCAGAGCTGTTCCATGTCGGCGCGCTGTATCCATTCAAAGCCGTCGCCGCCTGCGCCGTGCAGCATATATACTACCGGCCAGCGCTTTTCAGGGTCGTATTTGTCTTTGCGCTGCATCATTTCGCCAAGGGTAGGGGTAGGATAAGCAACCCAGACGCTGGTCTTCATTGCGAGACAACGGGAAGTGAAGTTGATGTTCATTATGGCCATAACGGCAAGCCCTCCTTTTTACTTTGATAGAATTATAACTCCCCCAAAACCTATAGTAAAGGCAAATATACTAAAAACAAAACATTCTAAAAATAGAATTTACCTAAATTGCCAGATCTTCGGCATACCGGAAACACTGTTGCAAGCAAAAAAATAAAAAATGAAGTAGAATTATAAAAGTTGCTATTGAAAAATTCGATGTAAGGTATTATATTATAAATAGAACATAGGTCAAAATAATAACGAGATTCCAAAGGTATTTTATAAATTGAATAGGAGGAATAAAAGTGAATCCACTGGATTATGTAAGAAAGACGCCTTACGAGCTGTATATTGACGGCAAGTATGTACCCGCTGAAAAGGGCAAAGTGGTGGATGTTATCAACCCCGCTAACAATGAACCGTTTGCTCAGGTATATCGGGGCACTGTGGAGGACGCGGAGAAGGCGGTGCAGGCTGCCCGAAAGGCGTTTGACGAAGGCCCCTGGGGCCGCACTGCTGCCCGTGACCGCGCCAAGATACTTGCCAAGGCCGCACAGATAATGGAACGCCGGGGAGAGGAATTTGCAGTACTCGAGTCGCTCGAATGCGGCTATCATTACGGGTCCGCACGCTACTATTGCGTGCCAATGGCAGTGGATTCCTTCAATTTGTTCGCCGGAAAGGCAAGGGATATTGAAGGCAAAGTCGTTCCTTCCGATTACGGCACGCTGAACTACGTTACATGGAACCCGGTTGGCGTAGTAGCCGAGATACTGCCCTGGAACGGGCCTTATCTCATGGGCTGCCAGAAAATAAACGCTATACTGGCCGCAGGCAATACCTGCATTATCAAGCCCCCATCCTGGGGAGTGCTGGCTCTGCTGCAGCTGGCTGGCGTATATGAAGAAGCCGGTCTGCCCGCAGGCGTATTCAATGTAGTTACCGGCTCCGGCTCAGAAGTCGGCGCGTATCTCACCAAGCATCCCATGGTAGACATGGTCGCCATGACAGGAGGAATTGAGACCGGCCGCGAGGTGATACACAACTCTGCCGAGCGCGTAAAGGATATTGCCCTTGAGCTGGGCGGAAAGAGCCCTGCAATCTTCTTTGACGACGTAAACGTAAAGGACGCCGCCAAGTGGGCCGTCTGGGGCTTCACCAACCATTCCGGTCAGGTCTGCGTTTCAGGTACCCGTGTGCTTGTACAGCGCAGCATCTACGATGAGTTTGTAGAGGAAATGAAAAAGTTTATCGCTGAGAAGTATGTTGCGGGCGATACTTTCGATTTTAACTCCAACCTGGATCCCCTCATTTCCAAGTCCCATGCCGCAAAGGTATGGAGCTATATAGAGAAGGGCAAGGAAGAGGGCGCGAGGCTGGTCTGCGGCGGCGAGCACTACACCGACCCTGTGCTTGCAAAGGGCAATTACGTTCCGGTGACTCTGTTTGCCGATGTAACTCCCGATATGACCATATATCAGGAAGAGATATTCGGGCCTGTGGGCTGTGTTACTCCCTTTGACACCGAGGAAGAAGCCGTCGCTCTTGCAAACGGTACCTCCTACGGCCTTGCGGGCGCCGTATATACCAACGATCTCAAGCGCGGCATCCGCGTTGCCAACAGCATAAAGGGCGGGCAGATCTATGTTAACCACTACTTCAGCAAGGGTATGATAGAGTCTCCCGGCACTGGATGGAAGGAAAGCGGTCTGGGCGTTGCGGGTATGCAGAAGTACATGATTTCCAAAACTGTATTCGTGGAAACCATTGACGGAACCCTTCCTCCTGTGTGATACTGTTAATAATTATTAAAGTATCACTCAAGGGGTAAATATAATGCCTAAAAAAGAACAAGATTTTTCCAGGGAAAACGATAGTACGGTAGGCGCTAAGATACGTGCCCTGAGAAGAATCCGCGGCCTGTCGCTGCAGCAGATGTCACAGGAAACGGGAATGAGCTATTCATACCTTTCGGGTCTGGAGAATGGCAAGCATTCAGTGTCCATAACCAATCTGCAGCGCATCGCAAAGTATTTTGGTGTCGACATGGTGTACTTCCTTATGCCCAGCGGCGCAGTGCCGAAGGTATTCCGTAAGGAAGAGCTCTTCAGAGGGAATAATGCCTTTGCCGACATAGCCTACCGGGTAATAACCCCCGAAAAGACCAGTAATCTTCAGGTAAGCTATGTCTACCTGCCCCCCGATGAACCCAGCGAGCGGCATATCCACAAGCACGGCAAGGGGCAGGAGATGCTGATTACTTTGGACGGCTGCGTCTGTGTCATGGTAGAGGAAGAGCGGTACAGGATTGAGCAAGGCGACTGTATAGTGTTCGATGCAAATATTGAGCATGTTATGTATACAGAAGAACAACCGGCAACATTTGTGATAATATCCAGTCCGCCATACGGGCAAAACATTCTTCCTACACATGAATAAGCTGAAAAGCGGGGGGCTGAAAGCTCTCCGCTTTATATTTTTAGCATGGCTGCGATTTTTGAATAAATCTTACAAAATTTTTAACCAAGATAAGAAAGGACTCCTGACACAAAATGAGTTTGAAGGCGGTACACTATATCAACCAGTTCTATGCCGGAATAGGTGGCGAAACCATGGCGGACACCGGCTTTGGCATACTGGAAGAGAAAAAAGGGCCTGCTCTGGGCCTTGAGCAGATTTGGAATGGAGAGATGACCATATCCAAGGTGGTATATTGCGGCGATAATTACGTAAACACCGATGAGAACTATGGTGAGGTCAAGGAAAAGCTGGCAAAGGTAATTCGAGAGGAAAAACCGGACGTATTTATCGCGGGTCCCGCATTTAATGCCGGCCGCTACGGCGTTGCCTGCGCCAAGGTATGCGATTACGTTCGCAGCGAGCTTGGAGTACCCAGCGTTACCTGTATGTGGCATGAGAACCCTGCCATAGACATGTACGTGGAAAACAACTATATCGTACCCAGCACAGAGACTGCTGTAGGTATGCGCAAGACTCTGCCTGCGCTTGCAAAGCTTGCCCTTAAGCTTGCCAGGAAGGAAAAGATAGGTACCGCCCACGCCGAGGGATACCTGCCTACCGGCCACCGCTATAATGAATATTCCGATAAGTCCGGTGCAGAACGCGTCGTGGATATGCTCGTGGCGAGGCTGTATAACAAGAAGTTTGAGACAGAGGTGCCCCTCAGGAGCTTTGAGGTAATACCCCCTGCCGCAAAGATAAAGGACATAAGCAAGGCTACCATAGCCCTGTTTACCACTGGCGGTCTGGTCCCTGTGGGCAACCCGGACAAGATCAAGCAGGCGTTTGCCGTAAGCTTTGGTATTTATGATATGACCGGCCTCGACGCTCTTAAGAAGGGCGTGTATGAATCAATACACGGCGGATACGATACTACCGCCGCCAGCGCCGATCCTCATCGTCTGGTACCTCTTGATGCTCTTCTCGATTGCAAGAAGGAAGGCAAAATTGGAGATATATACAAGTTCTTCGGTGCTACCTGCGGTGTCGGCACAAACATCGGCAGCAGCCAGGAGATGGGCAGGAAGTGGGCAAGTATGCTTAAGGATGCCAAGGTGGATGCTTGTCTGCTGACCTCTACCTGAGGAACCTGCACTCGTTGCTGCGCAACGATATCAAAAGAGCTTGACAGAGCAGGCATACCTAATGTACACATAACTGCGTTTACCACCATAGCCAAGAGCGTTGGTGCGAACCGCATAGTATTTGGCGGCGAATTTACCGCCCCAGCCGGCAATCCCGATCTGCCCATAGACAGAGAAAAGGTTTACCGCCGCAAGATCATCGACAAGGCGTTGGAAGTCCTGCAGATGGACATCACCGCACCCACGGTATTTACTGTGGACGAGAGCAAGGAGGACTAAGCAATGATAGATATGAAGCTTACCCGTCAGTATTTTGACGTTAAGGATGTTCGCTTTGGCGATAAGTGCGCATTGGAAAACGGTGTGCTTACCGTAAACGAAGCCGAGCTTCAGGCGCTGACCGCTGACCTCTGCAAGGCTGTGAAGGGCTATCATTTCGAGATAACCAAGCCGGGTGAAAATGCACGCATCATACACGTTCTTGACACGATAGCCCCCATGGTAAAAATAGAGGGTGAGGGCGTACAGTACTCAGGATTTTTCAGCACCCCTTATACCGTAGGCCGCGGCGTCACCAACATGCTGTCCGGCTTTGCCGTAATAGAGAGTGCAGCCCTTCCATGGGATGAGTCCAACGCCTCCAGCGGCCTGCTGTATCCCCGCGACGCCATAATTGAACTCAGTGGTTTCTATGCGGGCTATACGCCTTTTTCCAAGACAAACAATCTGGTCATAATATACGACCTGAACGAGGGCAAATCCTCTATCGAGTACGATAACGATATTCGCCTTATTGCCATCAGAATATCCAATTATCTGGCGGAGCTCACACGCAGCATGACTCCCGACAGGACGGAGGAGTTCTCTACTGAGGAAGAGCATCCGGAGTTGCCCGGGGTAGTGATGGTATGGCAGTGCCAGAACCAGGGACCGTATGCGGATACAATGCTCTATGGAATGCCCATAGACGATATGGTTCCCACTGTGCTGCATCCCAATGAGATGCTGGACGGCTGTGTGGTAAGCGGCAACTATGTGTGGCCCGCCTTTAAGGTACCCACCTATCTGCATGTTAACCATCCGGTGCTGTTGGAACTGTACAGGCGCCACGGCAAGGACATAAACTTCAAGGGCGTAATATTCTGCCGCAGCCACAATCCCAGCACATGGCATAAGCAGCGCTGTGCAAGCCACGTGGTAAAGCTTGCTCAGATGCTGGATGCAAAAGGCCTGGTAATGGTATGGGAAGGCGGCGGCAACGCCTGCACCGACGGCATGCTTACAATACAGACCGCTGAGCGCCACGGTATCCGCACCGCCGGCATCACCTTCGAATTCGGCGGCAAGGACGGCACAGAGGGCATACTGCTGGTTGATGATGTACCCGAAGCTACAGCTATGTGCAGCGGAGGTTCAATTGAGAAGACCGTACACCTTTCTGCTGTGGACAGGGCAGTAGGCGGAGATACCTTCAGGCTCAATAAGGAATCCGGCGGCTTCTTCCCTCCCGCCAAAGGCGAACTCACACTTGAGCAGACTACCCACCTTTATCTTGGCGGCAACCAGTGTGCATACAGCAAGATATACGGGGCGGCCTATTAAAAAAAGATTTTAAAAATACTAATACGAAAGGAAAAGAATTATGAAACGCAGAATGAATAATTTCTTTAAAAAGGACGGCAAGTCCTTCGTGTTGGCTATGGATCACGCAGCAATGATGCCTTCTCCCGATTTGAAGGATCCGGGACATGTTATCCGCGAGGCTGTGGCCGGTGGTGCTGACGGATTTCTGACTACCTATGGTATTATTAAGGCATTCCAGAATGATTTCGGCAATGCCGGTATTATAATGCGTGCGGACGGAGGAATTTCTGCACTCCGCAAACCTATGAACCCCCTTAGCCTGCTGTACACCCCCGAGGATGCGGTGCGTGTAGGCGCCGATGCCATGCTGTGCATGGGTTATCCGGGCTCTACCGACAATGAGCACACCCTGGAGTACCTTGCTAACCTCTGCGCCGAGGCTGAAAAGCTCAACATTCCGGTAGGCGCCGAGATGCTGCCTTACGGCTTTGAAAAGCACGAGGGCATTGATACCCGTTCTGTTGAGAATATGAGCTTTGCCTGCAGGCAGGGCGCAGAGCTGGGCGCTGATTTTATCAAGGCCGAGTTCGTTGGGGGCGAGCGTTTCCGCGAGGTCGTTGACGGCTGCTACGCGCCCATACTGGTTCTGGGCGGCGGCAAGGCCAAGAGCGAAGAGGAGATATTCGCCAACATTCGCGGCGCTCTGGACGCTGGCGCAAAGGGTATTATAATGGGCCGAAATATCTACCGTCACGAGAATATAGCCGCCGTTTGCGCGGCCATTGCCGCGATAGTGCATGACGATGCCACCGTTGGCGAGGCCATGAAGCTGCTTAAATAACCGGAGGTAAAGGATATGTCTATTCAAATTAAGACTATTGCCGTAACCGGCGAAAAACAGACCGAGATAATGAACCTGACCACCCCGGATCTTCGCAACGGCGAAGCATTGATAAAGGTACATGCCGTAGCGCTCTGCACCCTTGAGCAGCGCATATTCAGGGGTGAAGTAAAGATGCCTCTGCCCTGCACCGGCGGCCACGAGGTATCAGGCGAGATAGTTGCTCTGGGCGATGGCGTGAACAAGAAAATGTGGGCGCCAGGAGACCGCGTTGCCGTACGTCTGCTTTACAACTGCGGCGAGTGCTATTACTGCCGTACCGGACATGCTAATCTCTGCGAAAGGGCGCAGAAAAAGCCTGTACGCGAGGGACTGCTTATAGGACCCGGCGGCCTTTGCGATTACGTTATAGTAAATACCGGTTATCTCTTTAAGATACCCGACACTCTGAGCTATGAAGAAGCCAGCCTGACCGAGCCTCTTGCATGTGTGGTGCATAGCGTCACCAAGGCTAACATTCAGCTGGGTGAAGACGTGGTAGTAATAGGCGGCGGCATAATGGGTCAGTATCACGTAATGCTGGCGAAGCGCAGGGGTGCAAGGGTCATAATGAGCGAGGTAGACGAGAGCCGCCGCGCTCTGGCCCGGAAGCTGGGAGCCGACATTACTTTCAACCCCATGGAGAAGGATCCTGTTGAGTATGTAAAGAGCCTTACCGAGGGCCGTGGTGCAGACGTGGTGTTCAACACTACCGCCATACCTTCCGTGGTACCTCAGGCTATCGCCATGACAGGCAAGGCCGGCCGCATGATACAGTACAGTTCCATGCATCCCGATGCCCCGGCGCCGGTAAGCCCCCAGATGCTGCATGGCAATGAGCCCATACTCACCGGCTCCATCAGCCCCGACGTGCACGACTTTTTTACCGCTAACCGTCTGCTTTCCGGCGGCATAATAGACTGCAAGCCGCTTATTGCAAAGAAGTTCCCCTTCGAGCAGGCACAGCAGGCCTTTGAGGCGGCGATTGTGCCCGGCACCTTCAGGGTAATAATAACAGACTGATATGGTCCGGACTTCTTCGTACAGGGCTGGTAGCCCTGTACGGAGATACTGTAAATAGAATTTACTTAAAATTTGCTGGCGCAAAGCATCAACTGGGATAACCGAGGAAATAATGCTGATGTACCTGCATTGGTTATTATATAAGATTGATATTGACAAAAACGATGTTGAATATTAAACTATATCATAAATAAAATGTTCGATTAAGTGAATTACCAGTAAAAATGAATTAGGTTTTGGGATGCCCAGGCCCCGAAAAATCAATAAAAACACATTATTTAGGAGGACTCTATGGAAAACAAAGATAGTGGTAAGCTTGGCCTTGTAGCTTGCATTGCTATACTTACCGGCGGCTGCATCGGCAGCGCGATTTTCTCACTCTCCGGCATGAC
>OGHJ01003935.1_pt1 | contig 10053 bp, 6 predicted proteins | sample 1571351 | NCBI WGS metagenome assembly OGHJ01 (sample SAMEA2582037, study PRJEB24529) | metagenome | biome: Human gut stool | place: China | collected 2011 | reverse complement strand
AGTGACGTACCTGCTCATGCTGCCGATATTCCATTATCAAGGTTCACCGAGAAGTAAAAACCCCTCTACTAATAAGGACATCTGGAAGCCCTTTTTTAAGTCTCTCAGAAAAATTTCTTCAGAATTTTTTTGAGATTCTTTTTCCCGGCCTGAATGCTGTAATAAACTGCCGAAATCGAGGTGTTCTCGGCAACGGCAATTTCTTCAAGCGTCATGTCCATAAAGTAGTAAGCATAAATCCGGTCTGCCTGCTTTCTGGGGATAGAACGCAGGGCCTTATAGAGTTCTTCATTCTCGACGTGCTTCATCATTTCTTGCTCCGGCCCAGGAGTATGTTCTGCGGTGTATGCCTCGACACCGGGTTCCGAATCCAGCGAGATCACATCGCCGTTGCGGGTTCTGCGCTTTTCCAGCGCCTGCTCTGCCAGTCGGTATTCCTCAAATACAGCGTCAATCTTATAGGAAACAGGATATTCGGAATATGTAGAATCCAGATGGGGATACTCTTTTCTCAAATCAATAAATTTCATCGTAGCAACTCCTTTGAAATCTTTTGAAAAATTCAAAGGGGGTTGCTACGGGTATGCGGCTATGGAGGGATGCCAGTGCGCAACGAACCAATCAAATTGCAAATAAAAAAAGGCATATCGAATCTCATCGTTTTTACGACAAAATTCGATATGCCTGACACAGACAAGTTCCTGAGAGCCTGGTCTATAAAACAATAACAGAAAAGAGGATTTTCTTTTCCGCTTCAGCGGACGGTCTAGAAAATCCTCTTTTCTATGCCACGGGTTATGCAGTTGTTTTGGTTCAAAAAGAAATGCCCACTAGAATCACTCTTTCATAAACTTTCTAATATATCATAGGTGTCTTGTCGAAAGAATGATAACATAGTCGCAAAGTCGAAAGATGTTGATAAATGGTAATAAAGTGATAATTTTGCACACGCCGCTCAAAAATTCATGAGCGCCTGGCTCACTTTTTCATTGACATTTACAATTTAAGGGGTGCAACCTTAATAGGTTGCACCCCTTCTTTGGTGTACTATTTAGAATGGAAGCTGTACTCTTGTGCGAAAAGTTTCATCATCAGTTACGGTTGTGAAACTGATAAATGGATTGGCTTTATAAAATTCAGGGTTACTTTTCCATTCCTGCTGGGTTAGAAACAATGCTTGCATCCCAACAACTGTATCTTTACGGTACTTTCGATAACGTAATAGCGTGTCGTCACCGCAAGCCTCGTTTGCAATATATCGACCAATGTATTCGTACTCACTCCCTTCTTTCTTAACTAATATGGTATCAATGGTGCAATTTTTACTGTAAATTATTCCATCATTGCATCTATTTAGTAGTAGAACGCTAATTTCTTCTGGCATAGCAGAAATATCATCAGCAGTTTCAATATAAACAACAGCATAATCACCGCTTGTTGCACTGTTTAGTTTTTGTTGCCAGCCCTTTAGTTTGTTGTATCGATCATTTAGATAGGTTTTCTTCGGATATTCTTTTGATAACTCCACCATGAAACTATCAAATGACTGTTGAGCAAAATCAAATATTTGGTTCAAATAATTGCTAATATTTTTCTTATCATGTTGTACATCTTTACGGAAGAATGGGTTAATATTGGAAGAATAATTCTCTCCAAGTAAATCCATTGATACCTTCAAATAAACATCACAAGTATGCTTTGTCCGATTGTTGAATGCGTCAATATATTGGAAAGCCGGATTGGAGTTAATCCCATTGTACCATGCCAACATATCAGGAAAATCTTGGCTATATGTTGGTTGGTTAAAGGTTTTAAGCATTGCTGGGAAATCCACACTGTCAGGCTTTTTGGCTTTTGACCCGAGTAAAGAAACATTGGCAATTTGCGAAATGCTATCAAATACATTTCTGGAATATTGAAAAAAATCTTTTGTTAACTTGTTTAGCAGGAAAGCCGTTGGTACATCTTCTCCCGCAATAGATGTAACATAGTTAGGTAAAGATTCCGTTGTAATGGATACTTTTTTTACTTTCCCCTCTTGTGTTGTCAAATCATTCCACAATTTTTCTTTCCATTCCTCATGCTCGCTTTGTATGGAAGTAAGCAATCGGAGGATGGTTTCTTTACAATACCTTGCGGTTGAAAGTGTATTTACGGTATTGATTACAAACTGCCACGCTTCGTAAATACCATTATCATACAATTCATTTTCAAGGGTTTGATCTATAACCATAAACTCACCTCGTTTTTGATTTTGTACATTGTTTATTGTTTCCTATGGCTATCAATCCATAGACTTCATCACATTCAGTAAGTTCTGATAGCTATCTACGTCATGGTATTTTACATTGCTTGTAGACATTTCGTTGAACAGTTTTTTTGCACAAGAAATCTTTGCCTGTTCAATCGGTCTAAGGTTCAGGCTTTCCATTGTACCCTTGGTTTCTGCCACAAAGAAAATGTGCTTTACAGTTCCTTCGTAAAAGGCAATCGCCCAGTCAGGGGAATAGTTGCCTACCGGTGTAGGAATATGGAAGCCCTTCGGAAGTTTGGCATAAACACAAACCTCTTGGGCGGCATCCAGATCTTCTACAAAACGACGCTCAATGCTCTTTTCGGCGGAACCGTCCGTAAATACATAGTCCTGAATCGCTTTACTTGCACGGAAAGCCTTATCAAAGGTCTGGGCACTCTTTTCAGCGGTAAAGATAGTGCTATCATAACCGCCCTCAATCTGATTGTAGGAAATATGCTCAACAATCATGGTTGCCTTTTGTTCTTTGATGAGCTTGATTACCTTGGAGATAAACTCCTCCGGATTATTCTTGAACATATAGAGTTTATCTGCCCGCAATCCTTTCAAAATAGCAGCTACCGTTTTGCGTGTCAAAACTGTACCTTCTGCGACCTTACCGATAAGGTCATACTTGATCTGACTGGTCTGGGCGTGCTTCAAGGTCTGGGTTCTGGTCTTTTCACCGGTGAACGATGCACCACGCTCAACTTCATGCTCATTCATTTCTGCCTTCTGGCGGCCAATGGTTGTGGTGTACTGCAATTCGGATACAAACAGCTTCTCATTGATATGGTCAATGGACTTACGAATCAGTTCATCGCTCTCAAACTCCACGGTGTAGGCATAGCGATGATTGATTTGCTTCCAAAGTGCCTGGAACTCAGCCTTTGCAAAGTTATCATTTAACGGATTTTCTTTCACCTTGGTTTCATGACCGTCAGTAAACATATCTTTGAGAACACTATCATCGTAAACAGATTGAATCAGCGTGTGGATACCATCTGCCATAGGCTGAATTTCTTCGGGCAAGGGGGCAACAGTTCCCATTTTCACATCAGTACGGTATTTATCCGTAACTTTACGCTTCATATCGACATAGCCATTGCTGATGAGATAGAACTCAATCGCATCGGCAGTATTTTTGTCGATGAGCGTCGGCGTTCCGTCCACCTTAACATACTTACCCGTGAAGTATTCACTGGTAGCGGTTGTGGGTCTGTCATACAGAACCTTCTTGATGTCACTCTGAAGATCCGCCACAAATCCCTTATAGCTCTCGCTGGCAATAACCGTAAGAACATTGATGTCGTGAACGCTATCACCGCAGCTTTCTGCATCTACACGATTACCATGCTGGTTTACGCATAGACGCAATCCACGACCAACTTCCTGACGCTTTGCAGTCTGGCTGTCGGAGTGCTTCAGAGTACAAATCTGGAACACATTGGGGTTGTCCCAGCCTTCCCGCAAAGCGGAATGGGAGAAGATGAAGCGGGTTGGCTCCTCAAAAGAAAGTAGCCGTTCCTTGTTCTTCAAAATCAGATCATAAGCGGAAATATCGTCAGAAAACTCACTGCCACGCTTCAGTTGGCTATCAATGCTTCTGCCGGTCTTTTTATCAATGCTGAAATAGCCTTTGTGAACTGCACTTACATCGCTGCAAGTGGATTTCAGGTATTTCTGATAAGGGGTATCAAAAATAGTAATGTACTCATTGAGAACGCTCAAGTATTCCTGTTCAAACATCTGCCCATATTCGCCAAGCATTTCATTTCCATCTGCATCATACTGACGGTATTTAGAAACCTCGTCGATAAAAAACAGGGAAAGGGACTTGATCCCCATATTGAACAATTTTTCTTCCTTCTCGAAATGAGAAAGAATCGTCTCACGAATCTGAATCCTACGCATATCAGACTCAGACACATCACCGGAAACCTCACCAGCTTTCATTACTTCACCGTTGGCAAAAGTCACTGTGCCACGGAAGGGATCAATATCAGAAATTGTATATCCCTTGTACTGCTCCATTTCCTGAGACACATAGTAGAGGTTATCCCCGACACCAAGGATACGAGTTTCACGGTTGATGGACTTGTTATATCCGATTTCCAGTTCAATCCGAGCCATAGGCGGTTTTTTAGGAGAGAGAACAATTTGCTCCAAAAACAGATAGCTGTCTGTTCCCCGGAAGTTCTTCACCTCAAATCCTTTGACTTCAATTTTCTTGACCAAACGCTTGTTGAAGGCATCCAACGCATCCAATACATAAACAGTATTGTGTTGAACTGCATGGGTCGCAGAATAATTCAAGCTGAACAGAGGATTAAAGTTCTTCAACGCCTTCTGGGTAACAGCACCGCCCATTTTCTGCGGCTCGTCAAGAATGATAATGGGTCTGTTCGCCTTGATAACATCAATCGGACGGCGAGAACCAAACTCATCACGCTTGGAGTAAATAATGCGAGCTTCCTTGCTCTTGCCATCCTCTTTTAGAGAAGAAGCGAAAGCCTGCGTATTGATAATCATAACATTGATGCCCGAACTGGAAGAAAAGTTATCCAGCTGGTTCAGATTGGAGCTATTGTAGATGAAAAAACGGGCTTTCTTTCCGTAATGCTCCATGAAATGGTCGGCGGTGATTTCAAATGTCTTTTTGACACCTTCACGGATTGCAATAGACGGGACAACAACAATGAACTTACTCCAGCCATATTTTTTATTCAGCTCAAACATGGTCTTGATATAAACATAAGTCTTACCTGTACCGGTTTCCATTTCAATATCAAGGCTGCACCGCCCCAAGTCCTTAACGAGCGTCTTGGACTGCTTGATATTGTTCTGGCTCTGGAGCTTCTGGATGTTGAGCAGGAGCTGCTCATCTGTCAGTTCTACAACTTCATTCTTATAGCCGGTATCATCGTCTACATCGTAGATGTTGAGCTGGCGTTCTCCACCCATATCGAACGAATACTGCTGATCCAGCTCGACATTTAACCGCATCTGCTGATTTTCCTGTCTTTTGCCAAGGTCTCGGATGTAGCTGATTTTATCGTGGTATCCCTGTCCCTGGAACACCTTAACAACGGCGTCAACGGCATCTGTTTGATATTGTTGTATCTTGAAATTAAACTTCATGCGGTTACTCCTCCCTCCAAGTAGAGAATAGCAACAGAAATCAAGGCAAGACATCGCTTATAGAAATAGTCATATTGCCTTGTGTCTGTAATATCAATCTTGGTTGTTTCGTGATGACGGATTCGAAAGCTATTCCCTATGTCGGTTAGTGCCTTAAACTCTGCCTGGTACATTGTTTGAAAATTAGGGTCGGAACCGCTCATATCACCAATTATTTTGTTTGCAGACCCTTTCTTATCAAGAGCTGGAGCATAATATGTTTTTAGCCGCTCAAATGCATCCCAAAGCTTTTCCACGGCAATTTTCAGATTTCCATTTTGATAATATTGGTCTGCTTCAAGCACCAACTCTTTAAGCCCTTTTTCAGAAATTGTGGAAACTGTGCTTTTGTCAATTCCAACATTGAGAATGCTGTGAAACTGCCCCTGCTCTAACCGGTATGAGACGCCATGCAGATTGAAAAGCGCATTTATCTGAGAAGCGAAATCATTATCCATATTATACTTTTCAAAAAGCTCAATCGCATCTAAAACACAAAAGGGCGAGTTTTTCAACACAAACTGCTGCATATCGCTTGTTTCGATGTAGTTGCCTGCTGCATCATAGCACTTGGGTTGATAAAATTGTGCTATGTCACGAAGAACACATTCATTTGTTGTAATGTCATAATTCCAGCCGGTTTCGGTTGTCTCTCGATAGACAACCGAGTGCTTTTCGAGAAGATTATAGATTTGCTTGCGTAGGTTCATCTTTAAGCTGAGTTGAATGTGCCTTGCCTTGATTTCTTTTTCATTTCTCTGTGAGAATGGAATAAACAAAGCATTTGCCTCTGGGTCATACTTTCGCCAGCCAAATACATCTCGACCAGACATTTTACTTTCAGGATAAAGTTCATATCCATCTGCTCGAAGAAGTCCATTTACTGCCTCAAGAAACTCTTTCCAATACCCATTTTCATTTCTTACAGCTGGATGAAACACTGCACAAAGAAATTTCAGCAGCACTTCATCCTCGCCGTTTAGCAAACCTAACCGCTCATCCTCAAAAATCCATCCATTCTCATAGTCATCGTTGTTGATTGTATGCTGCCATATATCGCCCTCAGCATCGTCAAAACGACTATCACAGCTGGGCAACGCTTTCAGGTCATAAATTCGCTTCAGAAAGTCCAGCTCGCTCAATTTACCATAACAACTGTAGTTAATGTGTTCATTTTCCCATAATTCCACAATGTCCATACCATATAGGAATAAGGCAAAAATGTCTCTCCGAGTGACCTCTGTTATTTTCCTCAATTTACAGCACCTTCCTTACTGTATCAGGGCTGTATGTAGCGAAAATCTGCTCAAAGTTCGTAGCAACGCTATCATTTGCCAAGGAACTATCACGCATCACAAAGTAATAAGGCTGCTTCTGAGCAATGGCCTTGATGGTTTTATCGGTCACATCTGCATCAAAGCAGGCAATCAGGAACCCATCGGCAACATCAAATACTTTCTTGCCGGCAATCACAGTTTCCTCAATTTTGCTGGAAAGTTCGATACCCAAATCAAGCATTACCTGGAACAACAAATCTTCAGGGGTTCTGTCCGCTTTGATGTTATCGGTCATCATGTCAAACAAATCGGCTTCGTAGTCAGCGGGGTTATAGTATACATCCTTCATATTGGTGGTGTCGCATTTGAGTACACGGAAACCCACATCAAGACTATGTGTCGTCAGAGGACTATCTTCTTTTATTTTTTTACCGGCACGACGAATACGTTCTTTTGCAAGCTCTGGAATTATATGTGGACGATTAAGTTCATCTAAAATAGATACTGCATTTTCTGCAACACGTTTAGCGTTAGCAGATGCACTATTGAGCATAGGATCAATATCCTCTTGTACCTGCACAAGAATATATTTACATCCCTTCCCTTCGGTATTAGAACGCATAACCGCTTCTGCTGTTGTCGCTGAACCACTAAAGAAATCAAGAATAATATCATCTTTTTGTAAACCAAATCCAAGCAAGAACTTAATCAACTCTACGGGCTTTGGATTGGAGAAAACATCTTTCTTAAAGTATTCATACACATCATTTGACCCAGTGCTTGTAGTACCTTTGTCGGTAAGAACTGTTTCTGTAGTAAAAATACTTCTTGGCGTTTTGCCGAGAGGAATACGCTGCTTAAATTGAACAGACCATTTTTCCCCCAATTTAACAATGCGAACTTCTCCTGCTTTTACATCAGATTCAAAACGAGCCTTTGAGCGGAGCCAGCTAATGGGATTTCCATCATCGTCATATTGAAGAACCGTCCCATCCGGGCAGATAATAGGATAGTATTGCTTACCAGATTTTCTCTTAAAAGTATCCCAGAAAAAGCGTCCGATTTCATCTTCTTCCTTATAACGCTTGATATAGTCTCCTGAATACGCCTCATAAAAGTCTGTCAATTCAGCCTTATTTCGAGCATATACCAAAATATACTCGTGCTCAATAGCAATGTATTTTGAATCATTACCACCACCTTTTTTGTTCTGCCAAATTAGCTGTGAAATGAAATTAACGGCTCCAAATATTTCATCACAAACATTTTTCAAATTGTTTGCTTCACTATCATCAATGCTAATAAAGATAACACCATCATCAGAGAGAAGATTTTTTGCAATCTTCAAACGAGGATAGATCATGTTAAGCCAGTCAGTGTGAAAACGACCATTACTGTCAAGATTTTTGACAAGTCGATTGCCTTCCTCATCAAACTGTCCGCTGTTTGCCATGTACTCCTCTGTACTCTGTGCAAAATCGTCCTCATACACAAAGTCATTTCCCGTATTGTAGGGAGGATCTATGTAAATCATCTTGATTTTACCCAAGTAGGTTTCCTGGAGCAGCTTCAACACTTCAAGGTTGTCTCCCTCGATATAGAGGTTTTCGGAATCAAACCCACCCGGAGTCCCATCCTTACCCACACTTTCTTCACGGCAAGGGCGAAGGGTTTTGGCAATCGGGGCATTTGCCAGAAGAACAGATTTCCTCTTATCGGGCCAGGTGAACTGATAGCGTTCTTCATTGCCATCAACCACCGTGCAGGAAATCTCCTGCATCAGAACATCCTTGTCAATGGCACGGACTACTTCACCGTTCTCGTTGATCGTTTCTGTGACAGCATTGGGGAACAATGCTGCCAGCTTCTTAAAATTGTCATCCGCCCGGTTAGGGGTGTGCATTTTCATTTTATCCATCTGTTGCTTCCTCCATTTTCTCTAAAGGCTTTAATCCCAGCAAAAAGTCAGTAAACAATATCGCATTCAGTGCCATTTTCCTACTTGGATATGTATTGTACCAACAATGAGCAATACCGTGGCGACCCGGAACATCGGGTTTTACATCCTCTGCTTTTCTGCAATCATAGAAAATAAATTCCTCGCAGAACGATGCAAAAATCTTGTCAAACTCATTCTCCTCGATCAGCTTTGAAAGATTCTCACGAGTTCTTTTGCTGATACGGTAATTGTCATCATTCATTTTCTCCTGAATGATGCCTTCCCATAAAGTTGACAGCGCACTTACGGTCAATGCGTATTCTCTACGGTGATAAGCCTGAACGGACTGAACCAGGATTCTTGTCATATAAGATGGAAGGTTCATCTGTCGCCATCCACGCTTTAAGTTATTTATTTCTTCTTTGTTATAGTAAGTGAAAATCAGCTTGTCAATTCTTTTAACACGATTCTTACTGGCTCTGCTTGTTTCTAAAATTTCAAGCATTGCATCCATGATTTTGGGATCAGCAATCCATCCTGCGTATGGGAACCAACGGGCATCAAACATTGCTTTCAGAAATACTTCTTTGACTTCTTCGTAGTCATAGTCAAAGCCAATATTCCGAATATTTTCTAAGATGTTTATCAGCGGTGAAAAATCTACTGTTTGCAGCCACTTACCAAAGTTAGATGTTATGGATTCAATTTCTTGCATTACAGGGCTTGTGATAAGTGCAATCAATCCTGAAGCTAAATTTTCTACGGCACTGTTACTCCATGCCTCAATTGCTTTGAGTACCGGATTATCAAATCGGTAGGGTTGAAATGCCGACTCTAATCCGAATTCACCAAGTGTATGAATCATACCGCTATTTTGTAGAGCCGGAAGACCCGAACCAGCACCAGTTAGAACTGGCCTTGCTATATCAGATATGGTAAGAGCATCTTTTGCAGCTGAGCTGATTGCTTCTAATCCTGGAGATAATGTATCTATTTTCGGAATTGACGCTGTATCTACAATTTTTTGAATCCTATCTTGATGTTCCAGAATCGGCGACACGCTTTCTCGGAGTCTATCGCTTATTTCCATACTTTTACGCAATGATTCTGGAATTGGGTCATAATCGAACTTGCTGATAGGTTATCCCTCCAATTCCTGTTTAAGTTTGTTGACCTTCTGTGCCAACTCAAACTTTTTCTTCGGCTGTTTCTCAGCCTTTGCCAGTTTTTCAAGCCTTAAAATTTCCTTTTGCAGTTTAGTTTTTTGCTCATCAACCGCTATCTGCTCATCCAGAGTATTGCCTTGAGCTATCGTGATACCGCCGATTTGAACAATGATGTTCTCCCAAACAGCATCCATGTTC
>OGHJ01003929.1_pt1 | contig 10073 bp, 9 predicted proteins | sample 1571351 | NCBI WGS metagenome assembly OGHJ01 (sample SAMEA2582037, study PRJEB24529) | metagenome | biome: Human gut stool | place: China | collected 2011 | reverse complement strand
CATCGCCGATCAGACGCTCCAGCGTCATGCGGGCCACCTCGCGGCGGGTCTGGTCAAAGGAGGACAGGGTGATGGCTTCCGGGGTATCATCGATGATCAGATCCACGCCGGTAGCGGTCTCCAGTGCGCGGATGTTGCGGCCCTCGCGGCCGATGATGCGGCCCTTCATCTCATCGCTGGGCAGCGGTACCACGCTGACGGTGGTCTCGCTGCAATGGTCGGCAGCGCAGCGGCTGACGGCCTGTCCGATGAGGTTGCGGGCGATGTTATCGCAGTTTTCCTTCAGGTCGGTCTCGTAGGCGGCAACGCGCACAGCCTTTTCGTGGGTCAGCTCCTCGTCCACCTTGTGCAGCAGCACCTCGCGGGCGTCCTCCTGACTCAAGCCGGCCAGCGTTTCCAGACGCTCCATCTCCTTGGCGCGCAAAGCGTCGATCTCTGCCAGACGCTCCTCGGCTTCAGCGGCGCGCTTTTTCAGCTCTTCTTCCTTCTTTTCCAGCGCTTCGGTCTTGCGGTCCAGCGCCGTCTCCTTCTGGTCGATGCGGTTCTCCTGACGGCTGATCTCCGCACGGCGCTGCTTGATCTCCTTGTCGGCTTCTGCCTTCTGGGCATCGACCTCGGCTTTCAGACGGAAAGCCTCGTCCTTTGCTTCCAGAACCGCTTCCTTGCGCTTCTGGTCGGCGGTCTTGATCGCCTCGTTCACCAGCCGGGTAGCCTCGGCTTCGGCGCTGCCGATCTGGGCTTCGGCGGTCTTTTTACGGTTGTTGTAACCAATAAAATAGCCCGCAGCCACACCGACAACAGCAACGATCAAGGCCACGATCACTCCGATCGCGGTCATTGCGTTCACTCTCCTTTGTTTCAATTCAATGCAAAATTAAAAGCAGGAGACGCTGCGCAGCAGGACACGGGCAATGATATAGAAAGAGCTTTCAATCCAAAAAGTGACACCAAAACCATACGCACCGTCCAAAACCGGCGGCACGGGCAAAAGCATACGGCTTTTCTCTCTACGGTTCCATTTTATATCAAACAGGCACGCTTTGCCTGAAACGGGTACAGGGTCACACAGAAGCCTGCGTACAGCGTCTTTGATTCCATACTACTAATTATAGTACGAAACATTTGCCCGCTTGTCAAGAGGAAAACCCTGCCCGCAGAACATTTTGTGCAGAAAAACAAAAATAGAAGCGGAACAAGTATACCCCCTCAGTCTTTGCTGCGCAAAGCCAGCTCCCCCAAGGGGACGCCTTTTGTGAAGAGGGAAACTTGGTGGCAATGCGAAAAGCCGTCCCCTTGGGGAAGGTGGCATCGCCGTAGGCGATGACGGAAGGGGTACTTCCCACGCCGCGCGGCTGTTTCCGCAGGAAACCAGCGCGGCAGCTGCCGTTCCCGGTTACGACCCCTTTCCATGAAAAGGGGGTTCAGAAACGCCCGCAGGCGTTTCTGAACCCCGAAATTTAAAATTATTTTTCCGCTGAACATGGTCAGAGCGTAAGCGGAGGCCATTCAAAATCGTCTCACTCCAGATACATCCGCCGCAGCCGCATCAGGCGGGCGGGGGTCAGGCCGTATTCGGCTTCCAGATAGCTCTCGGCGCTGCCGTAGTCCTGCCGGATGGTGTGCAGCACAAAGGGCGCAGACTCCGGGTCTACCCCGGCGGCGGTCTGCCAGCGCATTTTCTGCGCCGGATCGGCGGCGATCTCCGCCGCATGGTCAGCCATGGCCTTTTCGATCTCGGCGGCGCGGCAGAGGTTGGTGCGGGCAAAGTCCGCGCAGATGGTCTCGTCCGAAGCGCCCAGCGCCAGCAGGATCAGCATGGCGGCTACGCCGGTGCGGTCCTTGCCCGATGTGCAGTGGAACAGGATGGGCGTCTCGCCGGCTTCCAGCGCCCGGAACAGCTCCTTGAACGCCTTGTTGCCGGTGAGCATCTGCCGGTACATCAGCTGGGAGAGGTTCGTCCCGGCGGGGACGCTCTGCACCAGCCGCTGGATGTCGTTGGGAGAAAAATCGATCTCCTGCCCGGTGGCATCCCGCAGGCCGCAGATCTGCACCAGCCGTGCGCCGTCCGGCACATAGTCCGGCAGCTTTGCGGCTTCTGCGCCGCTGCGCAGGTCAAGGATGAGCCGCAGTCCCAGCCCGTCCAGCCGGGCGCGGTCGGCTTCGGTAGTCAGCAGCCCGGTGGGGAAGCCCCGGTAGATCTGTCCCCACTTTACGGTCTTGCCTTCGTCGGCATGGTAGCCGCCCAGCTCCCGGAAATTGTTGCCGCCCGCAAAGGGCAGCTGGGTGCCCGGGGCGGGATGCTCCGGGGCAGATTTTGCGGCGGCGCTGGAAAGCACCGGCGCGGTGTAGAAGGGCTTTGCAGGGCGTCCCCGGCGGGGCGGCAGACTGGCGGTGCTGCCCAGGACTTCTAACAGGTAGCTGCGCAGCAGGTCGATGTAGGCAGAACTGGTGTCCCGCCGCTGCACCAGCGAGACGCACAGCGGGGGCATATCTTCCAGCAGCACGTCCCGCACCCGGTCCAGCTCCCGGCGCGCGCCGGGCTCGTAGCGGGTCAGGCAGGTGCATAGCTGCTCCTGCACCAGATAGTAGGCCTGATAAAAGCTGGGGCCGATCTCGGCGTTGGGCGCAAAGCCCGCCCGGGCACAGGCCGCCCACAGCGGGCTGAACAGATCCTGCCGCAGGCTGGGCAGCAGCACCCGCTGCCCGCGCAGCTCTGCCAGCGGGATGCGCTCTTTTTCCCAGAAGGGATGTCCCCGGGGCACCAGCAGGCAGGCGGGGTCTGCCCGCAGGGTGGTGCGCGCCAGCACCGGCGCGGCGCAGCCAAGGTCGATGACCAGACCTGCGTCCAGCTCGCCCTGCTCTACCCCATCAGCCACGGCATCGTTGTCCAGCAGACGGAACCGCATCTCCACATGGGGGTACTGCTGCCGGAACTTGTCCAGCTGGGTCTCCAGCCCGGGCAGATAGTCCGGCACCAGCGCCACGCTGATGCCGATGCGCACCGGCTGGGCAGACTGGATCTCTGCCCGCAGGGCGGCCTGCATCTGCTGGAACTGCTCCACCACCGGGGCGGCATGGCGCTGCAAACTCATGCCCCGGTCGGTGAGCGCCAGCTTGTGGTGGGCGCTGATAAACAGCGGCCCGCACATCTCGGCTTCCAGCGCAGAGATGCTCTGGCGCAGCGCTTGCCGCGACAGAAACAGCCGCTGTGCGGCGCGGGTATAATTCATTTCTTCGCACAGGGTCAAAAAGTAGTGCAGCTGGCGGATATCCATGGTCTCCTCCCGGGAAAGTTCGTTCTGGAAAAAAGAATACCGCTTTTTCGGCGGAATGTAAAGAGAAGGGCAGCAAAATTACCCCTTCAGCCTCACTGCGTTCGGCAGCTCCCCCAAGGGGGCGCCTTTTGGCGGTGTCGCAAGGTTTGCCGTTACCACAAAAGCCGTCCCCTTGGGGAAGGTGGCATCGCCGCAGGCGATGACGGAAGGGGTGAGTTTTTAGCCGCTCCCCTTCAAAAAAGGAACACCGGAACGCCCGCAGGTGTTCCGGTGTTCCGAGATTTATAAGAAATGATCAGATCAGGCTCAGAGCCTCTTCGTCAGCCACCAGAATGAAGTCCGGGTGCATCTGCAGGATGCTTGCGGGCACCTCGGGGGTGACGGGGCCGAAGAAGGCCTTCTTGACGATCTCGGCTTTGCCTGCGCCGTTGACCACCATCAGCACCTTGCGTGCCTGCATGATGGTGCGGATGCCCATGGTATAAGCCTGCTTGGGCACCAGATCCACGTTGCCGTCAAAGAAGCGCTTGTTGGCCTCAATGGTCTCCTGGGTCAGGTCCACGCAATGGGTCTCCAGCTCAAAAGCCTCGCCCGGCTCGTTGAAACCGATGTGCCCGTTGAGGCCAAGGCCCAGCAGCTGCAGATTGATGCCGCCTACACTGTGGATGATGGCATTGTACTTTGCACAGGCATCGGCAGCATCGGGGTTCGTGCCATCCGGCAGGTTGGTCTTTGCGGGGTCGATGTTCACACAGTCGAACAGGTTACGGTGCATGAAGCTCCAGTAGCTTTCCGGGTGCTCCTTGGGCAGTCCGCGTTACTCGTCCAGGTTGACGGTGGTCACCTCGAAAAAATTGATGTCGCCCTTGTTGTACCACTCCACCAGCTGCTTGTATGCGCCCACAGGGGTGCCTCCGGTGGCCAGGCCTAGCACGCAGTTCGGTTTCATGATGACCTGTGCGGAAATGATATTGGCCGCCTTGCGGGACATGTCCGCATAATCTTTTGCACGAATGATCTTCACTGCAAACGACTTCGCTTACTTATTATCGCACAGCTTGTGGGCCAGCTTCATCACGTTTTCGGCATTACCGATGGCATAATCCAGAGAGGGAACTTCTGCGATGGGCAGCTTGATTTCCTCCTGCAGCTGCTTCAGGCGGTAGCTCACCTGGGGAGCCAGAAGCACGCACTCGTAGCCATTCTGCCAGGTTTCCACAGCCTCGCCAGTCCCCATAGCCTGAATCTCCAGATCCTCACCGTGTGCGTCAGCCCAGGTCTTCATCTTCTTCATCAGGATGCTGCTGGACAGACCGCCAGCGCAGCAGAGCAAAACTTTCATAATAAAAAGCTCCTTTCAAATCATCTCACCGCACACAGAGGTGCGGTGAAAAACATTTTAGGTCAGATCCTCGCCATTTGTGGCGATGCACTTTTTGTACCAGTAGAAAGAATCCTTGCGGTAACGCTTGAGCGTACCAGTGCCATCGTTGTTTTTATCCACATAGATAAAACCGTAGCGCTTTTTCATCTCACCGGTGGAAGCGCTTACCAGATCGATGCAGCCCCAGGGGGTATAGCCACGCAGGTCTACGCCGTCTGCCATAGCAGCCTCCATGGCCTGCACATGCGCCTTGACATAGGCGATGCGGTAGGGGTCGTGCACAGTGCCGTCTGCTTCCAGTGTGTCGGAAGCGCCGAGACCGTTCTCCACGACCATGAGCGGCAGATGATACCGAGCGTAGTACTCGTTCAGAGAGTAGCGCAGGCCGTCCGGGTCCAGGCTCCAGCCCCACTCGCTGTACATGAGGTAGGGGTTCTTGGGGCCCATGTTCAGGTTGCCGCCTGCCGTCTCAGTGACCGGGTGGGTGGTAGCACAGCTGGTAGAGTAATAGGAGTAGGTGATCATATCCACCGTACCCTGCTGCAAGTCTACCACATCTTCAGGCGTTATGTCCAGATTCACGCCGTACTTTTTCCAGATCCTTGGTGCAAAGTATGGGTACGCACCCTTGGCCATCACGTCGGCAGTGTAGTAGATGCCTTCCTGCAATTTTTCCTGCACCAGCAGCACGTCCTTGGGGTCACAGGTCAGCGGGTAGGTGCCCGGCCCGCCGCCGATCATGCAGCCCACCACATTTTCAGGATCGATCTCATGAGCACGTTTCACGGCACGGGCACTGGCCACATACTGGTTGTGCAGCAGCTGGAAATCTTCCCGGATGTTCTGTGCCGGGTAGCCGGGGAGCAAGTCTTTAATCATGATGGGGCAGTTGATTTCATTGAAGGTCAGCCAGTATTTCACCAGGCCCTTGTACTCCCGGAAGAGCGTCTCGGTATAGCGGTCAAACAGCTCGATCAGCCTGCGGTTCTTCCAGCCGCCAAACGTTTCTTCCAGATACAGCGGCACATCGTAATGCTGGATGGTGACCAGCGGCTCGATGCCGTACTTCTTCAATTCCAGAAATACGTTCCGGTAAAAATCCAGACCAGCCTGATTGGGCGTTTCCTCCACGCCGTTGGGGTAAATGCGCGTCCAGGCGATGGACATGCGGAACACCTTGAAGCCCATCTCGGCAAACAAGGCAATGTCCTCTTTGTAGTGGTGGTAGAAATCGATAGCCTCATGATACGGATAGTAGTAACCCGGCAGCACGGCACGGTGTGCACCCTCCGGCAGGGGTTGGAAGCCCATCACCTTGCCGGGGTTGCCGTCCTTGTCGAGATAGGTCACATAGCGCGGCTCGGTCAGGGAGCCGGCGGTCTGCACGTCCGAAGCGGCAAGGCCCTTGCCGCCCTCGTTCCAGCCGCCTTCACACTGGTTGGCAGCGGTAGCACCGCCCCAGAGGAAATCCTTCGGGAAAGACATGGGGACGCACCTTCCTTTCTAGTTTTCAGAAGTTGAAACCAAACGGGGTGGAGCCCTTCATGTAGGGCAGCAGTTCGACCTCACGGGGGTCGATGTGACCCACCACGTTGGTCTTGCCGTAGTTTTTCATGGGCTTACGAGCGATCTGCACCTCACCGGCGTACTGGCCATAGAGGTTGTTGTCGATCAGCACGTCACCGGGCTGGATGTCCACGGTGTTGAAGGGCTCGGTCGCCTCTCGCAGCATACGGCTCTCCAGGGTGCGGATGATCCACTCGCCGCTGTCGCCACGAACGGACAGGTTCATCCGCAGGCGCTTCTTCATGCTCTCGGGCAGGCCTTCGGCCGGGGTCATGTGGAACATGATCTTGGTGCTGTTGGCGGCGGCCATGGCTTCCAGCTCGGCATCGGTGGCGTAGGCGTTGGCGATGATGATATCGTTGACATACCCCATCATCACATAGTGCCCCACCTGGATCTCAATGGGCCAGTCACGGTGCATTTCCAGCGTGGGCAGACCCTCGGTGACGGGCCAGGGGCCAAAGGCCTCCGGGTTTTGGGAGGTAACGAAGGACTGCAGACGCAGGTTGTGCTTGACCATGGGTGCAGATCCCTTTTCAAAGTGCTCCAGAGAAACGCCGGTGTAGCGGTGCGGATAGTAGTTGTGGCAGCCCAGGATCATATCACGGTCACCGCCGGCAGCCAGCACATGACCCACATGATCCTGCGTGTTGCAGCCGTTCACGCAGATCTTGATCCCCTCTTTGTTCTTGGAGAGGAAGGCTTCTTCCATATCGTTCAGGCCCAGATCCAGACGCAGGATATCCACCTGCAGCTCGGTGAAGAAAGACAGATCCAGCGGACCGTGGAAGAAGCTGGCGTTGATGCCCATGCGTTCAAACATCATGGGGTTCACATCGGCTTCGATCTCAAAACCCAGCTCCTTGGCCTTGGCCAGCAGGGGCTTGTAGCGGTCGATGGTCTGCTGGCGGTCACCTGCGCCCAGCAGTGCGATGAACAGCAGGTCAAAGCCCAGCTTTGCAGCCTTTTCCATATAAGCCACATCCTGCTCAAAGGTGCTGCGCTCAGGGTACAGGGAGATGCCCAGTCTTCTCTTTTGCATTTCAGTTTCTCCTTAAATGTTTATTCTGTGTGATAAAAACCGAAAAAGCGAGCCGATCCATGCCGACCGGCCCGCTTTTTTTCAACCGGCTTTGGGTTCCAAAGTGGTAAATTTACAGTTGTAAGGGTTGCCCGGTTCTTGCAAGATCACTTGTTCTGGGCAGCCAGTTCAGCAGCTTCGGCAGCAGCCTCTTCTTCGATGCACTGCTTCTCGTAGATCTTGTAGAAAGGACGCCAGATCAGCCAGCAGATCGGGAACATCAGCAAAGAGTAGATGACATTGCGCCAGTCCAGCGTGCTCAGAAAGGTACCGAACACCACCGGCATCGTGGTCATGATCAGCACCTGGGGATAAGCCATCAGGTGCAGGTTCCATGCAACCAGTGCCAGTGCAGAGCAGACCAGCGGGCACAGCATGAAGGGGATCAGCAGGAGGCCGTTATACATGATGGGATAGCCGAAGATGGCAGGCTCGTTGATGCCGAACAGACCGGGAACAAAAGATGCCTTGGACACGGCCTGGATGCGCTTGGACTTGCTCTTGAGACCCATCAGAGAGAAGGGCATGGTATTGCCTGCACCGCCCATGATGCCGTTGGCGCCCATCAGGAAGACGGGGAAGAACTGCAGAGGCTGACCGGCAGCGGCCAGTGCAGCGTTGGTGGTGTAAGCGGTGATGTAGGGCACCATCAGAACGGTGAAAATCACGCCGGTGCCGTGGATGCCGAAGAACCAGCACAGCTGAGCCAGAGCAATGACCACGAACATACCCGGAGTGGAGGTCAGGAAATTGACCGGCACGGACAGGATCAGGGTGATCAGACTGGACAGGGTCAGAGCGCCGCCGGAAACAGCGGAGATGATCAGGGAAATACCGTACCAGACGATGATGTTCACGCTCATGGGGATGATGGCGTTGAAGGAGTGTGCAATGCCTTCGGGCACAACGTCGGGCAGCTTGATGGTCCAGTTATGGTCGATGACGAACTTGCTGATAGCCACAGAGCACAGACCAACGATGATAGCCACGAACAAACCACCTGTGCCCAGTTTACCCAGATTCAAAGCGTCAAAGGTGGAAGTAACGCTGCCATCTGCTGCCAGAGTGGAAGCAGAGACCGGAGGAGAGACCACCAGAATGTAACTGACCAACGCAGTGATAACGGACTGCATCTGGTTCATCTTCTTGCGTTTTGCAAAGTTCCAGGACATGGAGAAGGCCATGAAGAAACCCATCAGACCCATGGTCAGCTTATAGGGCATATAGAATGCCTGATAGGATGCACTGGAAGTATCCCAGCCGAACATTGCGCCAACAGCACAGACGATCTGGATGACGGCACCAACCATGATCAGACCCATGGTAGCGCCCATGCCGCCGGAAATGGTCGAGAAGATCTCGTTGGAAGCCAGCTTCTGGCTGCCTTCCTGCAGTTTTCTCATAAACTTGCTTTCGGCAAAACGCTCGATCGCGCTTTTCTCTTTTGCCATGAGAAAATCCTCCTTTAAATGTGTGTGATGGGGTGGATGTTCGGTCAAGGGTTACTCTTTGTCTGCCTTCTTTTCGTGCAGATCGATCAGCTCTTCGATCAGTTCCTGTGCCAGCATGCTGGTCATCAGGTGATCCTGTGCATGGACCAGCAGCAGGGTGACCTGCGGGCCTTCGCCGTTCCCTTCATCCGCCAGCAGACCAGTCTGGATGTGGTGTGCTTCCAGTGCCTTTGCCTTGGACTCAGCCATCAGCTTCTTTGCTTCTTCAAAGTTGCCGGCCTTTGCCTCCTGCAAAGCGTGGAACGCCGCTGCGCGGGCATCACCAGAGTGAACGATCAGCATCATGGAAGTGTCGATCAGTTCGTCAGGGGTCATTGCCATAGTGTTTTTCCTCCTTATGTTCTTTGCAGCGCCGTATACAGCCGGAGCCGCTCTTCTTGGCCCGATTATACAGATGCCCGCCGTCCGGTGTCAAACCCGTTCTAAATGGCCTCCGGTGCCGAAATTTATACGCTCGTCGCGGATTTTAGACACTTCGTCCTTTCATTTTTCCGGGGCAAGGCCTATATTTGTAGTTTTTGCTCCTTTTTTTGTCCAAAATCCCCAGTTCCGGTAAAAATCATACTTTCAGATTTTCTTTTTCTTCATACACTACGCGCACTGAATACCGGAACTGTTTTTTACAAAAATTCAAATTCCGGTCAAAAAAGCATAATATTCTATTCATTCTGAGTGGTCAAACGAAGAAATCGCACAAAAAAGGAGCCACACCTCCCGGCACAGCTCCTTTTTTCGTGTTTCTTCTGTTTTGGCAGAGTATACACAAAGCCTCACAGTTTTTTGACGATTCCGATAATATAAGCCAGTTCGTCATCCGAGAACTGGATCCCGAATGTGTCCTCCACGCCCCGCAGGATATCATGCAGATCATTGTACAGCCGCTTGTTCCGGCTGATGATTGCCTGCCGGTTCGTTTTCTCCGGCATGTTCTCCCCTTTTCGGATGCGCTCCACCGCGCAGGATATGTGCAGAAACAATCCCAACTCCTGGTCCTGCGTCAACCCCTGCACCGCCTTTTTCAGCTGTGCCATTGCCTTTGGCAGACACCTGCGCAGCTTTTTGACATCAAAGCCGGGCATCTGCTCCGCCAGGTACGCAGGAAGCGTATAGCAGTCAACAAATTCATGCGCATCTGCAAGATCCTTTCTCTTCAATGCCTTGTAACTCTTCATCTTGCCCTCATCATCAGAAAAAATCCGCATATGAACGATTTTACGAACAGCATAGTCCAAATCATCTGGACCATCATCTGGCCC
>OGHJ01003923.1_pt1 | contig 10081 bp, 14 predicted proteins | sample 1571351 | NCBI WGS metagenome assembly OGHJ01 (sample SAMEA2582037, study PRJEB24529) | metagenome | biome: Human gut stool | place: China | collected 2011 | reverse complement strand
TGTTGGAGCTTGCCACGGAATCCGTTCCGTATTTTTTGGTCTCCGATTTTGAGATGGGACGCGAAGGAAATACCTACACGGCGCAGACACTGGCGCTTTTGAAGGAAGCGTACCCGGATATCGAGGTCTATTTTATCATCGGGGCAGATTCCCTGTATCAGCTGGAATCCTGGTATCATCCGGAACAGGTGATGGCGCAGGCTGTGCTTCTGGTATCCGGAAGAACCTACGAGGACGGTGGTGTGCCGCTTGAGGATAAGGTTGCTTACTTCAATGAGAAGTACAACGCGGATATCCGGATCCTTCATAATCCAAAGATTGACGTGGCGTCCGCGGATATCCGGAAACGGGCGGCGCTGGGGGAGGACCTCTCGAAAGACACGCCCGAAGCCGTTGCAAATTACATCAGGGATACGGGATTGTACAGGAAATAGAGGCAGGTAAACTGTCAGGAGACAGTCCTGCTCCTGACTGTAATAAAACAGGTGAAAACGAAAGACCCATGCGGGAGATATCCCGGCGGGGCAGATTCAGAAAGAAGATTCATTATGGATAGTCGTGTACCTGAAATCAGAAAACATTTAAAGAAAAAACTCGATGCGTACCGCTATGAGCATACGCTTGGCGTGGAATTTACCTGCCAGGCACTTGCGATGCGATATGGGTACGATCTTGATAAAGCCGATCTTGCGGGACTTCTGCATGATTCGGCAAAACGCTTTGAAAATCCGGTCATGCTTCAGAAATGTCTGGACCGCGGGATCCCGGTGACAGCCGAGGAGGAGCGCGACCCGTCCCTGCTCCATGCGAAACTCGGGGCGTGGATGGCTGAGAACAAATATGGAGTGGATGATCCGGAGATCTTAAGCGCGATCACCTGCCATACGACGGGAAAGCCGGGCATGAGTCTGCTCGACAAGATCCTCTATGTGGCGGATTATATTGAACCGAGACGGTCCAAGGCGGCAAATCTTCCTGAAATGCGGAAGCTTGCCTTTATTGACCTGGATCAGGCATGCTTTGAGATCATGGAGAGCATTCTCGAGTATCTGAAGAGCACCGGGTGCCAGATCGATCCGATGACGGAGGCGGCCTGCCAGGATATGCGCCGTGTCGTTTCAGAAAAACAGAAAGAGACAGCCGGCGCGGCCGGAGAGACCGATCAAGACAAGGAGGAACAATCAGTTGAATCAGTCAAAAGAAATGGTAAAGCTTGCAGTCGAGGCTTTGGAAGAGAAAAAAGGCGAAGATGTAAAAATTATCGACATTGAAGGCGTTTCCGTGATCGCGGATTACTTCGTTCTCGCGAGCGCTTCCAACGCAAACCAGACACAGGCATTAGTTGATAACGTGGAGGAGAAGCTCTTCAAGGCAGGTTACGAGTGCCACCAGAAAGAAGGCAGCATGAGCTCCACATGGGTGCTCATGGACTACGGCGATGTGATCGTACACGTATTCTCCAAGGAAGACCGTCTGTTCTATGATCTTGAGAGGATCTGGAGAGACGGAAAGATCGTGGAGTCGGTGGACGAGCTGTAGGAGAGATGTAGTTTTCCCTTGATTTCGCGAACATGCTTTTTATATCGCGAACAAGAGGTTCGGAAAGTGTAAATTTTTCCTTTCATTTTGCGAACAAGCAGTCAAAAACATGATCTTATGTTTTACAAACTATCGCGAACAAGCGTATTAAACTGAATATCTGTAATTTACGCGAGATCGCGAACAAGACAGTCTGAAACCACAACAGCGTTTTCCTTTTATATCCTGAACATAGGATTGGAAAACGCTGTTTTTTATTCCTTTTATATCGCGAACACGAACGAAAAATATCTGCTGGATGCAACACTCTGAATTTTACAGAAGCACTTGTATTTTCCAATCCGTAATGTTATATTCATTCCCAACAGCAATAACAACCATCCAAACACCATCATTGTCTGGTTTGGTCCTTGGGGCAAAGGAGGAGACAACATGCACCTGATCGAACATAAGAAAGGATACCTGTGTGGAGCAGGCAACAGGGAAGGAGAGACATATATGGATTGGCGGGCGCCGTATATTGATCGTTCCGGCCTGCTCATGATCTATGAATCCAATTCGCGTCCCGGAAAGTTTGTATTTGTTTTCTTCACAGCTCCGGCAAGCGGCTTTCCAGGACAGTATTTGAAAACGTCACCTGGAGATTTGGAGACGGAAGATGGCGGCATCATCAAACTCACTACCAGAAACAGCATTTACCGTTTCAGACAGGATGACTCCTGTATTCCAAATGAAGATATGAAACTGCTGTTGGCGGATATGTATGAGGAGTTTGGGCCATCGAATTCCATTCGTCAGGTCATAGAAAGAGAAATGTCTCTGGGTACCGGACATGAACCGGAATCATAATTTCATGGGAGATTTACCGGGATTAAAGCCTAAGATATCATGGAATCATATATACGAAAACAGGGATGACGGATTTAGATTGATCCGTACATCCCTGTTGTTTCTTATTCTGCATCATCCGGAAAACCGAAGATAAGAGAAAAATCCACCCGGTAGGAATCAGTCTGTTTATTGATGCTGATATGATCGGCGGCCGAGATGACCATACGCATTCTCTTTTCACTCGGCGTAATATCGATGCCGCACTGACTGCTGAAAGTTGCCGTGATGTCATGCCACGGGTTTTGCTGGATTTTCAGTCTGGAACCGGTGATCTCCGCAAAGTCTTTCAGAATCGGCAGGAAAGCGGCATCAAACACTGGGACATTACAAATGTATCCGATTTTGAAAATATGTTTGTAGGATACTGGTCTCATCCTGAATTCACAAAACGAGCAGGTACCTGGAACAACGGCACCTTCATTCCAACAATCTAAACTCAACAATTTACCCAAAGAAGAAGCACGAACCCAGCGTCCGTGCTTTTTCTTTACCTGAAAAAACGATGATTCACAGAATTTCAAAAATCTCCCTGCTCAGTCCTGCATTACATACGCGATTCAAGATTTTCAATCATATCCATCATTTCTTTCCTAAAATCTTCTTCTGTGCCGTTTTTCGCCTTTTCCAGTATGGATTTCAGAATCCGAGTTGTTTCCTGATACATGTGGTTGATTGCTTTGGTTTCTATCTTTTTCTCATAACTGAGATCACCGGTCAAAGAAAGAGAAAAACGTATTTCCGCAGGCTGGAGCGGGATCTGAAATACCAGCAAATTGGAAAGCAGCAGCTCCGGTTCAACGCCAAAGAGTTCCGCCATTCTTTTCACGTTATCCGAAATCAGTTCAGCATTGTCTTTTTGAAACTCTGTCCGTAAAGATTCCTCGATGCACGGGTTCTCCGTGATTTCATAGGGAGTACCGCCGATCTTTCTCATAAGCAAAATGCTTGGAAAGTTATCCGGGTATACCTTGCTGCGGAGTTTCTTCACATGATATTCATTCTTACAGATTTCCAGTAACCGAACCAAAGCGGCATATCCAATCCCCTGATGACGGAATCTTTCAAAAAGTTCCAGCCCAAATTCCTGAACTTCTTCGCCCAGTTTCAGAATGGAAGCAAATCCGCAGATCTGATCGCCCATAAGAACGGCATAATGAGCCTCGGTATCGGCAAACATGGCTTTCCACGATCGGTCGTTCGCTTCTTCGTCCTGCAGCATGCGCTTGTTTACCCATGTTTCATTTTCCAATTCGAAGTATGTCTCCTTATCCGAATCCAGAAGTTTTCTTAATTCAATGTTCATACCCATCATTTCCTTTGCGTGTTCGATCATTATGGGTCCATTCTATCATAATGCAGGTAAAAAGGACAGCAGGCAGAGTGCCGTAATTACACACTCAACCTGCGTCTCCGAAGTGCCACGTGGGATTCTATGTTTCTCTTATACACAAGTGTGTGATTGACGCAGTCCGTGCGGCGGCTTATACTGGAGACAGAATAAATTGAACGTACTGGGAGAATCATTTTATGGCAAAAACTATCATATACATTCACGGCAAAGGCGGTAATGCCGAAGAAGCCATTCATTATAAGCCGCTTTTTGGCAACTGTGATGTCATTGGTTTTGATTATGAATCGCAGACACCATGGGAGGCCAGGAAAGAATTTCCGAAATTCTTTGACACGGTCTGCCGGAATGCTCAGCCTGTGGAAATCATTGCCAACAGCATAGGAGCTTTCTTTTCCATGAACGCTTTAACGGACAAAAAAATCAGCAAAGCTTATTTTATTTCACCAGTCGTAGACATGAAAAAGCTGATTTCTGATATGATGCTGTGGGCCAATGTTACGGAAGAAGAACTTAAGTGCAGGAAGAATATCCCGACAGCGTTCGGTGAAACACTTTCATGGGAATATCTTTGTTATGTAAAAGAACATCCTGTTGCGTGGAATGTTCCGACACACATTTTGTACGGGGATCGGGATAGCCTGACATCTTATGAAACCATTTCCTGTTTTGCAGACCAGATTGGTGCCACACTGACCGTCATGAAAGGCGGGGAACATTGGTTTCACACGGACAATCAGATGGCATTCCTTGATCAATGGATCAAAAAATATATCTGATCAGATTCAATAAAAACTTCGGCAAATGCGATTGAACTGGAAAACGAAGAATACGGAAGAAAATCTATTGTTCTGGAAGGAAAGGAGAAATTCATATGATGGAAAACTATGTTTATCCCGGACACTCATGAGATGTTTGATTTGTACGACACACTGGAAGAACTGATCTCCAAAGAAAGCCATGATATCGGGTTGGGGCTTGGTTCAAGAGTGGACGCGGATCCCGATTTGGAGTATCTGCTGGAGGTGCTGTTCACTCCGGTAGAAGCCCGCTGCTCATATCTGGATATCTGGGGAACCAAAAAGTATCCGGATATCATCACGGACATTAAGGATGGCAAATTTATGGATATGTCCATGGAAGAATTTGAGGAAAAGCGGAAGAAATGGGTAAAAGAGATCCGCGAGACCGCTCATCCGATGCTTCGTATTGTGAAAGCGATTAAGTATGGTCGTGAGGTCAATGATTGGGAAATCAAACTGCATCTGCAAAATCTGGTTTCCAGACAGAAAAATGTACTGGTTTATATGCAGGTGTGCCAGAATATGATCACTCACGGCTTCTCCCTTACTCAGATTTCTCAGGCTGTGCCGTGGGTCGATAAATCGGATATCTACGGTCTTTCCCTGATGCTGGATTTATCGATGGAACTGACACAGGAGGAGCGGGCCGAAGTGAAACAGGAATACCGCAGAACCGGGAAGCCAAAGGTATTAAAGAAAGTGTTCGGAGAAGAATAGAAATGAAAAATGAGTTAGCTTTATTTACAGACAGCGAAGTGAATATAGAAGTTCAGATAAGCCCGGAACAGGAAACAGTTTGGTTGAGACAGAAGCAAATGGAAATTCTCTTTGAAGTTAAACATGCCACAATCAGTGAACACATATCAAATATTTTGTCTTCCGGAGAAACAGTACATTTTATATTTTGATGGAAAACAGATTCCAGTTTTTGAGAGAGCTTGTGAAATCACACTTCTTTTAAAATCCGTTCTATTGCCTGGTCAAAACTGAGAGCTCTACGTTGTATTTCCTGCATCATCAAGATATCATCATCGTCCAAATGCATACCTTCAAGTCTTAACGCAGCGGACATCTCGCTGATTTTCTCTGCATTTGTGTAGGATGCTTTTGACAGTTTTCCCATTGGTTCCATAAAGGTTACCTCCTCAATTGATTATAGTATATTATATTACAATACATATACATAATCAATGCACCTGAAATGGTCGAAGATTCCAGCCTGGCATTCTTAACACATCACTTTTCATCCGAACGGCTGCATCTCATTTCAGGCAGAAGAAATTTCGCTCGGTATTCCCAAAATATAAAGCATTTGTACTTACGACAGGAGGCACGGATCATCACGGTCCGTGCTTCTTTTTTTGCCAAAACAAATCGTTTTCTTTCCATAATTCTTTCACAAAAAATAATGATGAAAGAGGGAAGATTACATGAATGCAATAACCATGCCGACATGTTTCCGGCCGTATCCTGGAGAACTGCTATACAGCTGGATTATACGGCTCTACAATTCAAACGGATACCCTACCGTGGGAGAATTTGCTGCCAGATACCTGTATTACGGGGAACCGAAATACAGTGTCAAAGGTGCTCAAGATATACGCACCGATTGGCCTATTTTTACGCTGTCTTCCGATGAATTGATTGGATGCTGCGGATTGCGACCATATCGTAAGAATGAATATGAGATCGGGTTTCATCTGCTTCCGCAATTCTGGAGAAAAGGCTACGCAGTGGAAGCTGCATCGGCTGTCATCAACTACGCGTTTTCCATTTTGAAAGCAGACGCACTGTTTGCAGGACAGAATCCTCATAATACTGCATCTGCAAAGGTTTTGCGTAAGCTGGGTTTTCACTATATTGGTGACTGGCTTATATCATTCGTCCTATGAATGAAAGCAAAAACATTAGAATCGCAGATTCTGGTTTGCCGAGCTCTATAGGAGTAAATGATACATTGGAAGATCATGAAATAATATTTAACCCGACAAACGGCTGCATCTCATTTCGGGCATAAGACATTTCGCCTGGTATTCTCGAAATAGGGAAAGGGACAACAGCGCAAGAGCACAGCCTGGAAGATATGAAAAAATCTCCGACAGTTCCACTGCAAAAACACAGCGGACTGCCGGGGATTTTTCTTTTGTTATAAACAAATCAGCTCATCATGCGGAAAAGACCGATGACTTTACCGAGGATCTCTACGTGATCCAGGATAATCGGGTCCATCGTGGAGTTTTCCGGCTGGAGACGGAAGTGACCGTTCTCTTTGTAGAACGTTTTTACGGTCGCGGAGTCATCAACGAGCGCAACGACTTTATCGCCGTTCTCGGCGTCCGGCTGCTTTGCAACGATGACTTTATCACCGCTGTAGATCCCGGCTTCGATCATACTGTTTCCTTTTACCTTTAACATAAATACTTCTTTATTCGGGAGCATTTCGGCAGGGATCGGAAGATAATCTTCGATATTCTGCTCCGCGAGGATCGGAGTTCCGGCGGCGACCGTACCGATCACCGGCACATTTACAACTTCACGTCTTGTAAGAGCGAAATCATCATCGAGAATCTCGATAGTTCTCGGCTTTGTCGGATCCCGGCGGATATATCCGTTCTTCTCCAGGGATTCCAGGTGGGAGTGGACCGAGGAGGTGGATTTCAAGTGAACCGCCTCACAGATCTCGCGCACAGCCGGCGGATATCCCTTCTTTAAGATCATTTCTTTTATATATTCAAGTATTTCTTTCTGCTTATCAGTAATTTTTCCCTGACTCATGAGACCCCTCCTTTTATTCGTCACGGCGATTAGGAAAATGGCAACCGCGCATACACGGGGAGACATTTGACGACCGCTGTAATAATCTGCAAAAGAATATTTCTTCTCTGCATACATAGTATCATAAACTGCGAAAAAAAGCAAACCTTTGTTCGAAAAAATGGAGAAAAAGAATTGACAAACATATGTTCGCGTGATAGAATCTAAACAAGAACAGATGTTCTCGAACATGAGTTTGCACTTGCTGAATACAAAGGAGGAACCAATATGAAGAAGTATTTGATCGCTCTTGTGATGATCGTGATGATCATGTCCTGCTTTTTTGGAAAGACCCTGGTTATGGCGAATGAAGACGAGGATGATGCCGTCTATAACCGCTATTATACGACGATCGAGGTGGAAAAAGGCGATACCCTCTGGTCTGTTGCAAAAACTTATTATCATCATTCCGGTATGTCCGTGCGGGAATATGTATATGAGCTGAAACTGATCAACGGAATGGTTTCTGACGAACTCCGTGCCGGTGATATGATCTCCGTGGAGTATTATGCGGAGACGCCGGGAAACCCGTATATAAAGTGATGATATAAGACAGAAAGATACAGAAGAGAGGATGCGGAGAGAAAGACTCTCCGGGCTGCAAACGAGATCCTTTGGGCAGAATGATGTCCGGGGATCTTGTTCTTTCTCCGGGATACTTGCATTCCAGCTGACCGGCGGCCAAAAGTTCCTTGCTTGCTATTGCCGGGATAAAACGGTACAATAAGAGGAGCAGAAGAGAGAGCAATAGGAGGAACCAATGAAATTATTCCATTTATCGGACCTTCATATCGGAAAGAGAGTCAATGAGTTTTCGATGATCGAAGACCAGAAATATATTCTTAAAAGAATTCTTGATCTGGCGGAAGAAGAAAAGCCGGACGGGATCATCCTGGCCGGTGATATTTATGACAAGCAGATCCCGTCCGCGGAGGCGGTCCAGGTGTTCGACGAATTTATCACAAGGCTTGCCGGGAGAGCGATTCCTGTTTTTATTATCAGCGGGAACCATGATTCGGCGGAACGGCTGGCTTTCGGCGGAAGACTGTTGAACAGCCGGGGGATCTACCTTTCGCCTGTATATGATGGGAGTGTCACGAAGATTCCGCTGAAGGATCAATACGGAACAGTCTGGATCCACCTGCTCCCGTTTATCCGCCCTTCGACTGTGCGGCATGTATTTGAGAATGAGGCGGATCTGGTAACGGATGTCCAGACTGCGGCGGAGACGGTGATCCGCCATATGGAGATCGATCTGAAGGATAGAAACATCCTTGTCGCACACCAGTTTGTCACGGGAGCTTCCAGGTGCGAGTCGGAGGATGTTCAGGTCGGTGGTCTCGACAACATTGACGCAGCGGTCTTTACACCGTTTGATTATACAGCACTTGGACATATCCACAGTCCCCAAAACGTAGGAACTGACCGGGTCCGCTATTGCGGGACTCCCTTAAAATATTCATTTTCGGAGGTGGACCAGGAGAAATCAATTACAGTCGTGGAGTTGGAGAAAAAAGGAACAGTAAGGACCAGCCTGCTGCCGTTAAAACCTCTCCGGGATATGAGGAAGCTCCGAGGCACTTATCTGGAACTTACCGACCGTTCTTTTTACAGAGATATGAACCGTGAAGATTATATCCAGGTGACCTTGACGGACGAGGATGATGTGCCGGACGGTCTTCAGAAACTGCGTGTGATCTACCCGAATATCATGCAGCTTTTGTATGACAATCAGAGGACAAAAACCACTCAGGAGGTCGATGCAGCGCAGGCCGTAGAAAAAAAGACAGAGATGGAACTGTTTTATGAGTTCTATGAACTTCAGAATAATCAGCCTATGACGAAACAGCAGAAGGATTTTGCAGAACAATTGATCCGGGAGATAAAAGAATGAAACCTGAAAAACTGGTGATCAGTGCCTTCGGCCCATACGCGGGAGAGAACACGATCGATTTTAAACAACTTGGAGAACACGGTCTTTACCTGATCACGGGAGATACCGGCGCCGGTAAGACGACGATCTTTGATGCGATCACATTTGCCCTGTACGGTGAGGCAAGCGGAACTGTGCGGGAAGCCGGAATGTTCCGGAGCAAATATGCGAAAGCAGAGACAGAGACGTTTGTGGAGCTGACTTTCGCCTATCAGGGAAAAGAATTTATCGTCAGAAGAAATCCGGAATATGAATGCCCGAAAAAGCGAGGAACCGGATTTACAACGAAAAAAGCGGATGCGGAACTGATCTATCCCGACGGACGTCAGCCTGTGACAAAGATGGGCGCGGTCACAAAGGCTGTGACGGAGCTGATGGGTCTCGACTATAAACAGTTTACTCAGATTGCGATGATCGCCCAGGGGGATTTCCAGAAACTTCTGATCGCAGGGACTGCGGAACGCGGAGAAATCTTCCGTCAGATCTTTCACACGGAGATCTTTCAGGAGATCCAGTGGCGTCTGCGGGACGAGGAAAAGCGCAGACGAAAAGATTATGATGATCTGCGTCGTAGCATTACCCAGTACCTGGAGGATGCCTGCTTTGAGGAAGATCCGGCGGCGGAACAGGAATTTAATTCCTTAAAAAAGGTACACTTTGAAGGAAAAACAGTGCGGGGGATCGAGCTGCTGCGCAGTGAGACAGAAAAAGAAAAGGTACATCTGGAAACGCTGGATGGATCCGTGCAGAGCC
>OGHJ01003921.1_pt1 | contig 10082 bp, 7 predicted proteins | sample 1571351 | NCBI WGS metagenome assembly OGHJ01 (sample SAMEA2582037, study PRJEB24529) | metagenome | biome: Human gut stool | place: China | collected 2011 | reverse complement strand
CCTTTCAGGCTCCAGTCGCTTTCCACATCCCCCACCCGGATCACAAAACCGCCGATCAGGGAGGGGTCATGCCGGATCGTCCAGCGGACGTCGGACTTATGGTATTTGCGGCAAAGCCGGCCGGTCATCTGTTCCAGCTGTTCGCCGGACGGCCTGGCCGCGCAGAGGGGAGAGGAAGTGACCCTGCCCTCAGCCCAGCTGTCCGTGCGGATGGAGGGGGATACCTGGCGCTTCGTGGGCTGGTCCACCAGTGAGACCGCCTCCCTTCCGGAATATGAGCCGGGCGGCAGCTTCACAGTGGGAGAGGATACCACCCTGTACGCGGTGTACGCCTCCGGGGATTGCCGTGTCACCTATCGGGTGGACGGCGTAACCACCACCGAAAAGGTGCAGCCGGGCGAGACCCCAAAGAAGGTCCCTGATCTGCCCGACGGCTATACGGGCTGGGTGAACGGAAACGGAGCGGCGGTGGACCCGGCCTCCGCCCAGATCTGGAGTGACCAGACCTTTACCGCCTATGAGACCGTCACGCTGAACACCTGGGACCACGGAAAGTACATGGACGGCTCCAGCGACGGTCTGTTCCATCCCGGCCAGTACATGACCCGGGCTGAGGTGGCTCAGGTGCTCTACGGTCTGCTGGCGGAGAAACCGGAGGCTGGAGTGTCTTTCTCGGACGTATCCGGCGACATGTGGTACGCCGAGGCCGTTGAGACTTTGGGCGCTATGGGAGTTCTGGACTGTGAGGCAGGCTCCGCCTTCCGGCCCGATGCCGCCATCTCCCGGGGAGAATTTGCTTTGATGCTCAGTCATTTTATCTCCGGGACCGGGGATTTGGAGTCCTTTGCGGATGTGCCTGCCGGAAGCCGGTACTATGAGGCTGCCGGCGCGGCGGCAGCGGCGGGACTGTTCAGCGGCTATGCCGACGGTACCTTCCGCCCGGACGATGCCCTGACCCGGGCTCAGGCCGCAGTGGTATTCAATAATCTGCTCCACCGGGAGGCGGACGCCTCGGCCATCGCCGGCAACCCCAACGTCCGCCTGTTCCCCGACGTGCCCACCACCTACTGGGCCTACGGGGAGATCATGGAGGCCACCATCTCCCACACCTATGACGGCAGCACGGGGCGGGAGGTCTGGACCCAGGTGACCGCCGAGCGCACTGCCTTACCCGACGGTTACTACCGAATCAACGGCCGGCTCTACCGGGTGCAGGACGGCATGTTCCTCCACAACACCACGGTGGACGGCTTTACATACGACGCCCAGGGCCGCTACACCACCGGTTCGGCCACCCTGGATACCAAGCTGAACAACATTGTGGAGACCTATACCAACAGCTCCATGACCCGGGACCAGAAGCTGCGGGCCCTCTATAACTATGTGCGGGATAATTTCACCTATCTGAAGCGGCCCCTGGTGTCCAAGGGACAGACCGGCTGGGAGGCCGCCTACGCCGAGGAGTTCCTGAACCTGGGCCGGGGCAACTGTTACAGCTTCTCCGCCACTTACTGCCTGCTGGCCCGGGAGCTGGGCCTGCCGGCCTACACGGTGGTGGGCGGCCTGGGGGCCAGCAACAGCCCCCACGGCTGGGTGGAGATGGAACTGGACGGCACGGTCTACATGTTCGATCCCCAGTTGGAGTGGCGGTATCTCCACGACTACGGGCGCACAGGCTATAACCTGTTCAAGATGCTCCCCAGCCATGCCCGGTTCACCTATATCCGCTGAGCGGCCGTGTGAGGTTATTGTCGAGAAATGGTATTTAGTTCACCTGTTTTTCTGTTCGCCTTTCTGCCGGTGACGTATCTGGGGTACCGGCTCCTGCCTGGGCTGCCTCTGCGCAACGCCTGGCTCACCCTGGCCAGCCTGGTGTTTTTCTCCTTTGGACAGCTGCCCTACCTGGTACTGCTGCTCATCAGTGTATTGCTCAACTATCTCTTCGGGCTGTGGCTGCAGTCCGGGGGGCGTTATCGCCGTCTGGCCGCAGGTCTGGCGGCGGGGACCAATCTGGCCCTACTGGGCGTGTTCAAGTACATAGACTTTGTCATCGGGACCTTTAACAGCCTGTCCGGGGCGGATCTGGCCCTCACAGGCATCGTGCTGCCCATCGGGATCTCCTTCTATACCTTCCAGGGGATGAGCTACGTCATCGACGTTTACCGCCATCCTGAGTGGGGGACCCGGAACCCCGGTAAGCTGCTGCTGTACATCTCTTTCTTTCCTCAGCTTATCGCCGGTCCCATCGTCATCTATCACGACGTAGCCGGCCAGATCGACCGGCGGGAGATGACCCCGGAACTGACCCTGTCCGGTCTGCGCCGGTTTATTTTGGGCTTTGGAAAGAAGATTCTCCTGGCCAATTCCACAGGGGAGATCGCCGACGCGGTGTTTGCCATGACGGCCGCCGAGCTGGATTTCCGCCTGGCCTGGCTGGGAGCGGTGTGCTACACCCTGCAAATCTACTTCGACTTCAGCGGATACAGCGACATGGCCATCGGCCTGGGCCGGATGTTCGGCTTCCGGTTTTTGGAGAACTTCAACCTGCCCTATGCCTCCAAGTCCATCAAGGAGTTCTGGCGGCGGTGGCACATCTCCCTCAGCTCCTGGTTCCGGGACTATCTGTACATCCCCCTGGGGGGCAACCGGAAGGGGGCGGCCCGCACCAATCTCAATAAATTCATCGTCTTTTTCGCCACAGGCCTTTGGCATGGGGCCAACTGGACCTTTGTGCTGTGGGGCCTGTGGCATGGTCTGTTCTCCACCCTGGAGGGGGTGGGGGCCATCCCCAAGCGCCTGCGGGAGTCCCGGCTGGGCCATGTGTACACCATGCTGGTGGTCATCCTGGGCTTCACCCTGTTCCGGGCGGACACCCTCGCCGACGCGGGGGTGATGTTTGCGGCCATGTTCACCGGATTTTCCATTGCACCGGCCAACACTCTGGCCCTCATCGCACTGCTGGACGCCAAGGCGGTGTTCCTGCTGGTGACCGCCCTGCTCTTTGCCTTCGGCGTCCCCCAGTGGGCGTGGCGGCAGCTTCAGCAGCGGGGCCTGCCCCAGTGTGCGGGGGCGGCGGCCGCGGCCGTGGGGTACAGCGCCCTGTTCGGCGTGAGCGTGCTCACCCTGGCGGGGGCCACCTTCAACCCCTTCATCTATTTTCAGTTTTAAGGAGGGGGACAGGACATGACACAAAAGACCAAGGCGCGCATTGCGCTCACCGCCTTTCTGGCGGCCTGCCTGATCCCCTCGGCGGGGATGCTCCTGCTGCCCCAGGGGGAGGCGGCGGCTAACCAGACCCTGGCCCCCGCGCCCCGGCTCTTTCTGGAGGACGGCAGCTTCAACACCCAGGTGCTGGACGAGATCACCGACTATGTGGCCGACCACTTCGCCTTCCGGCAGGAGATGATCACCGCCGGAGCCGCCCTGGACGCGGCGGTGTTCCACGTGTCGTCCGAGGAGGACGTGGTGCTGGGGCGGGAGGACTGGCTCTTCTATCGGGAGACCCTGGACGACTACCTGCACACCAACCCATTGAGCGAGCAGCAGCTCTTCGGGGCGGCCCGGACCCTGGCCCTGCTCCAGGAGTACGCCCAGAGCCGGGGGGCCCGGCTGTATGTCACCGTGGCCCCCAACAAGGCCTCCCTGTACCCGGAGTACCTGCCCCATGTGGGGACGCCTCTGGAGGGGGAGGACGACATCGACCGGCTGATCCCCTATCTGGAGGGACAGGGGGTGTCCTACATCGACCTGTTTGCCCCCTTCCGGGAGACGGACGAGGTCCTCTACTACCACACCGACTCCCACTGGAACATGCGGGGGGCGGCCCTGGCCCACGATACCCTCATCGCCGGGCTGGGCAAGACCGACCAGGAGCCCTTCTTTGACGGCTCTTATCATCTTGGGGAGCCCCACCTGGGGGACCTCTATGAGATGGTCTATCCCACCGGGACCCGGACGGAGGAGGACGCGGCCTACGACCGGGAATTTGCCTTCTCCTACGCCCGGCCCATCCGCAGCGCCGAGGACCAGTTCATTCAGACGGAGAACCCGGACCGGAGCGGGAACCTGCTCATGTTCCGGGACTCCTTCGGAAATCTGCTGCACCCCTATTTGGCGGACGCCTACGGCCAGGCCGCCTTCTCCCGGGCCATGCCCTATACCATGTCCCTGCTGGACCAGACCGGGGCGGACACGGTGCTCATTGAGATCGTGGAGCGCAACCTGGACTGGTGGGACACCCAGGCCCCCATTTTCCCGGCCCCGGAGCGGGTCCTGAACGGCGTGCCCCCCCAGGGGACGGCCCAGGCCCGGCTCACCGCCGCGGAGGACGGCCTGCTGGAGGGGTACACCCGGCTGGAGGGACGCCTTACCGGAGACGTGGACGGCGATTCCCCCATCTATGTCCAGCTGGGGGATATGCTCTATGAGGCCAGCCCGGTGGGCGAGGCGGGGGAGGGGGTTCCCTTCACCCTGTACGTCCCGGCGGAGCAGGCCCAGGCGGACACGGAGATTTTGTATCAGTTTGAGGGACAGCTCTATACAACCGGAGCGGTCTCCCGGCAATAAACGACAAATTCAGAAAGGATTTGGATGTAAGATGAAAAAGAGAACCATTGCCCTGCTCTTGGCTGCAACCCTGGCGGGCGGCCTCACCGCCTGCGGCGGGAACCCCTCTGATGCCTCCAGCGCCCAGGATGGAAGCGGCAGCCAGTCTGTCTCCTCCAGTCAGGAGGAGATCGCCTCGGTGGAGGACCGCTCCGCCGGCGGAGACGTGTCTGTGACCGCCCCCGAGGACAGCCCGGCCGGAGACAGCAGTTCCAGCGCCTCGGCAGGGGATGCCTCCACCCAGGACCAGGAGGACGCCTCCGCAAGTACAACCACCCAGACTCAGCAGTCCTCCGGACAGCCTGCGGTGACCCAGCCCTCGGTCCAGCAGCCTCAGACCCCCACGGTGACTGCGCCGGAGTCTGAGCCCGAACCCGATCCGGAACCCGCTTCGGAGCCCGCTTCGGAGCCCGCCGCCGACCCGGAGCCCGAGCCCGTGGCCGCCACGGCGGACGCCGCCCGGGTCTACATCGGACAGAGCGCCTCCAGCCTGATTGCCGCCATCGGCTCCCCCATCAGCAGCTCCTATGCCCCCAGCTGCCTGGGCCCGGGGGAGGACGGGGAGCTGGTCTATGACGGTTTCACCGTGTACACCTACCGGGAGAACGGCGTGGAGACGGTGGAGGACGTGCTGTAAGAGAAAACCTCTTGGCGGGAGTTCCGTCCGGTCCGGATGATCGTGGACCGGGCGGCAGCTTCCGAGATAGAAGGAGAGCGCTATGCAGAAACGATGGACCGCTTTGATTTTGGCGGCGCTGATGCTGGTCACCACCTCCTGCGGCCGGACGGCCCAGCCCCAGGAGGACGTGTCCGGCTCCGCGCCCGACCCCTGGACCCCGCCGGCCAGCTCCTCCCAAGTGGAGGAGGAGCCGGAGCCTGTGAAGGAGCCCCCGGCCTGGGAGACGGGCCGCACGGTGGAGCACCTGCCGGACAACTACAACGGTCTGGAGCTGCCCATTCAGGGGGCCACTGGCTACACCTCGGTGGAGCTGCCCCTGTGGGCCGACCCGGCCGACCAGGAGGCCGCCTCCACGGCGGTGGAGGAGTGGGAGAAGGCCGAGGAGGAGCGAAAGCGGCTGGAGGAGGAACAGAAGCGCTTAGAGGAGGAGCGGGCCCGCGCAGAGGCGGAGGCCGCCGCCCAGGCCCAGGCGCAGGGGGAGACCAGTTCCCCCTCGGCCTCTTCCAGTGAGAGCGCCGCCCCGGCGGAGCAGGCCACTCCGGCCCCCGACGCGTCCGGCGGCGGGGAGACTGCGCCGGCGGCGGGGGAGACGGAGACGGCGCAGTCCCAGGAGGGGACAAGCTCCGCCCAGACGGGAACAGACCCGGCCCAGCCCGGAGAAACTCCGGCGGCGGAGACCCCCGCCGTCCAGGAGCCCGCCCCGGAGACTCCGGCCGATACGCCGGACCCCTCCGGTTCTGCTGAGACTCCGGCCGCGGAGCCCCAGACCCCGGCGGAGACCGAGCCGGTGGAAGAGGAGGAGCCCCCCACCCTCACCGACGGGGCCCTGGCCCTGGTGGCCTCCGGAACCCCCTTCACGGTGCTCCGGGAGGAGGGGGGCTGGTGGCAGGTGGCGGTGACCACAGACTACTTCACCGACGAGGAGCAGACCCAGACCCAGCGCGGGGAGATCACCGGCTGGCTGGAGCACAAGTACTGTCTGGTGAACCTGCCCGACGTGATCCCCTCCATCATCTATGACGCCACCAACAGCTACTCCTCCCACTTCCGGTCCTGCGGCAAGGTCATCCCCGAGGTCACCGGCGAGGCCTTCTACCCCAGCAAGACCTACAACGAGCGGCTGGGCAAGATGGAGTTTATGATGCCGGTGCTCTACTCCATGGCCTTCAAGCTGTGCGAGGCCCAGCAGAGCGCTCTGGCCGAGGGCAACAGCCTGATCCTGTACGAGGGCTACCGCCCCCACGAGGTACAGACCAAGGTGCTCAACTCCCTGTCCGCCATGACCCGCACCGATCCGGAGGTGAAGGAGGCGGTAACCGGGGCCCCCTGGCGGATCTCCTGGTTCATCTCCGGGGGATACTCCAACCACCAGCGGGGCTACGCGGTGGATATGGGACTGGCCAAGGTGAGCGAGACCAAGGAGTACACCACCGGCGGGTACCGCTACGTGCGGGTATGGAACTATGAGCGCTATGAGATGCCCACCCCCATCCACGAGCTCAGCCGGGCGGCGGCCACCTACACCGCCCCGGTGACCATCAACTCCACCACCGCCTGGAAGAATGCGGAGATGACCCAGGCCATGGCCTCCAATGAGCCCGCCCTGGGGCTCCAGCGGTACTGCACCGGCGCGGAGCTCACCCCCCTGGCCTCGGAGTGGTGGCACTTCAACGACCTGTCCACCCGCAGTCAGGTGCTGGACAACCAGGGCATCGGGGATTTTCTCATCTCCAGCGTCCGAAGCGCCGCCCCCGCGTAATACATCAATCAGCAGAACAAACCGGCCCGCCGACGGGCCGGTTTTTGTGTTAAGCCTAATTCAAATTCAGAAGATATGCCTGATAGGGGGCGCGCAACCGGTACCCCAGCTTTTCCGCCAGGGCAACCGAGGGCAGATTGTGGGCGTCCCAGCTGGGGACGAGCCCCCGGTCCAGACAGTCCAGAATCAGCCGCGCCCCGCAGGAGAGGGCCAGCCCCTTCCGCCGCTGGCCGGGCCGGGTGTCGATCTCGATCTCGACGCCTCCGTCACAGATGGTGTAGGAGGAGGCGCCGGCCACTGGGACACCCTCCAACAGGACAATTACCCCCAGCCCCCGGCGGACAAAGTCGTCCCCGTCCCGGAAGTTGCCGCACAGGTCCTTGGACCAGGTCTGTCCCATGAGGACGGGGTAGTGCTGAGGCAGGATAGGGGAGAGGGCGTATCCCTCCGGCAGGGCGGCGGCGTACGCGGCCAGCCGCTCCCGGTCAAACGCCTCCGGCCCATCCATGGCATAGCGGGGAAAGGGAGACGCCTTTTCACCAAAAACAGACCGGAGCACAGGCTCCCAGTCCGGGGTGCGGGGGATCAGGATGGGGCGGTCGGCCTGGCGGGCCAGCTCCGGGTCGGGTCTCCCGGCCAGAAAACAGAAGTCCCCCACCGCGCACAGGGCGCTCTCCGGGGGCGTGCGCCCGTCGGTGACCACCGTGCCCATGTGGCCCTGGAGGCAGCTCCGCACCATGGTTTTCTTCCAACTGGCGAACAGGGGGGCGGCGCTATCCATGGAAATCCCCCTCCCGCCCCGCCTTGGGCAGGGTGACCTGGAACTCCACCTGGTTGTCCCAGCTCCGGGCGGAGATGGTCCCCCCGTGGAGCTCCACAATCTCCTTGGCGATGGCCAAGCCAAGGCCCGCGCCCCCCGTGCGGGTGGCGCGGGAGCTGTCCAGGCGGAAGAACTGCTCAAAGATGCGCTCCAGCTTCTCCGGAGGGATGGTCCTCCCCTCATTATGGAAGCTGAGAACGATAGATGCGCCGGTCTCCGCTCCGGAGATCTGAACCTCCGTCCCCGGCGTGCTGTAATGGCAGGCGTTGCGCAGCAGGTTGTCAAACACCCGGGCCAGCTTGTCCGGGTCGCAGGGGTAGTCCATCCGGGGCGGCAGGTCCAGGGTGCAGGTGAGCTGCTCCTCCGCGAGCATGGGCTCAAACTCGCTGACCACCTGCTGGAGCATGCGGCTTAAATCCACCGTCTGCTTCTCCAGCTCCAGGTGGCTCAGGTTGAAGCGGGTGATGTCGAAAAATTCGTTGATCAGGTCCTCCAGCCGCTCCGCCTTTTCTAAGGCGATGCCGGTGTACCGCGCCCGCAGCTCCGGGGAGATCTGGGGCTCGTCCCGCAGGAGGGTCAGATAGCCGATGACGCTGGTGAGGGGCGTTTTCAGGTCGTGGGCCAGATAGACCACCAGATCGTTTTTCCGCTGTTCCGCCTCCTTTGCCATCCAGGCGGAGCGCAGGGCGTGTTCCCGGGCCAGATTGAGCTGGGCAGCGGTGTCCTCCATTCCCTCGGGAAGGGTGATGGGCTGCTCCATGGGCTGGGCCAGCTGGGTAGCAGCTTGGGTGAGAGCATCCAACTGCCGGATGGGCCGGGCCAGGGAGAAATAGCTGATTACGACCCAGCCGCCCAGGATGAAGACAATGAGAACCAGGACGATATAATCCCGCAGCCAGAGAATGGCCTCATAGAAGGGCGTGGCCGACCAGGGCAGCATGGCGCAAAATATGACCAGTACAATGACAGTCGCCATCCATGCCAGCAGGGTCAGCAGATAGAGACCCCATGTCCGCAGAGTTTTGGCCCTCACCTGGGGCTCAAGAGAGGGGCCGATGATAGAGCGGCGTTTTCTCTTATTCAATGGTATACCCCACCCCCCAAACGGTCTTGATGAATTTCGGCTTCCGGCTGGGCTCGTGCATCTTCTCCCGCAGCCGGGCGATGTGGCTCATCACGGTGTTGTTGCTCTCAAAGTACCGCTCCCCCCACACCGCCTCAAAGAGGGCCTCGCTGGACACCACCTGCCCCCGGTGCTGGCACAGGTACCAGAGGATGGAGAACTCCAACGGGGTGAGGGAGAGCTCCTCCCCAAAGAGGACGCACTTGTGGTTCACTTTGGAAATTTGAAGCCCCCGGAAGTCGTACTCCTGGGGCCCGCCCCCCTCGGCGGGGGCGGAGGGGTTGTAGCGGGTGTACCGCCGCAGCTGGGTTTTCACCCGGGCCACCAGCTCCAGGGGATTGAAGGGCTTTGTGAGGTAGTCGTCAGCCCCCAGGGTCAGCCCCATGATCTTGTCCATGTCCTCCACCTTGGCGGTGAGCATGAGGATGGGGAACAGGTGGTCCTCCCGGATCTTCTGGCACAGGGTGAACCCGTCCACGTCCGGGAGCATCACGTCCAGAATGGCCAGGTCCAGGTGGGTGCTCTCCACACAGGAGAGGGCCTCCTTTCCGGTATAGAACTTGTGGACGGTGTAGCCCTCGTTTTTCAGGCAGATCTCCACCAGGTCGGCGATGGCCGCCTCGTCGTCTACCACTAAAATGTCGGTGCTCATGGAAGAAACCTCCCTTTTGGTTCCGTCCCATTGTACCATAGATTTTCAGGGGAGGGAAGCGGCGGGGGCGGGGGAGAAATCTTAAATTTCATGGGTGTTTGAAACCTTTGGTCCCAGTTCTGCAATATGATAAGTGACAGCTGTCCAAAAAATCAGAGAGAGAGGACACCCGCCCCTACGGCGGATGCGGAAGCGTCCTGTCCTTTCGTAGGGGCCGGACACTGGCCGGCCCGCCGATCACGGACCAGCAAACACCTGCTCGGCAAAGCCAGGCGCAGATGTAGAACCACACCAGCAGCAATTTTCGCAACCCCAGGGCCCAGTGGCCCGGGAGGAATCGCGGAGGTCACTCAGATTTTGCGCGCCGGAAATTCTCCTGAGACTGTCAAGTACGCGTCCCCCGTAATGGGGTCCGGGGAAAGGCGACTATGAGCACGAAGTGCT
>OGHJ01003915.1_pt1 | contig 10096 bp, 10 predicted proteins | sample 1571351 | NCBI WGS metagenome assembly OGHJ01 (sample SAMEA2582037, study PRJEB24529) | metagenome | biome: Human gut stool | place: China | collected 2011 | reverse complement strand
TTCATCTGATGGATTATATGAAATTCCAATTCCGTAAGGACTGCTCCACTTCTCTCCATTTTCATTTTCAAACTCGCCAGTACCCCAGTCAAATGTTTTATGGAATACCGGAGCAGTCTTACTGTTTACAATGTGTATGAAAAAAGCATTTTCTTCCTGGGGATTGTTTTTGATATTATCCGTTTCATTGTAAATATTAAAAAATTCACTGGCGCCAAATACCTGCAGATCATGGCTGTTATTTCTCAGATATATATTTTCTACTCCGGAAATACCACCTATCGCATTATTCTGCCCACAAAAGATCACTTTATCATCGGAACCTGTTCCTTTTAATACGCTTCTCATATCCTGACAGAAGAAAGTTGTCGTTCCTTTTCCTTCTTTGATTTCAATCGTCTCTGGCGGATCTACCATACCCCAGAATGCGATGTTTCCGTTCGGTGTAATACTTCTGGCTCTTGCATTCTCCACCAGTACTGTCATCCCTTCAGGAGCCACAAAGTCTGCTGCATCTTCCAGATCCTGGACGCTTACAAAACAGTATCCTGTATTTTCTCCTTCGATACTGTTTAACGCATTTGAAAAAGTAGTGTCTTCTACTGTTTTCATGTCCACTTCCGGACGTTCTTCATTCTGCAGGGCATTATTGTACTGTTCCTCTGTTATGTATGCCACTTCAAAAGATCCTTTTACCTGTTTAGCACCTGCTGCGTCTGTCGATGCCTCTGATTCTTCTGATGTAAATCCGTCCACTTCCGGCGCTTCGTCCGTACCAAAATCTGATACTTCTTCCCCGGATGTCCAGATTTCTGCCGTATCCTCTGCTTCGGCTTCTTCCTCCGTGCCCTGCATCTCTACAGTTTCTTCCCCCGAAGAAAATTCTGCACCCATAACAGCTGCGCTTTCTGCCACAGGTGTTATGCACATAAGTGCTGCCAACAATAATGCGACTTGTTTTTTCTTCATACGTAAAACCCTCCTTTTTTCTGGATTTGAGTGTATTAAAAAAAGCACCCTGCAAGATGTAATCGCAGCTTGAACAATTTGCGGGAATGATTTTTTTATACCTCTGTAATTTTATACACTGCCATCTTCATTTTTGACAGCGTTCAGAATCCCTTCCGGGATATCTTTCAAAAATATTTTACAATAAAACCTCTTCCCCGATTTCATCCAGGAAGCTGTTCATCTCTTCCAGTGTCATCTTCTCTTCCAGTCCATAAATAATCGCTGCATCGTAACGTACGCGCGGATAAAGTCTCGGCTTCTGACCGATATCCAGAAGCCTTTGTGTATCCGACAGATCAAGAGAAAGGAGAAACGCACACTGCAGCAGTATTTTCCTTGTGGGGATTCGCTGACCGCCAAACAGTTTTCGTGCATAGGATTCTTCCAGATTCAGCTTTCGCACAATGTCTTTCTTTTTCATTCCACGCTCTTCGATTATATGCTCAAGATAAAGCCCTACCTCTACCTTGTTTCCTCGTTCCCTTGCAAAATATGCGGCGCCTTCCTCTTTTATCATTCCCATGATTTCTTCTGTTTCTTTCATTTCTTCTCACACCTCTTTCCTGTTCATATCTCCCTTCTGTCAAAACCCGAGGTTGTATTTTTTTGATCTTTACCACTATCCGTTATCTGATGACTGATCCATAATTTAAAAGCAGATATGATACTGTTAAGTGTACCATATCTGCCCATTTTAGAGCGGGACAATTTTGTCCCTTTTTATGTATAAATTTCAAAATCAGGAGAAGAATCTATCTTCATGATTTCTTCTTTTTGTTCCTCTGTACAGTGTACCTCCGTCAGTCCCGAATGTCCAAACAGCGGTTCAAAATTTTCAATATCTGCATTGGAAATATCTATTACCTGCAGATTCTTTGCTCCTGTGACAGGAGACAGATCTTTCACCAGGCTGAAACTCACTGACAGGAAATTTAATGAAGGAAACTGTTCGATTCCTTCTAACGAGGAAATCTGTGTTGTGAATGCAAGTGTCTCCAGCTGTGTCATCCCTTTCAATGGTTTCAGATTCTCCAGTATGGTACTATCCCCCCACATGAACAGCGCCTTTAAGGTACTCATCTGCGAAAGAGTTTCGGCAGCCGTCTCATTTACATCACACATACACAGAGTATCCAGTTTCTTCATCTCTGTCAATGGCTCAAATATATTGTTTTCTACTTCCACATTACTCATATCCAGGTAATCCAGGCTCAGATTTTTCAGAAAGTCTATATCTGTCAGATTCATCCCCTGTATATTTAATCTTAAAATGCCTGTGCATTCTCCAATCACTGACAGATTCTCTGCTGGATTCTCCTTAATACAATGGAAATCCTATATGTTTTTGCACAAAAAAAGATTCCTTTCCCAGTTTTACCTGAAAAAGGAATCTCCTGTTATCTTTACTTATTCAGCGTCTTCTGCTGTGTCAGTTGTATCTGCATTTTCTTCTGCTGTGTCATCTGCATTGTCTGCGTCTTTGCTGTCTGCATCATCTGCATCTTCTGTATCTGCTTCTTCTGCATCTGAGTTTTCTTCAAAAGGAATTACTGCACCATCATATTTCTCATTGATAAAATCTTTGATCTCATCAGATTTCAGTACGTCTACAAGTGCCTGAATCTTTTCGCTGTCTTCATTGCCTTCTTTTACTGCGATTACGTTTACATATGTCTTTGCTGCTTCAGAATCAGATTTCTCATATGCAAGTGCATCTTTTGCTACAGAGAAACCAGCCTGTAATGCATAGTTACCATTTAATACAACGTATGCTACTTCATCTGCAACTCTTGCTACAGATTCTGCTGCAAGCTCCTGAATCTCAACATTGTAAGGATTTTCAGCGATATCATTTACCGTTGCCTCTAAACCTGCACCGTCTTTTAATGTGATGATTCCGTTATCCTGGAGAAGAAGAAGTGCTCTTGCTTCGTTTGTTGTATCGTTCGGAACTGCGATGGTGTCGCCGTCTTCCAGATCATCAAGAGTTTCTTTTGTTCCTGGATAGATTCCGAATGGCTCGTAGTGGATTTTTCCAACTTCAACTAAGTGAGTTCCTTTCTCCTCGTTGAAACTGTCAAGATATGGTACGTGCTGGAAGTAGTTTGCATCCATCTCACCACTCTCTACAACTTCGTTTGGTAATACATAATCATCAAACTCTGTAACCTCTAAGTCCCATCCCTGCTCAGCTAAAATAGGTTTTGCTGCTGCTAAGATCTCTGCGTGTGGAGTTGCAGATGCTGCTACTTTAATTGTTCCTTTTGATTCTACTGTGCCGCCTGCTGCTTCTGCAGACTCTTCTGCGTCTGCTTCTGTTGCAGGTGTTGTGCTGTTATCTGCTGCTGCCTGGCTGTTGTCCTCTGCTTTGCTTCCGCATCCAGCGAATACGCTGACTGCTAAAACGCCTGCTAAAATACTTGATAATACTCTCTTTTTCATGTTTTTAATTTCTCCTCTTTTATTTTCTATGATCAAACTTATCTGCCAGTTTCATTCCAACGGTCTGGAAGATCTGGAATAAGATAATCAACAATATAACTGTGACGATCATAATATCGGTCTGCCATCTGGTATATCCATAACGGATCGCGATAGCGCCAAGACCGCCGCCGCCAACTGCTCCTGACATTGCGGAATAACCTAAGATTGTTCCCAATGTAATAGTTGCTCCCACTAAAAGGGATGTTCTTGCCTCCACTAACATTACTTTTGTAATAATTGTAAAATTGGATGCTCCCATAGATCTTGCTGCCTCGATCACACCGGCATCTACTTCTTTTAAAGAAGATTCAACCATTCTGGCAATATATGGTGCTGCTGCGATCACAAGTGGAACGATTGTTGCCGTGGAACCATAACTCTTTCCTACGACTAATCTTGTAAATGGGATCAGCAATACAAGCAAAATGATAAAAGGTACACTCCGCACGATATTTGCGATCACATCTAAAATCTTATATAATACTGCATTTGGTTTAATCCCGTCTTTGTCTGATACCGTAAGGATAATTCCCATCGGAAGTCCGATCACATAACCAACCAATGTGGATACTAATGTCATATAAAGAGTTTCCCAGATACCGGTAATAATCATATTTGTCACTTCACTACTCCACATCGCCTGTCACCTCCTCAATCTCAAGTCCATGTTCTGTCAGATACTGTTCCATATCGATCTGAAGATGTCTGTCATCCGGCAGACCTAAGATCATTTCGCCTTTGGCTACACCGCCGACATTTTTTGTATCTGCCCTTAAAATATTGACTGGTTTTCCAAACTGTAAGATCATATTAGCGATCACCGGCTCAAATGCGGAATTTTCTGTAAATACAATACGCAGCTTCTTATCTCCCTGGATCCTCTCCATCTGGGCTGCAACTGCGCCCTCTGCTTTTCCACTGTTTTCAGGAACATCTCTTAAGATCAGTTCTCTGGCTGCCTTCGACTTTGGATGGCTGAAAATATCTTCTACCAGACCGTTTTCCACCAGTTCTCCATGTTCAATGATTGCTACCCGGTTACAAATTTCGCGGATCACAGACATCTGGTGTGTGATGATCACGATCGTGATCTGAAACTGCTCATTGATGCTTTTCAGAAGTTCCAAGATAGAAGCAGTCGTCTGTGGGTCAAGTGCACTGGTCGCCTCGTCACAGAGAAGTATTTTCGGGTTGGATGCAAGTGCTCTTGCGATGGCAACACGCTGCTTCTGTCCACCGGAGAGCTGTGCCGGATAAGCCTTCGCTTTCTCAGAAAGTCCAACGATCTCAAGCAGCTCCTTTGCTCTCTTAACCGCATCCTTTCTGGAAGTTCCCTTGATCTCCATGGGGAAGCAGATATTATCTATGACATTTCTCTGCATCAGCAGATTGAAATGCTGGAAGATCATCGCAATCTCGGTACGGGTCTTTCTAAGCTCCCCTTCCTTTAGCTGTGACAGATCCTTTCCTTCTATAAATACAGTTCCTGTTGTCGGGCGCTCCAGGAAATTCAGACACCTTACAAGTGTAGACTTACCGGCACCGCTCATACCGATGATACCGTAGATCTCTCCCTTACATATGTCCAGATTGATTCCCTTCAGGGCTTCGACCTTATTATCTTTTCCAACGAAGGTTTTCGTAACATCCTTTACCTGAATGATTGTTTCCATCTGACCTTTTCCTTCTATATTATTGACTTTCCTAAGTCTCATAGCTCTGTATCATATCACAAACTGCCAAACCTTGCAAGAAAAGCTAATTCATAGTTATTCTGTATGGATTGTATAGTATCATCTGTTTCTCCATCTGTCAACACTATTTTCAAAAAATTTTAAACCCTATACAAAATTCCTCTGTTTTGTTATACTGAAAGCATGATGTTTCCGGGCATTCACTCCCCGGATCACACACTTTCTGATAGAAATAGGGAGGTATTTCCTGATTATGAGCAAAAAAGCAGTCGTTTCCCTCGGGCATGATGCCCTTGGCTATACAACCATGGCACAGTTAGATGCCGTAAAGGTCACCGCCAAAGCACTGGCTGACCTGATCGAGGCTGATTACCAGCTTACGATCACCCACAGCAACGGACCTCAGGTCAGCATGATCCACAAGGCCATGACTGAGCTGCGCCGTGTCTACATTGATTACACTCCTGCACCCATGTGCGTCTGCAGCGCCATGAGCCAGGGCTATGTTGGCTATGATATCCAGAATTCCCTGAAGGCTGAGCTGCTTTCGCGGGGAATCAGCAAGACCGTCTCCACGATCCTGACACAGGTTACCGTGGATCCGTATGACGAAGCCTTTTATGAGCCTACCAAGCTGATCGGACGTTATATGTCTGCCGAGGATGCCGAGATGGAAGTAAAGAAGGGCAACTTTGTCAGGGAAGAGGAGGGACAGGGCTTCCGCCGTATCATCGCAGCTCCAAAGCCCATTGATATCGTAGAGATCGAAGCGATCCGTACCCTTGCTGATGCAGGCCAGATCGTGATCGCCTGTGGCGGCGGCGGTATTCCCGTGATCGAACAGAAGCATGCCTTAAAGGGTGCTTCCGCTGTCATTGAAAAGGATGCCATTGCCGGCAAGCTGGCAGGTGATCTCAGAAGCGATGAGCTGATCATTTTAACCTCTGTTCCCAATGTATACCGCAATTACCAGAAGGAAGACCAGGAGGCACTTGCTTCCTTGACTGCAGCCAAGGCTAAAGAGCTGATCGCAGAAGGTCAGTTTGAGCAAGGCACCATGCTTCCCAAGATCGAGGCTGCTATTTCTTACCTTGCAGCCAATCCTGCCGGCAGCGTCCTGATCACCTCTCTTTCCGAGGTTGCAGATGCTGTAAAGGGTAAGGCCGGTACACGCATCACTGCTTAAATACCTCTGACCCTGCACCTGTATTCGTATATCGACAGATATATGCGCCTAAAAAGGGACCGTCTTTTAACAGACAGTCCCTTTTCTTATCCTTCCCTTACTCCAGGTTCAGTTTCTTTGTTACCAGATATTCTGTCACAAAATACAGCAGAACGGTTACCACCAGGCTGACAGTCCCTATTCCGAAATATGTTCCTGTCAGCAGAGGCAGTGGGTTATCTCCTTCAAATCCGATCATGATCGGAAAAAATACGGCCTGCGAAGCGATCTGAAAAACCGTCGTGATCCCAAAATAAGCACCGATAGCTCCAAGGATCCTGTGTTTTCCCACAAGCTGTCCGATGGCAATGGAAGCTGCCAGCATCATGGGCCCGTTAAAAATCCCAACGATCATGATATAAACCATACTGATGATAAAGGCTGTCAGTGAACTGCCACCCATCAGCTGCATCTGCCGGATCAGCTTATGGATCTCTTCCCATATCACTGTCATATCTACAATGCCTTCCCTGCCTGCAAACAGCATTCCCATGCCGCCAAAGATCAGTACCGCCAGAACCACAACCAGCATCGTCAGAAGGCTCCATGCAGCCATGGGAATCAGCTTCGACCAGAGCAGCTCACGCCCACTGACCGGCAGGGTATGTGTCAGATAGCCCTCATCGGTATACATGGTCTTATAAAAATGGACTGCCAGATAAATGGTGATTCCGAGACTGACTGCGATCAGTGCAAAATAAAACAGCAGCCACAGCATAATGGTCATAAATCTGCTGACATCCGCAGCCCCCTCCCTGATCCCAAGGAAGGAAAAACCGGAGATCACAGAAAGCACCAGCAGTACAACAGATAAAACACACGGGATCACAGATATCTCTTTCCACTCATGCTTCAATAACTTGCCTAACATGCAAACACCTCCCTGAAATAAGCATCCACGCTCTTGCCCTTCTCTTCCCGGATCTCCTCCACACTTGTCTGAAGCAGAAGCCTCCCTTCCTTCATAAAGATCACCTCATCCAGAATGTTCTCGATATCAGTGATCAGGTGCGTGGAGATCAGCACTGTGGCATTCTCATTGTAATTTGTAATAATAGTACGAAGGATATAGTCTCTGGCTGCCGGATCCACACCTGCGATCGGCTCATCAAGAATATACAGACTGGCATCCCTGCTCATTACCAGAATAAGCTGTACCTTTTCTCTTGTTCCCTTGCTCAGCGCCCTGATCCTGGCATTCTCTTCGATCCGAAGTGCTGCCAGCATTTCCCTAGCCCGGTCAGTCCTGAAATCTTCATAAAAATCCTGAAAATAGGAAAGCAGCTCCCGGATGGTCGCTCCGTTCTTCAGATACGTTCTCTCCGGCAGATAGGACACCTTTGCCTTGGTAGACGGTCCGGGCTTTTCTCCATCGATCAGGATCTCTCCGCCATCCGGTACAAGCAGCCCGTTTAACAGCTTGATCAGTGTTGTCTTGCCGCTGCCGTTTGGTCCAAGCAGCCCTACGATCCTTCCTCTTGGCAGTGTCAGTGTCAGGTCATGCAGTGCTTCTTTCCTTTTGTCATATGATTTTGTCAGATTATGGATCTCTACCAGTTCACTCATGCTTCCTCTCCTCCCGTCTCCTGCTCGATCAGCGCCAGTATATCAGCCTTCTGAAAGCCAAGCTCCTTCATCTGTTTTACAAATTCAGCCGCCTGCTCTGCTGCAAGCTGCTTTCTGATCTGTTTTATCATTTCCATATCCTCCGTCACCACTCTTCCGCTGGTTCTCATCGTCACGACAAGGCCGCTTCTTTCCAGCTCAGACAATGCTTTCTGCATCGTGTTGGGATTGACTCCCGCCTGTGCTGCCAGCTCCCGTACACTCGGGATCTTCGTCCCCGGTGCATATTCACCGGATACGATCTGCCGCTGGATCCTTTCCAGTATCTGTGCGTAGATCGGCCTGTCGGAATCCAAATTCCATGCCATTTCCATCTTCCTTTCCTGTTGTTTTTCTGTCTGATCCTGCTCTGTATATGTTTATATCTATTTGTATTATCTGATTAATACAGTAATACATATTGCCATTTTTGTCAACCTGAAAAACAAAAAAATAAAAGGCCGGCAATTCCATTTGCCAGCCTGCTTTCCTTACTCCTGCAGATACCCTGCTGTCGTTAGCAGGGCTCCGATCATGATACAGAAATCACCGATATTAAACACGATACGTCGGATTCCCTTCACCGGTACATTAAAGCTTACATAATCTACCACATATTTTCTCTTCAATCGGTCATAGGTATTGGTGTAAGCACCGCCAAGAAGAAGGGTCAGCCCCCACTTCAGAAGCCCTTTTCCTGCAGTTCCGAGTGTCAGAAGAAATACTACTGTCAGAATTACAGTCAGCACTACCGATATCAGCATCACAATCTTCTGCTTCTTTTCACCGGCATTCAGAAAGGCTCCCCTGTTGTGGTGCTTCCTGACCAGCAGCGCACCACCGCAGATCTTTTCATTCGTCTGCTCTGTTTTTGTCTTTTCAATATGTCCCTTGATCCCTGTTTCCAGTCCAAAAATTCCAAGAATAACTGCCAGATATTTCATTCTGCTCCTCCTCATCGTTTATATCCCTGCGATCACATCAAAGGTTTTGGCGATATTCACCTGTCCATAGCCCCATTCCCTCGATGGAAACTGGATTCCGGGCGGCCGCACTGCACCCCGGATGAGATAATTTTTCACTTCCCTGCTCTCTAACCACCGCTCCCTGCCATCTACCACTGCCCACTGCAGGAACTGGGCACAGATCCCGGCAAGCAGTGCCGCCCCGAAAGCAGATCCCGTCCTGCTTCCCAGCACTGTTGAAATCTCCACCCCTGGTGTGCACAGCTCTGGCTTTATATTGCCTCTTCTGCTAAAGCCCCTTCCGGATTCCCCATAAAAGCTGTTATTGCTGTCCTGATAATAGGTGGTCGTGATCACCTCTCTTGTATTTCCAGGCTCCGTCAATGTAACGTAGGGAGATGGTCTTAAGAAATAGGTATTCCCGCCCATGAACTGCGTAATGGGAAGCCATATATGGAAATTTCCATTCTCATCATATTCTGCTCCGGTCGTTGTCACCTGGATCGTCCAGATTCCCGGTGTCGGATCCTGAAAACGGAATAGAATCAGTTCACCCCCGGAGCCCGGCTCTACCAGACTATGGTCAACCCTGATCACGGTTTTTTCATAAATAAAGGTAAACTCCCTTGTTTCCTGCACTTTAAAATCTACCGGATCTGTTATCTCGCCACCCGGTGCCCGGATCGATATGGCATGTGTCCCCGGCATGGTTCCCCAAAGCTCTGCCACAAATCCTTTTTCCCCGGCATCTACCCGTATTTCCACATTTTCGGTAGACTGCTTCATACCTGCCGTAGCATACCCGATAAAATGATGGGCACTGTTTCCCTCATCACCGCCGCACACCACCACAGACCGGCTCCTTCTGGTTGCCACACTGTTCAGATACTCTGCAAGCAGTGACTGTCCCTCATGATTCCCCATATTGGTACCGATCCCCATGCAGATCACAAGCGGCCTTCTCATGGAAACAGCATAGCCTTCCAGATATTTTACAGCAGCGATAACATCATTTTCTTCATAGGCTGTCACACCATCCGGAACAAAAAAGGATTCTGTCAGATAACGCTTTGCCTGCTTCAGCTTCACAACCACAATATCCGCATCCGGTG
>OGHJ01003914.1_pt1 | contig 10102 bp, 8 predicted proteins | sample 1571351 | NCBI WGS metagenome assembly OGHJ01 (sample SAMEA2582037, study PRJEB24529) | metagenome | biome: Human gut stool | place: China | collected 2011 | reverse complement strand
TTGAATACTCGCTTATACACGCTCGTATCCAAACCTTGCTCCGAGGCCACAAATAAGGATTATTTCATTTCCAGAGGGCTGTGCTTTGGCTGGAGAAATAAAATCAGAATTTTAATGTTGGAGAAATTTGAGGGAGGCTTCAGACGGTTATGGTCTTATGGGGGCGTCTTCTTGCCTGCGGCAAATCAGAAGTTCTTGATTTTGTAGGAGAGGTGTGTTAGAATGTACACAAACAAATTTTCGGAACATATGTTTATGAAGAGGTGATACTATGACAGAAAGAGAGATTCCTTTGGAGAGAAAGTTAAAGATTTTAGCAGATGCGGCGAAGTATGATGTTGCGTGTACTTCGAGTGGGTCAAGTCGAAGAGGGAAGAAGGGGCATCTCGGGAATACGGTATCTGCGGGTATCTGTCATACATTTTCTTCCGATGGACGGTGTGTTTCTCTTTTGAAGATTCTTTTTAGTAATGATTGTGTTTTTGACTGCAAGTATTGTCCGAGTCGTGCTGCGAACGAGAAGGAAAGAGCAACATTTACCTCGGAAGAGATTTGCAGGCTTGTGGTGGAGTTTTATCGTCGGAATTATATTGAGGGGCTGTTTTTAAGTTCTGCGGTGGTGAAGAGTCCGGCATATACGATGGAGCGAATGTATGAGGCGATTTATATGCTTCGGAATAAGTATCATTTTAATGGTTATATTCACGTGAAGGCGATACCGGGGGCACCGGATGATATTATATATGCACTTGGGTTTCTGGTAGACAGAATGAGTGTGAATCTGGAATTACCTACTGCCGAAGGCTTGAGGAGACTGGCACCGAATAAGAAGCCAAAGAATCTGATTCGGCCGATTCAGCAGATTCAGAGAGGAATACAGACACAGAGAATAGCACTTGGTAAGGATAGCCGAATGGAGCGGGCGAAGGGAAATCAATATTTGTCGAATAGTATATTTAATGAGAAGAATGTTTCTGGTATTCATGGTAAGTCCGTCGTTTCCCTCATGGAAGGTACACAGAAAAATGAAACTAATATGCAGAATAATATAGAGAATAATAAAGATAATTTGCATGATAAAGATTTTTTACCGTCTGATTTTTTACAGAATATGGGAAAGAGAACACAATCCCGCTTTGTTCCAGCGGGACAGAGTACCCAGATGATTATAGGGGCATCAGGTGAGAGTGATTTTCACTTGTTATCACTGACACAGCAGCTATACCAGCAATATGATATGAAGAGGGTTTTTTATTCAGCGTACGTTCCACTGAATGATGATCCGGAACTTCCGGCAATCGGAACCGCACCACCTCTTTTGCGGGAACATCGTTTATATCAGGCAGACTGGCTGCTTCGGTATTATGGATTTCAGGCGGATGAACTCCTAAGTTCGGACCGGCCGAATTTTAATACATTTATAGATCCGAAGTGCGACTGGGCATTGCGACATTTAGAGTATTTTCCTATAGAGATTAATCAGGCAAGCTATGAACAGCTGCTTCGTGTTCCGGGAATAGGGAATAAGTCCGCAGGGCGAATTGTCAGGGCAAGAAGACAGGCGGCACTTGATTTTGAAGATATCAAGAAGATGGGAGTGGTATTAAAGCGGGCAGTTTATTTTATAACCTGCCGAGGTAAGATGAAGTATCATACACCGATAGAAGAGGACTTTATTACCCGCCAGCTTATTGGGACGAATCAGAAAGATAACTGGAAGATAGAGCATCCAACAACATACAGACAGTTATCTTTATTTGATGATTTTAATTTGACGTGAACTCCCCATCACTTAAAGAAAGCAGAAATGATATGGTAGTTTTTACATGTAAAGATAGATTTGATGATATGATGACCTGTATTTACGAAGCGTGGGCATCCCATCTTGGACATAACAATATAAAGTTAAGAACAGAGCCGCTTGGAACAATGGAACTTTTTTGTGAATACCGTCATGTGGAGGCAGATCGAGAGAAAACAGAGAGTGTGATAAGAACGATTCAGCAAAAGATTTCCTTTCGTGCATATCAGATGGTATATCATGCAGCGATGGCAGCGGATGAAGAGGAGAAGCTTGATAGTATCTATCGTTTTTTAATATTGGGATTTCATTATGGCAGGCAGATTCTAGGTTCGCTACAGAATCCGATTGTAATGAAAATATTTGAGCTAGAACGAAAAGTAAGTAATGAAGCACATATATTTCGGGAATGTATTCGGTTTACCGAGATGAATCATCACATACTTGTGGGGATAATTTCTCCCAAATGTGATGTCATTACCTTACTTGCACCACATTTTGTGGATAGATTACCTTCTGAAGACTGGATGATCATAGATGATAACAGAAGAACAGCAGTGGTACATCCGGCAGACCAGCCATATTATCTGACATCTCTTTCCGAAGAAGAAATGTCAGAATTCCTGGCAAGGGAATCTGCAGCAAAGGATACCGATAGTATGACTGCACTGTGGAAAACATTCTTTCAGACGATTGGGATTAAAGAACGTAAGAATCCCGTATGTCAGCGCAATCTTATACCGCTCTGGTACAGAAAGCACATGTCAGAAATGCAGGATTAATTATAAGTTTGCGGCATTTTGCAGCATGAAGAACATAAATTAATCCTGAAAGAATCAGGTTTCTAACGAAAAATTGTTCCAAAGTTTTCCTGATCGTAGATTTTAAGTAATTCCTGTACGCCTTCTTTTACTTCATCACGAGTAAAGTCTGCCGCTTCAAGTTCAGCATCAGCCATACGGTTTAGATCATAATAGAAGAACAGACCGACTTTTAATATGTCCGGATTAATTGGATTAGCATATTCATAGAGAATATCTTCTGCATCATTAATATTGCCATCGTTGATCATTTGCTTTAACTTAGGATAGAGTGTATTTTCCTGAAGAAGACCTTTTTCAGCATCAAGCCAGCATCCAGGTTTGATTCCATAGGCAATTTTAAGATAAGTTTCTATTAATTCATTTGTTAAGCGTAAGTCAAAATCATCACGAAGCATGTTGTAAAACCTCCTGTTTTTCATAATGTACTTACAGACTCTTCTCACAAAAGCAAGGTGTGAAGACTTCAAAAGTACATAGCATCATTAAACTTTATAATTATACAATAGAGTTCGCGGAAATTTCAATATTTATCTTATAGCAATTAAGTAAAATCTTATAAAAGTTCAGAATTATAAATGGAATATATTCACAAAATATGAGACGTTTTACGAAGTATTATAGAAAAGTATCATAGAAGAGTTATGATTAAAAATCTTTTGACATTAAGAATATTTTGTCATAAATTATAAGTATTAAAGAATGATTCGTCATTCTTATTGCGAGATGCGCATCATGCAACGCAGGATAACTTCTACTGGTGTTATAGTAGTGAGAAGTAATTGGGGATGGAGAAATCGTATGGAAGATGCTTATGTATTACAGCTTTTAGAACCGAAGTTTAAAGAGTTTCATTTGTTGTTTTGTGGGTATGCGGAGTGTGAACCGCTGCATAGTTATGGACCGGCAACAAGGCCAAATTATATTATTCATTATGTAATGGGAGGAAAGGGGATATATCAGGTTGGAGAAAAGAAGTACCATATTTCCAAAGGACAGATATTTTTAATTGAACCAGAGAGCCTGACATTTTATCAGGCGGATAAAGAGGAACCATGGACATATTTATGGGTTGGATTTGGAGGAACAGAAGCAAAGAGTTTTATTCAGGATGTTGGATTGAACAGCAGACAGTTAGTCTGTCAGTGTGAAGGAGGAGAAGAACTTAAAGAAATAGTATTTTCCATGTTGAAACATACAAAATCAACAACAGAGAATTTATATTATTTACAGGGAAGATTGTTCGATTTTTTTTCGGTTCTTGCAAGAGAAATTACATTGAGGCAGTTTGAAGATGATACAACGGAAAGTATGCATGTTCAGGAGGCGATTGATTATATCAAGAATAATTATTCGCAGGGGATTACGGTAAATGATATAGCGGATTATCTGGCTTTGAACCGAAGTTATCTGTATACTGTTTTTAAAAAAAGTCTAAATATCTCTCCGAAAGCTTTTTTGACGAAGTTTCGTATTTCAAGAGCGAAAGAACAACTGACATTAACGGACTTTTCAATTGAATATATCGCACATTCTTGTGGATATAAAAGTGTTTTAAATTTTGAAAAAGCATTTAAACAGGAAACGGGAGGTACACCAAGTAAATATCGCAAAGAAAACAGAAAGACAACAAAGGAACGTTTATTACGTGTACAAAAAGAACTGGAGGAATATGGAGACAAAAAGACAAAATATTTGTAGTTGCTAATCATAGTTATAAATCGTAGATAGAAATAAATTACATATAAAATGATATAAATAACACCCGATAGACAACATTTTGAATGGTTTTACAAACAAAATGTGCTAACGGGTGTTATTTTTTCGGGTTATACTGTAATCAGTTAGGAACAAGCGCGCAAAATTCCTCAGAAAAATAATTAAATTAAGAGATAGATTGTTCTGGAGGAGGAAAAGGATGAGTAATCAAAAAAGTACAAATAAACATCCGCAGTATAAATATGCGTCTACAAGAGAAAAATATTGTTTTGGTATCGGTGCGATAGGTAAAGATGCCATTTGTAATCTGGTTGGCTCTTTTTTAATGTTATATTTTACAGATACCTTATATTTAGCACCGGCTTTTGTTGGAGTACTGTTTCTGGTGGCAAGAATATGGGATGCAATTAATGATCCTGTAATGGGAATGATTTGTGATAATACACATACAAAGTTTGGAAAGTTCAGAATATGGCTTGTTATTGGAACATTACTAAATTCTGTTGCATTCGTACTATTGTTCCATAGCTTTCATTTATCAGGTACTTCATTATATATTTATGTATCGGTAATGTATATACTTTATGGAATGACATATACAATCATGGATGTACCATATTGGTCATGGCTTCCAAACTTAACAAATGATCCACATGAGAGGGAGAAAGTATCTGTTATTCCAAGATTTTTTGCAAGTCTTGCAGGATTCTCAGTAGCAACATTTGGACTGTATATCATTAATCATTTAAATAAAATAGCTGGGGAGAAAAATCTCTATGCAGAAACAGGATATACATTATTTGCGATAATTATTGCAGTTATCTTTATCGTAGCAATCGGTATTACTGTATTTAACGTAAAAGAAGAATCAACAATCGGAGTTTACGCAGAGAAAACAAGTTTAAAACAGGCTTTCCGTATCATTATTAAAAATGATCAGTTACTTGCTTTTATTGGAATTTTACTTACATTTAACCTTTGTACACAGATTGCAAAAAGTTTCGCCGTTTATTATTTCAAGTGTGTATGTGGAAATGAATATTTATATTCTATTTTTGGATTTGCCATTATTGCTGAAATGGCCGGCTTGGTATGTTTCCCTAAGATTTCAACAAAGATTAGTCGTGAAAAAGTATATGCATATGCGTGTGCGCTTCCAATTGCAGGATTTATTTTACTTGGAATCGCAGGATTCATTGCACCAAAAAGTGCAGTACTTGTTGTAATTTGTTGTGCGTTATTATTCTTTGGTTCAGGACTTTCCTTAGGAGTTACAACATGCTGTATGGCAGATGTTATCGATTATGGAGAAGTAAAATTTGGAGTTCGAAATGAAAGTGTTACCTGTTCAGCACAGACATTTTTGATGAAAGCAGCAACAGCAGCAGCTGGAGGCTTAAGCGGAGTAGGACTTCAGGTTGTAGGATATAATGCAAAAGCAGCAGTACAGAGTGCAGGAACTATTTTAGGTATACGTGTACTTATGATTGTCATTCCGGTTATCCTTGCAGTAGTTAGTTTCTTAATTTATAAGAAATGCTATAAGTTAAAAGGTGCCGCAATGGAAGAAGTAACAGAGAAAGTAAATGAAATTCATGCACAGAGAAAAATAGTGATGGAATAAAAAGAGAGGCAGGAGAATCATTTATGGAAAAAATTATTTTTCACAAAGAAACAAAAACATTTCATTTATATAACGAAGAAATCAGCTATATTATGTGTGTCTTAGAAAACGGACATATGGGACAATTATATTATGGAAAAAGAATTCATGACAAACCAGATTTCTCCTACCTTGTAGAAAAATGTGGTCGTCCGATGACTTCTTACATTTTTGAGGGAGACCGCAGCTTTTCTTTAGAGCATATAAGACAAGAATATCCTGTCTATGGAACAACAGATTATCGACATCCGGCAATTGAAATTATGCAGGAAAATGGAAGTAATATTTCTGAATTTAAGTATGTAGGTTACGAGATTTTAAAGGGAAAACCATCGTTAAAAGGACTTCCGGCAACTTATACAGAAAGTGAGGAAGAAGCAGAAACATTAAAAATTATATTAAAAGATAATCTGACAGGAGCAAAACTTACATTATTATATACTATTTTTTCTAAAGGAAGTGCAATAGCCAGAAGCGCACATATATGTAATGAAGGAGAAAAAGTATTACATTTGCAGACGATGATGAGTCTTAATTTAGATCTTCCGGACAAGGATTATGTGTGGATGCAGCTTTCTGGGGCATGGTCTAGAGAACGATATGTAAAGAATCGTATATTAGAACAGGGCATTACTGCAATAGACAGTATGCGAGGAAATTCTTCGCATGAACACAATCCATTTATGGTACTGAAACGTCCGAATGCAGGAGAAACATCGGGAGAGGTTATTGGATTTAGTTTAATCTACAGTGGAAATTTCCGAATGCAGGCGGAAGTAGATACCCATGATGTAACAAGGATTACTGTAGGAATTAATCCAGATCGATTTGACTGGAAATTAGAACCAGGGGAAGAATTTCAAACTCCGGAAGCGGTTATGGTCTATTCTGATCAAGGGTTAAATAGGATGAGTCAGACTTTTCATCGTTTGTATGCAAAAAGACTTGCCAGAGGTTATTGGCGGGACCGTCCAAGACCAATTTTAAATAATAATTGGGAAGCAACTTATTTTAATTTTACAGAAGATCGTCTTGTTCAAATTGCTTCTAAAGCAAAAGAATGTGGCGTAGAACTTTTTGTATTAGATGATGGATGGTTTGGACAAAGAAATGATGACCATGCAGGTTTAGGTGATTGGGTGGCAAATCCAGAAAGACTTCCGAATGGTATTAAAGGATTATCAGAGCGGATTGAAGCGATGGGAATTAAGTTCGGACTGTGGTTTGAACCGGAAATGACCAATAAAGATTCTGACCTGTATCGTGCGCATCCAGATTGGATTTTGCATACACCGGGAAGAAATGCATCTCATGGCAGATATCAGTATGTTTTAGATTTTTCACGCAAAGAAGTAGTAGAGTATATTTATGAGATGATGGCAAAGATTTTATCTGAAGCAAAAGTTTCTTATATTAAATGGGATATGAACCGTAGTATTACAGAATGTTACAGTGTGGCATTGCCGGCAGATCGTCAGGGAGAAGTATTCCATCGTTATATTCTTGGCGTATATGACTTATATGAGAGACTAACATCAGAATTTCCAGAAGTACTTTTTGAATCATGTTCAAGCGGTGGTGGACGTTTTGACCCAGGAATGTTGTATTATGCACCCCAGGGATGGACAAGTGATGATTCCGATGCAATTGAACGTTTGAAAATTCAATACGGAACCTCTCTTTGTTATCCGATAAGCAGTATGGGAAGTCATGTGTCGGTCATTCCGAATCATCAGGTATTCCGAAAAACCCCGTTACATACCAGAGCAAACGTAGCTTATTTTGGTACTTTTGGCTATGAGCTTGATTTAAATAGTCTGAAAGAAGAAGAAATCGCAGAAGTAAAAGAACAGATTATTTTTATGAAAAAATATAGAAAATTATTTCAGTTTGGTGATTTTTACAGACTCAAAAGTCCATTTGAAGGAAATGAGACGATTTGGATGGTTGTGAGTGAAGATAAAAAGACAGCAATTGTTGGATATTATCGTACATTAAATGGAGTGAATCAGGCATATAGTAGAATAAAATTACAAGGATTAGATCCAGATATGCTTTACGAAAATATTTTAAATAAAACAGAAAATTATGGAGATGAACTGATGAATTTTGGTCTGATTACAACAGATGTAACGGCAGGAGAAGTTCCGGGTGATGCAACTCCATGTACAGATTTTGAATCAAGAATTTATATTTTAAAGGCAAAAGAAAAATAAAAAGGGTAGTATGTTATGCAAAAAGAAAATCAGATAGAATCTAAAATAAGAATTCTGTTGATGGTAACAGGTATTTTATTGATCGGTCTGTGCGTGTCTTTCCTTCGAATTGCAGGCTTTGGTGTTGATCCATTTAGCGGAATGAATCTTGCAATTAGTGGATTTATTGGATGGTCATTTGGTAACTGGCAACTTGTTATAAATATCGTATTACTAATTATTGTATTTTTTACGGTGCGGCATTGCATAGGGTTAGGGACAATCATCAATATGGTATTTGTAGGATATATTGCAGACTTTATTTGTTTCCTAGTAAACGACGTTGCACAGATACATATAACAATGCCGCTTCGTATTATTGCATTAATACTTGGGCAATTCATGGCATCAATGGGAGTAGCATTGTATATGACAGCAGACATGGGAGTTGCCCCATATGATGCGGTGGCTGTTATTATTGAAAAAGCAACAAAAGGAAAAATTCCATTTCATATTGCAAGAGTAAGTTCAGATATTACAGTAGTGATGATCGGGGTACTGTTTTGCATTATAGGTAAAAACAGCGTGTGGAGTATTGTAGGAATCGGAACGATAATCAATGCATGTTGCAATGGACCGATGATACAATTTTTTAAAGAAAAGGTTATAAAACATTTGATAAGACAAAAATAAAACATGCATTGCATGACGCGCATCTCACAGCAAGAATGCTGGGACATTCTTGAATCTTAAATAATGTATTCTGATAAAAGCTGTTTTGAGATTCTGTTATTTTTTATATTTGAAGAAGAAAAGTAGAAAAATAAATAGAACCAAAGAACAGAAATTCACAGGCAAAGTAAAAAATAGTTTATGTTCAGTATGGCAATTTCGTGATAAAATACAAATAAAAACGGTAGAGGGCATTTTACCGTAAAGTGAATGAAATGAGGAGGGCAAAATGAAAAGAAGGATTGATGCCCATGTAGTGATGGAGAAGCTTGTTCCACGGATTACGGAGGAGTATCGAAAGATTTATGACATCCCGGAGAATCATGAGAGCATGGCTATTTTTTCGGCAGACTGTGAGGATGTTATGTGGCTTGCAGTGGATGATGCGACTAAGAAAGCCAAGATTAAAGTTATTCAGATTGAGACGGTTTATGGCGGAGTGGATTATTCGTGGAGCAGATATGGCGGAGAGATTACGGCGATTATTTCCGGCGAGAAAGTTGCAGATGTGAAGAGTGGACTTCAGTATGCAAAGGATTATATAGAGAATAAGTCGGGAAATTATTCTTTAAATGAAGAGGGGACACTTGGCTATTATGTGGATTATGTACCACGGATCGGAAAGTATTATCAGGAGTCTTTGGGACTTAGTGAGGGAACTTCTATTGCCTATCTTGTATCTGCACCGGTGGAGAGTATGTATGGACTGGATAAAGCGTTAAAAGCAGCCGATGTGAAGATTGCAGAATTATCCGAGATTCCTTCCCGTGTTAATACAGGTGGCGCGATTGTATATGGAACGGAATCGGCATGTCGCTCTGCCGTTGAGGCGTTCGCAGAGGGTGTGGAGTACTGTGCGTTTCACCCAATGGATATTGAGTGATTGAACCAGATATTGCTTATGTTACATGCATGATATGCAAATAAGTGTTATGAATGTAATCAGGTATTAAAGTGATACGGTGTTATAAAAGGCAGAATACATTATTTAAAATGATAATTAAAAATATTGTGATGTTTAAAATGATGATAAAAGTTCTGTTGGAAACGAAAGGATTTTGTTTATGAAGATTGTAAAAATGGAAACGCATATGCTCAGTCAGAAAGTCATTGCGAATGTGACACCAGAGTTTGCGCGTGTGTATAATATACCGGAAGGACATACAAGTGT
>OGHJ01003901.1_pt1 | contig 10157 bp, 8 predicted proteins | sample 1571351 | NCBI WGS metagenome assembly OGHJ01 (sample SAMEA2582037, study PRJEB24529) | metagenome | biome: Human gut stool | place: China | collected 2011 | reverse complement strand
CAAAAATGCAAGCATTTTTTCGAAGAGATGCAGCCTGCTGCGTCGCACTCGCTGCACTCGCACGCTTGCAGGCTGAGCAGTGTTTTTTCCGACGCACATGTCGCCGGAAAAAACAAATCGCATTTGATTCCGTCGTCTGCGGACGACGGAACTCTGCGAGGCTCCTGCCCAAAATCTGGCGCATTTGCTCTTCTTCGACAAGCTAAACAGCGGGGCGCTCCGCGCCTCCGCTGTTTTTGCGCGTTTCCCGCCCGAGGCGGAATCCACCTTTGGGAGGTATCGATTTATGGATTTCCTGCTCTCTTTCCTCAACTCCATGCCCGGCGCCTTCGGCCAGGGCCTGGCCTGGGGCATCATGGCCATCGGGGTGTACATCACCTTCCGGATCCTGGACATCGCCGACCTGACCGTGGACGGCTCCCTGGCCACCGGCGGCGCTGTGGCCGCCCTGGGCATCACCATGGGTCTCAGCCCCTGGGTGGCCCTCCTGATGGCCGTTATCGCCGGCATGCTGGCCGGTCTGGTCACCGGTCTGCTCCACACCGCCTGTGGTATCCCCGCCATTCTCTCCGGCATCCTGACCCAGCTGGCCCTCTACTCCATCAACCTGCGCATCATGGCCATCGGCAGCGGCGCCAGCACCAAGGCCACCCTGGCCCTCAGTGTGGACAAGCAGCCCCTGCTGGTCTCCTCCCGCTACATCCGTGAGATGAGCCTCCGCAACCCCCTTCTGCTGCTGGCCATCCTCACCGTGGTGGTCATCGCCGTCCTCTACTGGTTCTTCGGCACCGAGCTGGGCTGCTCCCTCCGTGCTACCGGCGCCAACCCCAACATGGCCCGGGCCCAGGGAATCAACACCAACACCGCCAAGGTGCTGGGCCTGGTGGTCTCCAACGGCCTGGTGGCCCTCTCCGGCGGCCTGCTGGCCCAGTACCAGGGCAGCTCCACCGTGGATATGGGCCGCGGCGCCATCGTCATCGGCCTGGCCGCCGTCATCATCGGCGAGGTGCTTCTGGGCAAGGTGTTCATCAACTTCGCCCTCAAGCTGCTCTCCGCCGTCATCGGCTCCATCATCTACTACATCGTGCTCCAGTTCGTGCTCCGGCTGGGCCTGGAGTCCACCGACCTGAAGCTGCTCTCCGCTGTGGTGGTGGCCCTCTTCCTCACCATCCCCTACTGGAAGGGCAAGTACTTCACCAAGGCGGTTCGAAAGGAGGCGGCGCGCAATGCTTGAACTCAAAGAGATCTACAAGACCTTTAACCCCGGCACCATCAATGAGAAGCGGGCCCTCAACGGGGTCTCCCTCACCCTGGCCGACGGGGATTTCGTCACCGTCATCGGCGGCAACGGCGCCGGCAAGTCCACCCTGCTCAATGCCGTGGCCGGGGTGTGGCCGGTGGATTCCGGCACCATCGCCATCGACGGCATCGACGTCACCCACCTGCCCGAGCACAAGCGGGCCCAGTACATCGGGCGGGTCTTCCAGGACCCCATGATGGGCACCGCCGCCACCATGCAGATCGAAGAAAATCTGGCCCTGGCCAAACGCCGCGGCAAGCGCCGTACTCTGCGGCCTGGCATTACCAAAGCGGAGCGGGATGAGTACCGGGATCTGCTGCGGCTTCTGGACCTGGGCCTGGAGGATCGGCTGACCTCCAAGGGGGGGCTGCTGTCCGGCGGACAGCGCCAGGCCCTCACCCTCCTCATGGCCAGCCTGGTCAAGCCCAAGCTCCTCCTCCTGGACGAGCACACCGCCGCCCTGGACCCCAAGACGGCGGCCAAAGTGCTGGACGCCACGGAGAAGATCGTCCAGCGGGACAGGCTCACCACCCTGATGATCACCCACAACATGCGTGACGCCATTGCCCACGGCAACCGCCTCATCATGATGTATGAGGGCCGGGTGGCGGTGGACGTCTCCGGCGAGGAGAAGAAAAACCTCACCGTGGAGCAGCTTCTCTCCCTCTTCAGCAAGGCCAGTGGGTCGGATGAAGCCGACGACAAGCTCCTTCTGGGCTGAAAACAAATAGGAAAGCGCCCCCGGACCAAATGGTCCGGGGGCGCTTTTTTCTCTGTGGATTCAGCCAGCCCAGCCGGTAGACAGCTTCAGGCTGTGGAGGACGATGAGATCATCCAGCGCCATGAAGGTGACGCCGTCCACGGCCTCGGCAGAGGCGACCAGGCCCACGGTGACGTCGCCCTTGACCGCCTGATCCGCACCGATGGCAAAGTGGTAGAGCTCCACACCGTCGCTGGTGACGGAAACCTGGTTGGTATAGGGCTCCCAGGCCACCTCACAGCCCAGGGCCTCGGCCACGGCCCGTACCGGCACCATCAGGCGGCCATTCTCCACCTTCGCGGCGGAGGTGCCCTCCAGAGCCAGGGTCTCGCCGTTGATGGTGACCTCCAGGCCGTTCGTGGACACCCAGCCGTCGTAATCGGAGGGGAAGACCATGACCTTGCTGGGAGAGGCCTGGGCAGGCAGGCTCATGGTGGTGACACTGTACCAGGAGAGCAGGCGGGTACCGGGCACGATGTCAGCGGCACTTACAGTCTCCTTCTCCCAGCCGGGGGCAACCAGATACTCGGTGTCGCCGGTGAGGTGGAGGACCACGTCATTGTTCATATAGACATCCACGCCGTCCTCGGTCTGGGTGACAGTCTCCACCTCAGCATAGTTGGGCGCACCGAAATCAGCGGGGATGCTGCACAGGATAACCCGGGCAGTGCTGATGGGGGGCAGGCTGTCGGTCATCTCAGGCCCCACCCAGGCGTAGATGGCCTCACCAGTGCGGAGGTCATCAAAGGTCTTGGACTCACCGGTGACGGCGTCCAGAATGAGGGTATCCTCCCCCACGTTGACCACGATCTTCTGGTAGGGGTCGCTGTCGTTGCTGTTTTCCAGGGTGAGGCTCATGTCACCCAGCTCCACGGCGGTGCCCCACACCCGGACGGGGAAATTCTCCCCCCGCTGGACCAGCTCATAGGTCGGAGTCTCGGCAGAGATGGGGAGAGCGGTGGGCGCCTCCGCTGCCAGGGCGGGCACAGACATGGAAAGCGTCAGCACCGCCGCCAGAGCGGCGGTCAGGATTCTTTTCTGCTTCATGGTGGAAGATCCTCCTTATTCAGTGGTTCTGCCTTCTTGGACGACGAAGGTGGAAAATAGTTCCCGCTTTTTTCGTCTGTCCCGAAAAATTATTCCTCCGTCACCGGAGTGAGGATACCGATGTAGTCCAGCATCCGGTAGAGCATGACGGCGGCCTCCTCACGGGTGGTGGGGGCGGTCGGGTCCAGCTCCTCCAGAGGTACCGCCAGGAAACTCAGGTCCTCCGCCGTCACCACATAGGGCCGGGCCCAGGCGTCATAGGCCTGCACCGCCTCGGCCGCCAGCTCCTCCTCCGTCACCTGCTCCAGCCGGCGCTCAATGGAGAGGTCGGATCGCTCTCCCATCCGGGCCAGGATGGTCAAAAACTGCTGGTGGTCCACCAGATCGTCGGCCCGGAACTCCCCATCCTCATTGCCCTGGATGAGGCCCAGGTTATAGGCAATGTCCACAGCGGTGGCGTACCAGTCCTCCTGGTCCACATCGGTGAAGGGGGCGCTGCCCTGGCTCTGCCAGCACCAGTACCCCATGGCCTGGACCATCATGGACACCAGCTCGCCCCGGGTGAGCGGGTCCTGAGGTCCAAAGTCGCCGTTCTCGTTGCCCAGGAGGACCCCCAGGGAGGCCAGAGTGTTGATCTCATCGCCGTAAGCGGAGTCCGCCACATCGTCGAACCAGCGGGAGACATAATCCACTCCCCAGGCCTCGGAGACCTCCGCCGGGGTGACCGCCTTGCCGCCCAGCGTCATGGGGGTGTTGGGGGCGATGGCGGAGAGGAGCTCAGCAAAGGCGGGGGCATAATCCTCGCTCACCGCCTCCTCCCGGTGGACATACCAGGTCTGACCGGCCAGCTGGAGGACCAGCACGTCCTCGGAGGCCTGCTCCTCAGCGGTACCGCACAGCAGGCGGGCCACCTCATCGGCCAGGTTGGCGTCCACCACCAGGTGGGGCAGCACGCCGGAGCGGTCGGGCGTCACATAGTTGGGAGAGTAGTACCGCTCCGTGGTGATCTTGAAGGCGGAACCGTCGGGCTGCTCAAAGACGTTCTGGGCGATACCCTTGCCGAAGGTCCGGGTACCGATGATGAGTCCGTAGCCGTAATCCCGCATGGCGGCGGCGAAGAGCTCAGAGGCGCTGGCGGAGTTGCCGTCCACCAGGACCACCAGAGGCTCCTGAATGAGACCGGGGATCTCCACCGGGAAGGGGTTGGGCCGCCACACCGACAGGTTGCCCTGCCGGTCCACCACGTAGGCCACATCATGGTTGCCCAGGACATAGCCCACCGCCTGGATCACCGCTATGGCCGAGCCGCCGGGATTGCTGCGGAGGTCCACCACCCAGCGGTCAGCGGCCTCGTCCTCGGCGGTGATGTACTCCTCAAAGTAGGACCCACTGGTCTCGCCAAAGCTGTTGCAGCTCAGCCAGCCGATGTGGTCGTCCACCACCTCGCCGGTAACAGTGGGAAAGACCACCGCCTCCCGGGTCATGGTAAGCTCCAGCTCCTGGTCGTCCCGAAGGATGCTGATGGTAACCTCCGTCCCCGCTTCACCGGTGATGAGGGCGGCCAGGGCGTCGGGAGAGCCGACCTCCTGGATGGTGGTGCCGTCGGCGGCCACGATGAGGTCGCCGGTCTTCAGTCCGGCCTCCTGGCTGGGGGAGTCGGGGGCCACGCTGCTCACCAGCAGGCCGTCAGCCGTCTTCTCCACCATCACGCCGATGCCCACCACATTGGTACCATCCATACCGCTCTGGAAGTCGGCGTACTCCTCCGCCGTCATGTAATAGGTATAGGGGTCCCCCAGGGCGTTGGTGATCTCCTCGATGGTGGGCAGGGACAGGATCTCTTCGGGGATCTCGTCGATGTAGTTCTCCCGGAGCAGATCCCGGGCCTCGTCCACCGTGATGGCGCCGGCCACGGGGCTCAGCGCCAGGGTCAGCGTCAGCCCCAGGGCCGCCGCGCGTACAGGCAGTTTTGTTTTCATGGGTCAAGCTCTCCTTTGCCGTATCAGGTCATTCCATTGTAGCACCCCGGCCCGGGGCTGTCCACCTCCTGTTGGTTACAAAAGGGAGACGGAACATTCCCTTGCCTTCAGCCATCCAGCCGCTCCTCCAGGGCCTTTCGCACCGTCCGCAGCACCTTGAGTCGGGCGTATTTTTTGTCGTTTCCCTCCACGATGATCCAGGGCGCGTATTCGGTGGAAGTCTTTTGAAGCATCTCGTCCACCGCCGTCTCATACGCCGGCCACTTCTCCCGGTTGCGCCAGTCCTCGTCGGTGATCTTGTAGCGCTTTTCCGGCGTATTTTCCCGGTCATGGAACCGGCGGAGCTGCTCGTCTGGGTCGATGTGGAGCCAGAACTTCAGCACCACCGCCCCCCAGCGGGTGAGACTGCGCTCGAACTCGTTGATCTCGTCGTAGGCCATGCTCCAGCGCGCCTCCGGGGTGAAGCCCTCCAGCCGTTCCACCATGACCCGGCCGTACCAGGTCCGGTCGAAGAGGACGATGTGGCCGTCCTTGGGCAGCTGCCGCCAGAACCGCCACAGGTAGTGCCGGTCCAGCTCATCCTTGGTGGGGGCGGCGATGGGCACCACGTCGAAGCCCCGGGGGTCCAGGGCCCAGGAGAGGCGGCGGATGGCGCCCCCCTTGCCGGCGGCGTCCCAGCCCTCAAAGCCGATGACCACCGGCACCTTCTCCCGGTAGAGGCGGCTGTGGAGCTTGCTCAGGCGCTTTTTCTCCTTCTTGAGGGCGTCGTCGTAGTCGGCGTCGGAGAGCCGGAGGCTCAGATCCACCTGGCCCAGCCGGGGCATCTCCAGCAGGGGCCAGGGCGCCCGCTCCGCCGGAGTCGGTTTGGGCACGCCGTGGGCCAGGGCGTCGTCCAGGGCCGTCTTCACCGTCCGCAGCACCTCCAGAGGACCGCTCCCCTTCTCCTCGTTCCACACCACGTGCCAGGGGGCATGTGGGGTACTGGTGGCCTGGAGGAGGAGGTCCAGCTTCTCCCTGCGGCGCACATAGTCCCGGTTCTGCCGCCAGTCCCGGTCGGTGACCCGCCAGGCGGTGTCGTCGTCCCCCGCCAGCTTCTCCAGCCTCCGGCGCTGCTCCGCCTGTCCGATGTGGAGGAAAAATTTCAGAACCAGGTAGCCGTCATCGCACAGCTGCCGCTCGAAGATATTGATCTCCTCCACCAGTTGGGCCGTCTCCTTCGGCTCCTCCTCCATCCGCTCCAGGGCCCGGCCGAACCAGCTCCGCTCCATCACCGCGATCTGCCCCTTTGCCGGCAGCCCCTTCCAGAAGGGCCACAGCAGGGGGCGGCGCTTCTCCTCGTCGGTGGCCGGGCCAAAGGTGAGCACCTGGTAATTGCGGGGATCCAGCCGGGCAATGGTCCGGGCGATCACCGCCCCCTTGCCGGCGGCACTCCAGCCCTCAAAAACCAGCATCACCGGGATGCCCGCCTCCTTCAGCGGCTGCTGGAGGGCCTCCAGGGCCCGCTCCAGCTCCTTACGCTCCGCCTTCCACGCCTTTTGCTCGTCCTTGGTATGTGTACGGCGTTCCTCGTTTTCCAGCATGGCTCTCCCATCCTTTCGCCCATCCGGGCCCCTTGCCTGTGCGGCACTTTTTTGATATAATGTGGCGGTACTATTTATCTTAAGTTAGGAGTTTTATCATGTCTTCCCCCAGGGAAAAAGCAAAGTCCCTTCTGTACACCTACGGCATCATCCTGCTGGGCTCCGCCATTTTGTCCTTCGGGCTCTACAACATCCATGAGCAGACTCAGGTCACCGAGGGCGGCGTGCTGGGCATGACCCTCTTCCTCCAGCACTGGCTGGGGCTCTCCCCCGCCATCACCAGCCCCGTTATGGACATCGCCTGCTACCTGCTGGCCTGGCGCTTCCTGGGCAATTCCTTCGCCCGGTACGCCGTCACCGCCAGTCTGGCCTTTGCCGTGTTCCACGGCCTTTGGGAGCAGTTCCCGCCCCTGCTCCCCAACCTTAGCGCCTATCCGGTGGTGGCTGCCATCGCGGGCGCTCTCTTCGTGGGCATCGGTGTGGGACTGGTGGTCCGCATCGGTGGCGCCTGCGGCGGCGACGACGCCCTGGCCCTCACCATCTCTCACCTCTCCAAATGGCCCATCGCACGGTGCTATCTCATCACCGACCTCACCGTGCTGGCCCTCTCTCTGAGCTATATCCCCTTTACCCGCATCCTATACTCCCTCATCACCGTCACCCTCTCCTCCTTCCTCATCGGTCGGGTACAGAGCTTCGGCCGTCCGCCAGAGAAAGGACAGGAGCCGGAGATTCAGACAGCACAGTGAGTATTTCACACTCTCTACGCCAACGGGCGCACCAAACATGGTGCGCCCGTTTCCTTTTCCCAAAGTGCTTCGACTCAGCGGTCCCACTTCCGGATGAGAGCCATGAGCTCCTTCTCGAACTGAGCCAGGTCCTTGTTGGTGCCGCCCTTGTTGTGGCGAATGGCCTCCATGAGGTCCTGACCGGCAGCCTCCAGCTTCCGGTAGGCGGGAGAGCCGGTCGCCGAAACCGGCTTGGGCGGCAGGGGAACACCGGCGGAGAGCATCCGATCGGCGGCCAGGTCGTAGACCTCCTCATATTCGGCGGCGTGGGCGGCAAGCCCGGCGTCCCGCAGCTTCTGGGCAAAGATCTCGGTGACCGACGCCTCGCCGTGGACCACGAAGATGTGCCGGGGCTTGGGGGCGTAGTGCTTTGCCCAGGCCAGGAGGTGGTCCCGGTCGGCATGGGAGGAGAGGCCCTTGAAATTGACGATGCGGGCGTTGACGGCGATCTCCTCGCCGAAGAGCTTCACCGACTTGGCCCCCTCCAGCAGGGCCCGGCCCAGGCTGCCCTCGGCCTGGTAGCCCACGAAGACGATGGTGCACTCCTTCCGCCACAGGTTGTGCTTGAGGTGGTGGCGGATGCGTCCGGCGTCACACATGCCGGAGGCCGAAAGGATGACCTTGGAGCTGGTGTCCAGGTTGAGGGCCTTGGACTCCTCGCTGGTCTCGGTGAGAGTGAGGCCGGGGAACTGGAAGAGGGCGCCCCCCTTCAGAGCTTCGATGGCCTCCTCGTCCAGGTAGCCGTGGAGGTTGCCGGAGTAGATGCGGGTGGCCTCGTTGGCCAGGGGGGAGTCCACGCACACCCGGAAGTCGGAGTGGGACTTCACCATGCCCTCCTCCTTCATCTCCCGCATGAAGTACAACAGCTCCTGGGTGCGGCCCACGGCAAAGGAGGGGATGATGACGTTGCCGCCCTGCTCAAAGGTCTCGTCGATGATCTGGGCCAGAGCCTCGGTATAGCTCTCCGGCGGCTCGTGGAGCCGGTCGCCGTAGGTGCTCTCCATGACCACATAGTCGGCCTCGTCAATGGTCTGGGGGTCCCGGATGATAGGCTGGTCCACGTTGCCCAGGTCGCCGGAAAAGACGATCTTCCGGGTGACACCATCCTCGGTGAGCCACAGCTCGGCGCAGGCCGAGCCCAGCAGGTGGCCGGCGTCGGTGAACCGGAGGCGTACCCCCTCACAGAGGTCCACCAGCTCCCCGTACTCGTAGGTCTCCACCAGCTCCATGGCGTGCTCTGCGTCGGCGATGGTGTAAAGGGGCTCCACCGGCGCCCGGCCGGCCCGGCGGCCCTTCTGGTTCTGCCATTGGGCGTCCGACTCCTGGATGTGGGCCGAGTCCCGCAGCATGATGGACAGAAGCTGCCCCGTCAGGCGGGTGCAGTAGATGTTGCCGGTGAAGCCCTGCTTCACCAGCAGGGGAATGCGGCCGGAGTGGTCGATGTGGGCGTGGGTGACCACCACAGCGTCGATATACCCGGCGGCAAAGTCCAGCTCCTGGTTGTCCCGCTCGTCCCGGCCCTGCTGCAGGCCGCAGTCCACCAGAATCTTCTTTCCCCCGCACTCCACACAGTGGCAGCTTCCGGTGACGGCCCTTGCCGCGCCGAAAAAGGTCAGTTTCATGGGGCACCTCCTTGTGCAGTTTCTACAAGGCTATTGTACTCCTAAAACCAGCCGGTGTAAATAGTCGGATAACGTCCGGTAAGACGGGCAGAAGATCCGCCTCCCTGCCGCTTGGGACAGTGCCTCGTTCCACTCCTCCAGGGTGTAGGTGTTGAGCGGCAGCACGCTGAGCAGGGTGAGCAGCCACTCCGGGTCCGCCCGGCCATCCAGCCGGGCCAGAATGCGGTTCTCCATATGCTCCCCCCTTTTCCCATTTGTATGCCGCGGCTCTGCGTGCGGTCCCTTTTCTTTTGTGGAAGCATCCAGTATACCGTAGGATAGCGGTGATCGGCATGACCAGGAACGCGGCCATCCAGTACGCCAGCGCCGGTGTCTGCTGCATCGCCGTCCCCATCTTCTCCCCGGAGAACGCCGCCGCCTTTGACACGACGACCCCCCTGTGATAGACTATGGCGGCACCATCTGAGGGGCCGCGGGCCCTTCAGAAAGAACCGGACCGGCACACGTAGGAGCCGGTCCGGTTCTTGTTATGCGTTCCTTCTTACAGTTTTTTACAGGCCACCCTCCACAATCTGGGCCTTGATCAGGTTGGTTGTGCCGGACTGTCCCAGGGGTACGCCGGCGGTAATCACCACCGTATCGCCGATCTGGACTGCGTTCTCCTTACGGGCCACATCCACAGCCAGGGAGAACATCCGGTCGGTGGAATCCACCTCGCCGGACAGGTAGGGGTGCACGCCCCAGGAGATGGCAAGCTGCCGCCGGGTGGACTCATTCTGGCACAGAGCCACGATGGGGCAGGCAGGGCGGAAGCGGGAAATGACTTTGGCGGTGTAGCCCGACCGGGTGGCCGCCAGGATGGCCGAGGCGTTCAGATCCATGGCGGTCAGACAGCAGGAGTGAGTGATTGCGTCGCTGATACCGGATACCACGGGCAGCAGGCTGCGCTCCCGGAAGCGGCCCCAATAGTCGATGGCCTCCTCCGCGGCGGTGACGGTGTTAACCATGGTGGACAGGGCCTCAATGGGGTACTTGCCGGAGGCCGTCTCGCCGGAGAGCATGACGCAGGAGGTGCCGTCGA
>OGHJ01003894.1_pt1 | contig 10172 bp, 9 predicted proteins | sample 1571351 | NCBI WGS metagenome assembly OGHJ01 (sample SAMEA2582037, study PRJEB24529) | metagenome | biome: Human gut stool | place: China | collected 2011 | reverse complement strand
TTATTTAAAGAGGTCTAATAATATTCCTATGGCTGTTTTAAACTATAAAACACCACTAGAAAAAAGAGCTGAGCTTAAGGTTTTCATGGTAGCTTAATAGATGTTTTCAATATACTGCTTATTTTTTTGATATTTTTGTTTCACATCATTGACACTTATACAAATTTATGCTATCTTTTTTTCGACAAAATATTGAATTAATATTTTTTTGTGTTATAATATATATGAATAAATTTTGCAAGCAAAAGATGAATGGGTCTGTCAGACAATATTCATCTTTTTTTTTGAAAAGGAGAAGATTGTGAAGAAAATATTAGTTGGAATATGTGGAATAGGTAATGGTCATATCAGTAGACAAAGTTGCATAATAAAAGAATTACAAAAGAGAGAGGCACAAATTGTTATTGCTACAACTAAGGATAAAGTACATGTTATGGAAAAAAGATTTCCTGATATAAAAGTGGTTGAGATAAATATACCATGGATTTTTTGTAATGATAAAGGAGTAGATTATGTAAAAACATTGGAGAAGTACAAGGAAAATAAGAATGATCAATTTCTTAGTTTTTGAATTTTGCTGTACAAATAGAAAAGATATTTAATGGAAAGCCTGATTTAGTAATTAGCGATTATGAACCAAATGTTGCTAAGTATTCATATTCGACATCTACTCCATTAATTTGTATGGAGCAACAAGCTAAATTTATTTACTTGAGTAATAAGGGAATATTGGATTATTCACAACGAGAAGAAATGGATAGATTAAATTACTTCTTCCCAAAGTTTGACCTAAGGATTATTTCCTCATTTTTTCCAATGAATATAAAAAAATCTAATGTAGTCGTAACTCCTCCAATTATTTCTGAATTAGAGGAAAGAGAAGGAGAAAAAAATATTGGCTTAGTATATTTTTCGCCATATAGTAGCTCTGAAAAATATACTAAAGTACTTTACTTATTATCAAGGGTTGAAAATTTGAAATTTATAATATACACAAATTTAGATTTCCCTGAATTTAACAGATTTAAGAATCTTACTTTCAAGGAATTTGGTAGTACATTCAAAGAAGATTTATGTTGTGCAAAATTTTTAATAACAACATCAGGTCATCAACTTATGAGTGAGGCACTAGCACTAAATATACCATTATATACATTTCCACTTGATACATATGAGCAACATTACAATTGTTCAATGATAGAAAAATACAGATTAGGTAAAATGGCAAAGAATATGACAGAAGAAGAGTTCAGCAGATTTTATAAAAATATTGAAAAATATAAAAATAATATAGTGTCTTTCAAGGAGAAGTATTATAAGAAAAGCTGGAAGGATATTTTCAATGAACTATTAGACAAAATTTTTAACTAAGGAAGGTAAATATGTAAGGGGGATTTTAGTGAAAGTAAATTATGAGAACTTTGATAAATTTGTATCAGTTGATTTCAAAGGAATATCACAAGAACAAATCAAAACAATAGACTTTTGGATTAAGAGATTTACTCCATCAGTTAAAGTGACTGAAAAATATAAAAGTAATTATAAAGTAATAATAAAAGAATGTAAAGAAGATTGTTACAAAGAATTATTTAATCATTCAATCATTATGGGAAAAATTGCAGGAAATGAAGGAGCTATTGGAAAGTATATTTCACAGGTATTTCAAAAACTTGTAATAAACCAAAAAGTAATTTATGTTCATGCATCTTGTGTTTCAAAAGGTAATGATGGGGTTATTATAATAGGGGATTTTGGACAAGGTAAAACCTCTGTAGCATTAGAATGTACAATACAAGATAAGGAAGTACAGCTGTTATCAGATAATGGTATTGCTATCAAAGATAATAAAATAATAGGATATGCTAATTCTATTGCATTAAGAACTGTAAACACAAATATGTTAAATAAGATTGATGATAAAGAGGTAACATTAAAATGTGATAATATGACATTTTTTGATTTTGAACCAAATCTTATTGGTAGTATTAATATTAAATCAATTATTATACCACATATAAATGCTGAGGATAATAATATATACAATGTTGATGAAGAGAAAGGTAAATGGTATTTATATAATAAATTTACATCATTATTGAATGGAGAAACATTATTATTTAATGGAAGTGTTCCAACGAAAGTTTTTTCTACGAAAAATAACTTAGAAATTATTTTAGGTGAGGTTAATAATTTAATAAAGAGCGTTCCATTAAAATATGTTTCGTGTAATTTTAATGGAATAATTAGAGAGGTAGTAGGTGATTTAAATGGAAAAGAAGAATTATAATTTTATGGTTAAAGTAACAACATTGTGCCCAGGTAATTGTAAATGTTGTAAAAATAGGTTAAGTGAATTTAAGAAAATAGATTATGATAAGGTATATTTTGATATTAATAATTTCAAAAAATTGTGTAATGCAATAAAAAATATCGGTGGAACATATATTGCGTTATCTGGAGGTGAACCTACTATAGTTCAAAATCTAGATGAATTTATAAGTGTAGCACACAACGCTGGTTTAGCTACACGAATAAACACAAGTGGTTTTTTCATTGATGAAGAGAAGGTAAAAAAATGGTTAGATTTGGGATTAGACCAGATTGTTCTATCTATTTATGGTGTTGATGAAAATACTGTTAACGAAACACGCGGTAATGGTGAGATTTTTAAGAGAAGTTTGAGAGCATTACAGGTCCTATCGGAATTGAAATTAAAATATAACTTTATATTTATCGTTCAGTCAGTTATGATGAATGACAATTATAACCAAATAGATAAAATTTTGGATTTAGCAATAAAAAGTCATGCTGATAAGTTTTGGCCATCATACCTAGAAGATGCAATTAATTTACCTGAGGCTAGATTATCTGAAGAACAAGTAGAGAGTTTTATAAAGGATATAAAACCTAAAATGAATAGAGTACTAAAAAATAACAACCTAGATAAACAAAAAAACATGCAAAGTTTAGATGATATCTATAAAGAGAATTATAGCGATTACATTTATCATAGTGAAGATTTCAAGTGTTATCATATAGGTAATCATATTTCATTCTTTCCAGATGGTAGAATAGATCCATGCTGTGGTTTTGAATATATCTGTGATAAAGAGAGAATATATGTTGATTATAATAAGATTGAGGAAATTTTAACTACAGAGTTTATGGGAAATTTAGCGAAGAGAAAAATTGAATACTGTAAATATTGTCCTCAAGGATTACATAAAGAATTTTTATTGAGAAATAATGATTTCAATGAATACGATAGTAGAGAGAGCTTGTTGCAAGAACAAAAGAAAAAATATCAGTAAGAGAAATGAAGGAGGCATTACAATGATATATAAAAACGAGTCGAACGATATTTTTTTTCATAATTACAGGTCGACCTTAATTGATTATTTAAAAAGAGAGTATAATTATGATGACTCACCATTAGTATATTCAACAAAATATGTAAAAAAAGGGGATTTTACTATTAAAAGACCAAGTAGCGTATATAAAAATTGTAAACTTGTAAATGGATATCCACATTTTAATGTTCCATACGAAATATTGATGGAAGAAATTAATAATTTTTGTTTGAGAAAACCTCTATATAATAAAAACATAATAATAAGATATGGCGATACTCATCTGTATAATCCAATACCTAAATTAAATCAAGTGAGAAATTTAATAATTGCAAATATATTTGATTCCATGATCCAAACCAGTGGAAAAAAATGTTCAATTTATGTAATAGGAGATATAGATAGAAAGTCAATGGATAAAATCGTACAAAGAATTGACCGAAACAAATCTGAAGAAATAATACCTAAATTAATTAATTTTATTTCAATTAGTGATGATATAAATCAGAAGTATCTGCAAATATGGAAAGAATTGAACACTGAGTCAAAAGAAAAAATAGAAGAGTTTATGCAAAAACTTAGTTTACAAGTTCCAATAATTATTCCAGAGTCAAGTTTATATAGAAATAAAGAATTATATAATAAAATAAGACAAGGTATAGTATATGAAAATGGTGTTAGGGCTGATGGTACATTTAAATATCCGTTACAGGAGCTAATGTTTATACTTACAGCAAATAATAAAAATGCTAGTAGTTTAAATGTAATTGGTAGTAACCAAACTGATCATGTATTAAAAGTTCTTGATGTTATGAGAGAAAATAATCTTACGTGTGAAACTGAATTTTTAACATATGGTATATGCAAAAATGGTGATTCAAGAGAAATAGAAGAATGGTCAGAAATAATTAAAAATTATATAGAAAAAAATCATATAATGTTAGATGGAGAACTAGTTAAATATCAAGATTTTCTAAAAATTATAGTTGCAAGTCAAGGCAATACAGGAATAATAGATTTTTATGACTTAAACAAGTATAAGGCAGATTTTGAGAAGTTCAAAGTGATATGTGCAAGTAGAAAAATGAGTTTTAATATTGCAAAAGAGAATAGAACAACCAAAATAAACAAAGAAAATTGTGACTTAATAAATAAGATGGCACTGGCTAATTATTATTTAAATTTAGCAGTGAAAAGCGGAGAGCAAAGTAGGTTTTTTTCATATTTATATAGCGTATCAAGGGAGTACATAAAAAACAGTAAACAATATGAAATTTATAGCAACTTATTTTATAATTTTATTTCTTCAGCCTTGCAATATATTTGCCTAGACCACATTGAAAATTTTAGATTAAGAGAGGTGGAGAATAAGGATGATTTACCCGGAGCGTTTGAAAGAGAATGATATTATAGGAATTACTGCTCCATCTAATGGTTTGCTAAAAGATGCAAAGATTATAGCATTAGAAAAAGCAATTGCAAATTTGAATAAATATGGATTTAGAGTTTGTGAAAGTGATAATGTTCGTAAAAGTATTAATGGTGCAAGTAGTAATGCCCAACATAGAGCAAAGAGCTTTATGGAATATATTACAAATAAAGATGTCAAATGTATTATTGCTGCAACAGGTGGAGATTTTTTAGTTGAGATATTAGAATATATAAATTTTGAGGATATATTAAAAAATGTAAAATGGGTACAAGGACAATCAGATATAACAGCATTACTATATATTTTAACAACTGGTATGGATATTGCGACAGTTTATAGTTACAACATAACAGGGTTTGGGTATAAAAATCTGCATGAGTCACAAATTAACAATATAAAAGTGTTAAAGGGAGATTTTGTAAATCAACATTCATTTGATTTATTTGAAGATCCGAATGATAAAAAGATTAAAGAAACTCCAAGTATGGACTTATCTTTAAAGACCTGTTGGAAAGCTATAGGTGATGTAAGGTATGTTAAATTTAGAGGTAGAATAATAGGCGGATGTTTAGATAGTTTATTAGATATTGTAGGCACAAAATATGATTATACGAGGAATTTTATAAATAAATATAAAATGGAATCAATTATATGGTACTTCGATGTCAGTGACTTAACAAATGAAGATATATTACGAGGATTATGGCAATTAAAAAATGCTGGATGGTTTCAAAATACAAGCGGAATAATGTTTGGAAGGTTAAAAAACGAAGTTAACTATACAGGAATTTCTTTGCATGAAGCCATAAGTAGAGCAATAAAAAGTAAAAATATTCCGATACTTACAGATGTCGATTTAGGGCATACGAATCCTAAAATTACTATTATAAATGGAGCTATTGCAAATGTAGAGTATAGTGATGGAAAGGGAAATATTAATTTTTATTTTACTTGATTGGTTTGAAGGGATTAATAATGTTGACAAATAAATAATTGCATGCTAATATTCTTATGTAAAATTTAAATAATTATTGAAAGGAAAAACTATGTTAGACTTTAAAAAGATAATTGCAGATTCAATTGCAAAAGTAGTGGAAATGGATAGTGAGGTGTTATATACTTTTCTTGAGGTCCCAAAGGATTCTATTAACGGAGACTATGCATTTCCATGTTTTAAATTAGCAAGTAAGTTACATAAAGCTCCAGAAGTTATTGCAAGAGATATTAAAGAAAAAATGGTATTAGATAGTAATTTTATAGAACGAGTTGATGTGATATCTGGATATCTTAATTTCTTTATAAATAAAATGACAATTGCTAAAGTTGTAATTAATGAGTTTAGGGATAAAGATGAATATGGAAAATCAGATATCGGGAATGGAAAAAATATAGTTATTGACTATTCTGCTCCTAATATTGCAAAGCCCTTCCATATAGGGCATTTGCGTTCAACTGTAATCGGTGGTGCATTGTACAAAATATATAAATATTTAGGATATAATACAATTGGCATAAATCACTTAGGAGATTATGGAACTCAATTTGGAAAAATGATTGAAGGCTATACTCTATGGAAAGATGAATATGATTTTGAAAATAATCCAATAAATCAAATGATGGATATATATGTAAGAATTAATAATATGTGTAAAGAAGATGCTACTGTTCTTGAAAAATGTAGAGATAATTTCAAAAAATTAGAAGAAAAAGACCAATATTGTATGAAAATATGGGAAAAATTAAAATCATTAAGTTTAAAAGAATTCAAAAAAGTATATGAATTATTAGATTGCCATTTTGATTCATGGAATGGAGAGGCTTTTTATTCTGATAAAATGCAAGAAGTTATTGATATACTTAAAACAAATGGAAAATTACAAGAATCAAATGGAGCTAAGATTGTTGATTTACAAGATAAAGGAATTGATACTCCAATAATAATTCAAAAGTCAAATAAATCCACAACATATGCGACTCGTGACTTGGCAGCAATTTTATACAGATCACGAACATACGATTTTGACAAAGCACTATATGTAACTTCATATGAACAGATTTTACACTTTAGACAGGTATTTGAAACTGCAAAATTATTGGGATTGGACGATAAATATATTAACGGATTAGAGCATGTTTCTTTTGGAATGGTTTTACTTCCAACAGGTAAAATGTCAACAAGGGAAGGTACAGTAGTAAAATTAGAAGATTTGTTAAATGAATCAATAGATAGAGCTAAAAAAATTATTGAAGAAAAAAATCCTGATTTACCAAACAAGGAAGAAGTATCTAAAAAAGTAGGCATTGGGGCAATTATCTTTAATGATTTGGCAAATAATCGAGTTAAAGATGAAGTTTTTGATTGGGATACCATTCTTAATTTCCAAGGAGAAACTGGTCCATATATTCAATATACATATGTACGTACAAAAAGTATTATCGAAAAATCTGGATTTACATTTGAAGATATTAGAAATAGTAAAGAATTTGATAATATATCCACAGAAAATCTTAGGGATAAGGAGTCTCAGGATATCTTAAAACTAATGTATAATTTTGAAGATGTATTAATACAAGTAACAGATAAAAATGAGCCATCTGTTTTATCTAGATATTTGATAAATGTAGCAAAAACTTATAGTGGTTTTTATAATAATAATAAAGTTATTGTAGAAGATGAAAAAGTAAAGAAGGTGCGTATCTTTTTAACATATATGGTAAATAAAATATTAGAAATAGGCGGAAATTTATTAGGAATTCAAATGCCAGAAAAAATGTAAAAATACTATTTCATTGTATAAAAAATATAAGTAGAGATATATATCCATACTTATATTTTTTCTTATGAAATTTTTTTATCCCAAGGATAGATTATGCAAATATTTTTATATTTAGTAATACATTCATTTCTAAAGTTCTCATAAGACTGTTTAGAAAAAGAATCACAAGGTTCCAAGAATTGTATCTCCATATAAAAATTTTCTTTAGGAGTACTTGCCAAAACTCTTGCATGATCATATATGGCAGTTTGTGTACATTTAGGAGCTGAATTACCATCTTGCACGGTAATACTATGAACTAAACTATTATTCATTTCAACATGTGTATCATTATATATTATGTTTTGTTCTCCTGCATGAACTTGTCTAGATTTCAAGAATGTAATTGCAGTGTTAGTATCTCCTATGGTTATCTGTGCATTTTTTAATTCTGATTCTATACTGTCACCTTTATTGTTAAAGCTATTTCTATCTACAGATATGATTTCACCTGATTGAGATTCTGCATCTGGTCCTGAATCTCTACTCACATCTCCTAAGCGAATTGCCAAGGTTTCAGTAGCAAGAATGCTCATATATTCTTCTGTTTCTAATGGTTGGCTATTGAAAGATATTGGAGAAGTTTTATTATCATTGTTATATGCATATATGGCTGAATTAAGTCTTAAGAAACATTCTGACCAATCATATTTGCTATTTAAATCAATAACTCCAGATGTAGAAATAAAATGAGACATACATATTGTTGCTATTTCATCAACATCAATGTCAGAATATCCAATTTTCCTTAAACTCTCACGATTTTGTAATACAATTATTGCCGAATTCAAGCCATGATTTACTCGAATCTGAGAATAATTAGAACAATCTATTGTTTTCATTTTGTAATAGCCATTTTCTTGTTTTGTATAAACTCCATCAGAATCTTTACAGAAGGTATAACCTAGTCCGCACATCCCACTATCATGCGATAAGGCGATGGCTGTTATTATATCTGGATTTATATTACACGAAAATGGTATATAATCAAAATTGTCTATGGAGTTGTTTTCCTTTTTCAATAGCATATATTGTTTAATGGATTTAAGAACGCTATTTGTTTTAGTTAGTACCATTTTGACATGTGCGTCATTATGGTCTGTGAAAACTCGACCTTCTTCGCTAGATAGTGCAATTTCTTTAGAACGATTATAGTAGCTTTGAAATATTTCTCGTATGTTATTTTCTATAATACATTTACTTATTTCAATTTTCATAACTACTCCTTAAAATTAATTATTTATTGCTTCAAGTATTTGCTCCAGTAAAATAGGTCCTTCTCTTAGAACTTTTATAGTGTCAGATGTGCAGTCAACGATAGTACTTCCTTTTCCAAAAGATACTTTACCTTCCATCATTCCATCTAATGTTGGACATGATTTCTCTATTTCATCCAAAGAGGTACATGTAGGCTCTCCACTTTTATTAGCACTACTCATAAATATTGGACTACCAGTTTTCCTTATTAAATCCTCTACAGGTTTTGAAGTTGCCATTCTGATTGCAATTGTATCTCCACCATTGTTTACATATTCAGGAAGTTCTGGTTGTTTTGGTAAAACTAATGTAATAGGACCTGGCATGAACTTACGAATTAAGCGTTCTGCCTTATCATTTACTATAGCAATACTTTTTATTTGATCTTCATCGGCACACATTATAGGAAATAACTTGTCGTGAGGACGATTTTTTGTTTTTACTAAATTGTCATGTGCATCCTTTGAAGCTATCCTTGCGCATACGCCAAATACTGTATCAGTTGGTACGCTAATTACACCATCATTCTTTAATATTTCAGCTAATTCACTTGTTTCATTTTGATCATATCTTTTCAATTTTATCACTCCTTTGCTCGAAATTATACCACATTTTGCACTATGTTTCAACTATAATCAACATAATATGGCAGGAAATTTAATTGCTAAAGTAAATTTTATTAAAAATTTCGGGCCGATATGAACAGTATAGTAAAAAACGCGTCAAAAATCAACAGTTTTACAATAAAAATTTTGAAAGTCTGTTTGGCGGAAAGGTGACATAATTTTTGCGCGCAAATTCTTGAAACATAATTGTAATATTTGAATAAAATCAGGCAAATAATCCACATATCCACAAAGTTATCCACAAAAACAAGCCTTATTTTGAGGTTTAAACATAAGTTATCCACAGTTTTGCATAAAATTTGCATAATTTGGCTGTTGAAAAGTTTGAGGTTTACATAACCCCCGAACGCGCAAATTTTGTAAAAATATGTAAAATAAAAGTATAAAATGCGTAAAATTCCCGTCGTAAAAAGGAAAATCGGCGCGGCAAAATTTTTAAACATACCGCTCCCGAAAATCTTTTTAAAAAAATTAAAAAAACTCTTGATTTTTGATGTAATTTGTGGTAACATATTATCCGTACGATTACGCACGCACAAAAAATTCCAATCGTGTGGTCTTGCTTGTCAGGGCTGATATTTTGTGCGGAGGTACAACAAAAGGAGGAATTTTATAATGTCAGTAATTTCTATGAAACAGCTTCTCGAAGCAGGTGTGCACTTCGGTCACCAGACCCGTCGCTGGAACCCCA
>OGHJ01003889.1_pt1 | contig 10183 bp, 10 predicted proteins | sample 1571351 | NCBI WGS metagenome assembly OGHJ01 (sample SAMEA2582037, study PRJEB24529) | metagenome | biome: Human gut stool | place: China | collected 2011 | reverse complement strand
TGATAACTTCCTACACGATTTGCATCTCTGCTGGCAATAATTATCCCATCCTTATCCATTACATTAATGTTATAGTCTGTAAACTGTGTTACTCTCTGGATAAAACGTTTTGCAAACTCAATTTCAATCATAAACATCCCCCGTGATTTTCCTATACTGCCATTTTATTAACCTGTTGTGACCGCGCTTATTTTTTGTATGGTACCACAATTTTCCCCAAAAAGAAAGAACCTGGACATCCAGGTTCTCTCTTCATCTTCTCAATCATTAAAGTTAAACTGCCGCTAATGTCTCGCCTAATTTTCTGCAGTTCTCCAGGGCTTCTTCATCTGGAGTATTATTGGCGATCACGCCTTCTCCTCCTGCGACTGTTGCACCGGCAGCTTCCATGCGGGATGCCCACTCTCTCATCCAGTCGCCATCGCCCCAGTCATAGGAGCCGAACAGACCGATGGTCTTGCCAGCTGCGAATTTTTCTACTTCTTCTACAAATGGCTCCATGTCGCCTTCTTCTAACTGTTCAGAGCCCATAGCCGGACAACCCAATGCAAACGCTTTTGCGTCTTTTAATACATCTGCGGATGCACTTGCAACGTCAAGAACGTTTGCGTGGCCACCTGCTGCATGGATTCCCTCTGCAACTGCACCAGCCATCATCTCAGTATTACCTGTGCCGCTCCAGTAAATTACATAAATATCGCTCATAATGATTACTCCTCCTTAAATGAATTTTTTATTTATGATACCGCTACCAGATGAAGCGGATATCCTGCGATCACTTCTCCCATGGCCTGATCCTTTGCTGCATCATAGGCTGCAAATACTGCCCTGGCTCTCTCAACATTGTGGTACACCTTCCAGTACCGTTCCATAAGACAATTTTGTCCACCGAACTTAATAAAGTCTTCCACATCTTCCACCGGATATTCCAGTATGATACCCAGTTCATGTGGGAAATCTGCTTGTTTCTCCGCATATCTTTCATAACGCTGACGTAATTTACGGAGTACCGCAGAAACGCTGACATCCAAATATCCCATTTTATTCAAAAATTCGCGGTTTTCCTGTTAAAAAAGGCTTTTCGGTAATTTCCTATGAAACAAAAAAACACCCCGTCCGCTGCACAAAGCCAACGAACAGGGTATTAAAAAGGGGAGGATAAGTATTCAAAAATTTCTCTTTTGTGATACTAACAGTATGACCCGTTTCTGTTATTCTATACATCAATCTCCAAATTTTTATACGCCTTTTATCTGCTTCCGAGTATCCGGTTTTCATATTATTTATCATACATACCTTTTTCCCTTGCTTTCTTCCTCTCTTTCCGTTACAATAGATACGTTTTGAGTTGTACTTTTTAATTTATTTTTACCTCTATGAAAAATACAACTCCAGCAAATCATTTTATGTACATTTTTATATTGATTTGAAACTTTTTATATCATAAACCTTGTACTTACCTCACAAAAAGGAGATTTACCTTATGAACAAGAAAAACATCTTAGTCGGACAGTCCGGCGGACCGACCGCGGTTATCAACGGGAGCCTTTACGGCGTTATCTGCGAAGGTGCGCGCCACAGCGATGCGGTTGGCTGCGTCTACGGTATGATAAATGGAATCGAGGGCTTTCTCGCGGATTCTTATATGAACCTTTCAGAAACACTCTCCGATGACGATCTGGAACTTCTTCGCCTGACTCCGGCGGCGTATCTGGGTTCCTGCCGTTTTAAACTCCCTGAGAACCTCTCCGACAGCTTCTACCGCGTCCTCTTTGAAAAACTGGAGCGGCTGGACATCGGCTATTTCTTTTACATCGGCGGCAACGACTCGATGGACACCGTCAGCAAGCTTTCCCGCTATGCGGTGCAGATCAAAAGCCCGATCCGCTTTATCGGCATTCCCAAGACGATCGACAACGATCTCGTCCTGACCGATCACACGCCGGGATACGGCAGCGCTGCCCGCTATGTCGCTGCATCCGTCTGTGAAATTGCGCTGGACGCCTCTGTCTATCAGCAGAAATCGGTCACCATCGTTGAGATCATGGGACGCCATGCCGGATGGCTGACGGCTGCCTCTGCCTTAGCACGCAAGGAAGCCGGTGACAATCCGCTCTTAATCTATCTGCCGGAAGCTCCATTTGAGCTGGCACAATTTAATGACGACTTAAAGAAAGCGTTTGAAAAGACAGCGAATGTCATCGTCTGCGTCTCCGAGGGCATCCGCGACCACGGTGGTCGTTTTATCTGCGAATATTCAACCGAAGCCCAGGTCGACACCTTCGGTCACAAAATGTTAGCCGGATGCGGAAAAATTCTGGAAAATTATATCCGCAACCAGTTCGGCGTCAAGGTGCGCTCGGTCGAGCTCAACGTCAACCAGCGCTGCTCCGGTCTCACCGTTTCCGGTACTGATTTAAACGAGGCTGAAATGGCAGGCCGTTTCGGCGTCCAGGCAGCCCTGGACGGTCACACTGGACAGATGGTCGCATTTGAGCGTGAGACTGATACAGCTGCTTCTGAACCTGTTCATGCAGCTGCTGCCGTTTCAAACGCTGCGGACTTAGGCGCAGCATCCGCTTCATGCGTAAAACATCGTAACACTGTATATAAAATTCATCCAGTTCTCAAGGATGTCAATCTGATCTGCAATCAGGAAAAGAAAGTACCTGCTGAGTGGATCACGAAAAACGGTACCGATGTCAGCGATGATTTCCTGGCTTACTCGCAGCCGCTGATCCAAGGGGACGTTTCCCATATTATGGAAAACGGACTTCCAAAATATTTGTACCGCAAATAGTCCGTCACGCAGTATAACTGCTTCATCCTTGAAATCCATACAAGCAACAGAAAAAGAGACGCTTCTTTCATTTTACGGATGCGGCGGGCGAGCTCTTCAATCTCGGCATCGGTAAATTTCATGCCGCTAAGGCCGATGCAGTGTCTGGATAAATGATGTTCATTTACAAAATCATTGTCGTGATAGAGCTTTTCCTCATCTACCCACTTGTATTTCTCAATATCCGCTTTGGAACGGCAGGACTGGGCACAGTAGGCACAATCCTGGGAACAGTTGCCGCTGCGGGCATTTGTCAGAATGTGAATGCTGACGCGGTTGCCTTTGTATTTCCGGCGAAGTCCCTCCGCACGGGCGATCAGATCATCGAGTTTTTCATCCGGTGTATCCAGGATGGCGATGGCATCCTCACGGGAGAGGATCGGATCATCCTGATCATAAAAATTTGGGTTCATGATGTTACCTTCCTTGTAAAATTCTTGTAACAATGTAACATGAGAAAAAAAGATTGTCAACCTGAAAATTAAGAAGGTTGACAATTAAAAAACAGTGTAAAAAAGAAAATCTCTGTGGAATAAAAATGTTCTGCGGAGATTTTTTATGTTTGCAAAGCTTACGATGCAATGCTATCATAAAAGAGACAGGAGAGTATATCAGATGGGAGATGACTCTCGCCTCTGCAGGCGGTGAGCAACAAGCTTGTATCAGTGGTGGGAGTCAATCTCCCATCTGATATAGCCTCCGGCGGATTGCAGAGGTGCACAGAAGAATACCGGAAGAATGTTTGAATAAAACAGCAGGAGATAAAAGAAATGGAATTATGGGATATATACGATAAAAATAAAAAACCAACCGGACGCACGATGAAACGAAACGACTGGCACTTAAAAGACGGAGAATATCATCTGACAGTGCTTGGCGTTGTGGCAAGAGAAGACGGCACTTTTCTGATCACAAAGCGTGTGATGACAAAAGCATGGGCACCTGGCTGGTGGGAAGTATCCGGAGGTGCAGCACAGGCCGGAGAAGCTTCTTACGATGCCGTTCTGCGTGAAGTAAAAGAAGAGACCGGGCTTGATGTAAGCAATGCCCAGGGCGGTTATCTGTTCACTTATAAAAGAGAAAACCCGGGCGAAGGGGACAATTATTTTGTGGATGTCTATCGTTTTGTGATGGATATTTCAGATGAAGATCTGAAACTTCAGACAGAAGAGACGGATGGATATATGTTTGCGACGAAAGAGCAGATCAAAGCATTTGCGGCAGAAGGAAAATTCCTGCATTATGACAGTATTAAGCAGGCTTTTGAATTTTGACAGCCGACCTTGCAGAATACAGACAGGGTGATTTGGATCCTTATAATGAATGCAGAATGATGGATGCAGAAAGGAGAAAAATGAAAAAGCGAATGAAAAAGGTTATGGTACTTTTGATGGCAGCGGCACTGGCGGTTCCGGGACAGAGTCTGGCGGGGGCAGCAAAGATGGCTGTCGTAAATGCACAGGAGCAGGAGACGAAAGCAGTTGAGCTTCAGAGTGAATATTTCAATATGGCAAGCCGTTATGAGAAGGTTGTGTACAGCAAAGCAGATCATGGCTTTTATCTGGTAAAAAAAGGTGATCCTTTTTATTCAAATCAGCAGAAATTTGAAGTTTCTTTTTATGATATTGACAGCAATTCTTATGAGCAGAAAACGACCATTTTACGGGCAGAAGACAGTTTTGTGAATGACGAAGGAATCTATTATATAAAAGCAGAAAACAAAAGGCTGGCAAATGCCATTGAACAAAATGGGAAAACGTATAGGTATGACTGCAATGCCACGCTGTATGAATATGTTTTTGAAACAGGGGAAACAAAAGAAATCACGCTGGACAGCATGAAAAGCACCGCGAATTTCTCAGGGTTTATCAATGCACTTGGCGTAGATAAAAAGGGAAGGATCTATGTGGCCAATGCCAGCGATGATCTTTGCCTGTACGACAGCACCGGAAAATCTCTGGCAACAGCACCGTATGAAGGAAGCATTTTACAGTTTTACGGATTTGATACGGTCAGCGGCAATTTTTATTACAGAGGAACTTATAACTGGAGATACTGGGGAAACGATCATGACATGGCGTCTTTAATGGCAGGAAATGTCGGTGAGGACAATACACTTCATCTGCCGGAGGCAAATCTGATGATGTTGTATCAGTCTTATTTCTATGAGAGAAATAAACCGGCAGAGATGTTAAATGATAAATATCTGGCAGTGCTCAATACCTTCCAGAGTCCGAACGCCATTACGATTCTGGATTCCAACAGCTATGATTACAACGATCACACGGAGCAAAGTACGGTGATCAATATCATTGACAGCAGTGTTTCGGTTTCTTCTCTGAATATTGCAAACAAAGATGCGATCAAATTTGTGGCACTTGCGGGAAAATCAACCTACAAAAATAATTTTGATGTCAGCAGTTACGGAACCAGATGTGCTTTGAGTGAAGATGAAAAGAGCATTTATGTCAAGACAGATACAAACACGCTCACGCAGTATTCCATGGAAGATAGAAAGAAAAAAGTGGACATCGTTACCGAGCATCCGGTCTACAGTTTCTGGGTGGATGGTGATATATGCCGTGTTGTAGAAAAAGAAGAGGATCAGTTTTATCTTGAAACATTGGATCTGAAAATCCCGACAACTTTTGAAGTGCAGGCACCAGAGTCCATGAAGGTATCTGAGAGCGACAAGCTGATCTGTACAACAGAAGGTTCCTGCAAAATGGATTACACTTATGAATCCTCGGATCCGAACATAGTAAGTGTGGATGAAACAGGAGGTCTCAATGCCTGGAAAGCAGGAACAGCGACCATCACGATCACAGCAGAAACGATAGGCGTTACAAAACAGGTCACGATCACGGTGGATGGTTCACAGTACGAAGATGCAGAAGTGTTTTCAAAGGTAAACCTGGAGGGAGCAGCATCCGACAACATTCATCTGCCGCATTATTCTTCTTATTATGGAAGTACCACGAAGTCTTATCTGGCACAGACAGCAGACGGCGGATATCAGCGTGCAGAATATATCAATGATAAGATCGTGGTTGAGACTTACGACAGCAAACTGAATCTGGTCTCTTCTAAAAATGTTGCGGCAGAACTTCCGATTTTTGGTGGGATCTATATTGGCGAAAATTATAATTATGCAGTTTTTGGACAGATGAACAAAGAAGAATCGGATGAGTGTGAAGTATTCCGTTTCGTGAAATATGATAAGAACTGGAATCGCCTTGCACAGTGCAGTGTTAAAGGAGCCAACACCTACATTCCATTTGATGCTGGCGGTCTCAGCATGACGGAAACAGACGGCAAACTTTATATCCACACCTGCCACGAAATGTATCAGTCGGACGACGGATATCATCATCAGGCAAACTGCAGTTTTGTGGTCAATGAAGAAGATATGACACTTGTGGATTCTTATACAGGAGTCATGAATCTGGGAGAAGGTTATGTCAGCCATTCTTTCATGCAGCTGATCAGAACGGACGGAGAATACATTTACCGTGTGGATCTCGGAGATGCTTATCCAAGAGGCATTGCATTTACCATGACCAAGACCGGTGACAAACTGCAAGATCCGAGTCTGTACGGCAGTCTTTTCACAATCGATGGAAATACAGGCTATAATTATACTGGATATTCTCTGACTGGTCTGGAACTGTCAGAAGAATATTATCTGGTTGCAGGTCTTGGTGTCGAAAAACTGAATGATGATCAGAAAAATATATTTATAAGCAGTTCGAGAAAAGCGGAACCTTCCGGAAACAGAACCTGGATCACCAACTATGTAAATGGTGCAGACGTTGATGTTACCACGCCAAAACTGGTTAAGATCACGAAAAATCAGTTCCTGCTGATGTGGGAAGAAAAAGCATCCGGAAAACAGAACTACACCACAAAAATGATGCTGATGAATGCAGACGGAAGCAGGACAAGTAAGGTATATTCCGCACCGCTTGCCCTGTCAGAATGTCAGCCGATCTGTGATACAGACGGAAACGTCGTATGGTATGTCACAGACAACGGCAAACCGGTGATAATCAAGATCAATCCATACTGCCTTGAAGAGGTAAGCAAAGAAACCGGCGGAAGTCTGGAAGAGAATACCGGCGGAAACAATGGCGGAAATACCGGAGGCAATACCGGCGGAAACACCGGAGGTAATATTTCCTGGGGTGATGGTGATATCGACTGGGATTGGGGATTTGATCCAAAACCGGACAATTCAGACACAGATAAAACAGAGAATACTCAGACAAAGCCGCAGAAGACGATAAAAGTCGGCAAGCCAAAGATTACCTTAAAGAGATCTAAAACGAAGATTCAGGTTCAGTTTAAAAAAGTAAAAAATGCGAAGAAATATCAGATTCAGTATGCGACCAACAAGAAATTTAAAAAAGCAAAATCCAAAACGACCACAAAACTGAAATATACGATCAAAGGTTTAAAGAAAAATAAGAAGTATTATGTCCGTGTACGAGGCGTGAACGGAAAGAAAAAAGGAAGCTGGTCAGCAGTAAAAAAGAAATAGTGAGCAGTAAAGAAGGAAGGTTTTTGTTTTGAAAAGCAGTAAATATGAAATTGATATGTGCAATGGAAGTATCATGGACAAATTAATTTCGTTTTCACTCCCGCTGATGTTATCCGGTATTCTGCAGCTGATGTTCAATGCAGTGGACATCATCGTAGTGGGAAGATTCAGTGGGAAACAGGCATTGGCGGCGGTTGGTTCAACCACCGCCCTGATCAATGTTTTCACCAATCTTTTTATTGGTATTTCGCTTGGGGCAAATGTACTGGCGGCAAGGTTTTATGCGATGGGCAAATCAAAAGAAATGTCGGAAACAGTACATACTTCGATCACGCTGGCGATGGTCAGCGGTGTGATCATGGCATTTGTCGGTGTTCTATTTGCGAGAGGTGCACTGGAATTGATGGGAACGCCGGATGATGTCATTGATCAGTCTACGCTGTATATGCGGATTTATTTTATGGGCATGCCGTTTTTTATGCTCTATAACTACGGGGCGGCGATCCTTCGAGCGATCGGAGATACGAAGCGGCCGCTTCTTTTTCTGATCATCTCCGGACTGATCAACGCAGCATTGAATATGCTGCTCGTTATTTACTGTCATATGGCAGTGGAAGGCGTGGCGATCGCTACGGTGATCTCACAGCTGATCTCCTGTATCCTGGTATTATGGTGCCTGTATAAATCGGAAGGCAGCTACCAGCTCCGTTTTTCAAAACTGCAGATCAAAGGCGTTTATCTGAAGCAGATTTTTCAGGTCGGAATCCCGGCAGGGATCCAGAGCATGATCATCAATTTTTCTAACGTACTTTTGCAGTCATCGGTCAATTCCTTTGGTTCTACCGCCATGGCAGGTTATACGGCGGCCAATAATATACTGGGATTTCTCTATGCGGCAGTCAATTCGATCACGCAGGCATGCATGAGTTTCACAAGCCAGAATTATGGTGTCGGCAAATACAAACGTATGGATAAAGTGTTGATCGACTGCCTGATCCTGACGGTTGTTGTTGCCGGAGTGCTTGGATGCGGTTCTTATCTTCTCGGATCGGAGATTCTTCGGATTTACACAGAAGAAGAGAAAGTTATCCGCTGCGGAATGGAAATTTTATCGATCACGACTGTGCCGTATTTTTTGTGCGGTATCATGGATCTGTTTCCGGGAGCACTCAGAGGCATGGGCTATTCTGCCGTACCGATGATCCTTTCGATTATCGGTACCGTAGGTATGCGAGTGGTATGGATTTTTGGAATCTTTCCGCATCATCGTTCTTTGTATGTGCTGTTTATTTCGTATCCGGGTTCCTGGCTGTTCACGATCATTATGCAGGTGATCTGCTTTTATTTTGTAAGGAAAAAGATACATCAGATGTGAGAAAACGCCCATCTGATATAGCCTCCGGCAGATTGCAGAGGTGCACAGAAGAATATATCATGCGATCCATGACGTGCACCCCGCAGCAAGAATGTCGGAGCCATTCTTAATAAAGGAGACCGCAAAATTGTCAGATATCATAGAAATTACGGATTTTGAAGATCCGAAACTGGACGTATATGCAAGAACAAAAGAAATCCAGCTTTTAAACCGTGCAAATCCAGAAGACGGGATTTTTATCGCAGAAAGTCCGAAAGTAGTGGAGCGGGCACTGGATGCGGGGTACGAGCCGATTTCTATTCTGGTGGAAAAGAAACACGTCGAAGGAGAAGCAAAACAGATCATAAAACGTTGCGGGCAGATCCCGGTGTATACGGCAGAATTTGATGTGCTCACAAAGATCACCGGTTTTAAACTGACGCGTGGCATGCTCTGTGCGATGCATCGCCGGAAACTTCCGTCCATGAGGGAAATCTGTGAAAATGCAAAACGCATTGCGGTGCTGGAAGAAGTGGTCAATCCGACTAATATCGGGGCGATTTTTCGCTCAGCGGCAGCAATGCACATGGATGCGGTTCTGCTGACACCGGCATGCAGCAATCCACTTTACCGGCGGGCGATCCGCGTCAGTATGGGGACAGTTTTCCAGATTCCGTGGACTTTTGTGGATAACTCCGTTTCCTGGCCGGAAGGAGGGATTCAGCTTTTACACAAAATGGGATTTAAAATGGCGGCACTTGCCTTAAGCGGTGATTCGATCCGCATCGATGATCCGATTTTGCAGAAAGAAGAAAAGCTTGCTATCCTCCTTGGAACAGAAGGAGACGGTCTGACATCCCGGACGATCGCAGACTGCGATTACACCGTCAAAATACCAATGTCGCATGGCGTGGATTCTTTAAATGTGGCGGCTGCCAGCGCCGTCGCTTTCTGGCAGCTTAGAGCCCGGTGAGCTCTAGGTCGTCAAAAGCCCGGCACACGATACGCGTGGCCGGGCTTTTCTTCTTATACAACTTCACCTGTCGGCACCGCCGTGCATGAAATACCAGCAAAAGGATGGGCCTGCTAAAGGAGGCCCATCCTTTTGAAATTCAGTCGTCCTGTTCCTTTTCGTTTTTTAGGATTTTGCCGGTTTTGGCGTCTATATCATAGTCGTAGGCATAGCCGCCGGATTTGAATTCCACCTCGTAGACCGGGGCGCCGTCCTTGTCGTCCAGATCGACGGCAATATCCCGCAGGCCATCGGCGGACACGGCGGCGTGGGAAAGAGCGATCTCCTTCGCCTTGGCGCTACCGATGAGAGCGGCGGTGCCGGCGGCGGAGCTCCGGTCGTCGTCCCGCTCCTTCTGGCGCTTGAGTATCTTGGATGTATGGACAGACTTGGCAATTATGATAACCTTAGTATATATGAAAATTTATGTAAGGTATT
>OGHJ01003887.1_pt1 | contig 10193 bp, 8 predicted proteins | sample 1571351 | NCBI WGS metagenome assembly OGHJ01 (sample SAMEA2582037, study PRJEB24529) | metagenome | biome: Human gut stool | place: China | collected 2011 | reverse complement strand
CCATGTTGGCCGTGGCGATGTCCTTCACGGTGATGATGCCTTCCAGCTCGTTGTCCGCACTGGTGATGGACAGGGTGTCGATCTGCTGGTCGCGCATGATCTTCCACGCGCGGCGCAGGCTGGTGGAGCCCGGGATGCCCGGCATCTCGCGGTAATCCACGTCCCGGATCTTGGGGTTCACGTCGGTGCACATCCGGGGCGGCGTGACACCGAATTTTTTCAGGACGAACTCGGTCTCCTGATTCATTTTACCGGCACGGCGCGGCTCACAGACCAGCGTGCTGGTGCGGTTTTTGAGCTCCGCATAGGCAATGGCGGAGCAGATGGAATCGGTATCGGGGTTGCGGTGCCCGATGACCACGACCTTGTGTGCTTCTTTTGGCATAGGTTGTTCCCCTCTCTGGGTCAGATTCATTTACCTTCCGATCGGTCCCATGCCCCAAAACACCGGGCACGGCTGCCAGTTCCATTTTAACACAACCGGCACCGGGGGTAAAGGCGGCAGACATCTTTTTCTTGACAGCGCCCCAAAAATCGTCTATCCTTGACCTGAATTTTTTCTCTTTGGAGGTTCCCCCATGAAAAAGCAGTTCCACGCCCTTTCCCTCTGCCTGACACTGGCCCTGTGCGTGTCCGGCAGCACCGCCGCGCTGGCCGAGGCTCCCGCCGCAACGCCCGCCCCCCAGGACCAACGTGTCATCACCGATGTAAGCCCCCTTGAGGATCAGATCCGCAACATCGTCGGCTTTACCACCAGCACCGGCGGCCCCTACGATTTTGAACAGGCCGACCATAGATCTGCCGTGCAGGCCTACGGTGCAGAACCCGCCGAGGGTGCCGTGGCCCTGCTGCGCATCTACGCCCGGGCCGAGGACCGGGGCGATGCCTCCATCAATTCCAGCGGCCACTCCTTCCTCTCGGTGCGGAACGTCTCTGACCACGACATCAAGGTGGGCGGCCTGCGGATCGCGCCCAACACTGAGATGACCTTCAGCCCCCGCGGCAACCGCTGGGAGCACACCGGCATCTGGTACAATCTGGAGGGCTACTACAAGCGCTATCTGGCCGATTCCTACTACCAGAACATCTACGCTGTCCAGACCTCGCTGGATCAGGGCCAGCTGGACGTGGTCAACCGCAACCTTGCCAAATCTGACCACTGGTCGGCCTACTTCAACTGCGCCGCCTTTACCGAGAGCATGTGGAACGCGGTCTGCGCCGACACCCTTTCCGCCGGGCAGCCCTACACCCCGGAGAACCTGCGGAACGACATTCTGGCCAAGTACGGCGATCTGGCCGCGTACAACCCTCAGGTCCCCTACGACTACATTGTTTATTACGGCTCCAGCCTGACCCCCAGCAAAGAGTTTGCCTGATTTTTTGATTTGTTGGATACAACATCTTGATTTTCACGTCATTCCGCGCTATCATGGGTGTGTTTGAATCCACGCGCCAAGGGAGGACACCATGACAGACGCATCGACCACTTCAAGACCGCTGTTCAACCGTCAACAGCTCATCTCACTTTTCCTGCCGCTGGTGGCAGAGCAGGCCCTCAGCATCTCCATCGGTCTGGCGGACACCCTGATGGTCTCCTCGGTGGGCGAAGCCGCCGTTTCGGGCGTGAGCCTGGTGGACTCCTTCAACGTGCTGATGATCCAGCTGCTCAGCGCACTGGCCACCGGCGGCGCGGTGGTCGCCAGCCAGTACATCGGCCACCGGGAACCCAAACGGGCCAAGGCCAGCGCCGCCCAGATCATGTTCATTATGATCTCGCTCAGCGTGGTCACCGCCGTCATCGTGGCGGTGGGGCGGCATGCCATCCTGCGGGGCATCTTCGGCTCCATTGACGCGGATGTGATGCGCTACGCCGAGACCTATTTCCTGCTCTCGGCCCTGAGCTATCCCTTTATTGGCGTGTACAACGCCGGTGCGGCTCTGTTCCGCGCCCAGGGCAACAGCAAGATCAGTATGCTTTCCAGCCTGGTGATGAACGTGGTGAACATTGGCGGCAACGCCATCCTGATCTACAGGTTTGGCATGGGCGTGATGGGTGCGGCCACCGCCAGCCTCGTGAGCCGGATGATCGCCTGCTTCACCGTGATGTTCCTGCTGCAGAAGCCGGACTGTGCGCTGCGCATCGACCACCTCACCGACCTGAAGCCTGACCTCGACCTCATCAAGCGCATCCTGAAAGTCGGCATTCCCGCCGGCATCGAGAACGGCATGTTCCAGATCGGCAAGCTGTCGGTCTCCAGCCTGACGTCCACCCTCGGCACCTCGGCCATTGCGGCCAACGCCGTGGCGGGCAACATCACCACCTTCCTGAATGTTCCGGCCAACGCGGTCGGCATGGCGGTGCTCACCGTCATCGGCCAGTGCCTGGGTGCAGGCGAAAAAGAGCAGGCCAAACACTACGCCCGCCGCTTCCTGCTGGTGGCCTATGCAGGTGCCTGGATCATGAACCTGTCGGCCTTCTTCTTCCTGAACCGCATCACCCTGTCCTGGTTCAACCTCTCCCCGGAGTCCAACGCCATGGCGCTGCAGGTGATGGTCTGGTTCAATATCATCTCGCTGTTCATCTGGCCGTCCAGCTTCACCCTGCCCAACATCCTCCGCGCCGCCGGCGACGCCACCTTCACAATGACGGTCAGCGTCTTCTCCATGTGGGTGTTCCGGGTGGGCTTCTGCTACCTGATGGTCCTGGGCCTGCATCAGGGCAATCTGCTCAGCATCTGGGGCGGCATGTTCCTGGACTGGCTGTTCCGCTCCCTCTTCTTTGCCATTCGCTTCTTCAAGGGGAGCTGGCTGGAAAAGAAAGTCATCTGAGCCTGCGCTTCCGGATTGCTTTCCTGCCCGAAAACGTGTAGAATAGAAAGCAGGAAACGATTGGATGAAAAGGAGGCGCTCTGATGAAACAATCTCTGACCGCACTTTTGCTCACGCTGGCACTGTTCTGCTGTCTGCTGACCGGCTGCGGCCCGACGCCCGATGTTCCGGGCGGCAGCGAAGGCAGCAACGGCTCTTCTTCGGGCAGCACCAACTCCGGCACCAAACCCGATGACGCAAACGGCACCAACTCCGCCAGGTTGCAGCCCTCGGTCTCGATGACCTCGCTGGTCCAGCCGGGTGCGCAGGAAAGCACCTACACTGCAAACTATCGATTCACCATCACCAACCCTAATACGGCCTACAGCGTCAAGGTGCGTCTGGGCCTGACTCTGACCAGTGCTGCCGGGGAGAAACGAACGGACTTCACATTTTCTCCGGTCATCGCACCCGGCGATACCGTCTGCTTCATGTACAAAAAAAGCTACATTGGTTTCCACCCCACGGGCTGCTCACTGACCTCTTCCACGGATTATCTGACCCCGGAACAGGTCGTGCGGACCAGCGATCTGCTCATCCTGAAGCCGACTGAGACCAAGAACTCCAAAGTCGATTATAATACCTTCTCCGGTGCGGTGAACAATACCAGCCGTTACGTCACAAAAGTGAAGGTCTCTCTCTTCCTGAAAAAGAACGGCCAGCTCGTCTCGGTCGATGCGCCGACTCTTTTGCTGAGCATCCCTGCCGGTGGAACTGCCACATACAGTATCCTGCACTACAAGGATGCCGCCTATGACGACTACGAAGTGACCGCGACCCCTTGGAACTGACGGATTCCCCGAACGCCAGCCGCGCAAGCGGCTGGTTTTTTTGTACCCTTTTGCAGGAAAATCCGTTTCTGGATCGTATTCCTTTCAGAGAGGGCGGTTCCGGAGCCGTTCTCTCCCCCGAATTTCCCATGTCGCACAAATTTTTCACAGATATTTTAGAGAAGTTGTCCTGTTTAGGGCTTGTTTTTGCGCGATGACCGGCGTATAATGATACGCTGCTAAGAACTTTAAGAAGGCTCTGCCTTCCAACTCCAAACAAAGGAAGTGTGTTCCATGCGAAACTGGTTTTCCCGTCATCCCATCTGGTTCATGGCGTTCTATCTTGTGTTTTATCTCTCGGTGTTCCACTGGCTCGAAGTCAACATCACCGTGCCGGAAGTCTGGGTCCACTGCCATCTGGATGACCTCATCCCCTTCTGCAAGTATGCCGTCATCCCCTATCTGGCGTGGTTCATTTGGATCCCGTTCACCCTGTTCTATCTTCTGTGGAAGGCCCCGCGCGCGGACTTCTGGCGGCTCTGCCTGCCGCTCTTTGCGGGCATGACCATCGCGCTGGCGGTCTATGTCATCCTCCCCAACGGGCTGGACCTCCGCCCCTATCGCGTCTACGGTTCGGACATCTTCGCCCGGATCGTCCGTCAGCTCTACTCCACCGACACTGCCACCAATGTCTGCCCGTCCATCCATGTCTTCAACTCGGTCACTCTGATGATGGCCTACTACCGCAGCCGCATCTTTGAAGAGCCCCGCCGCCGCTGGATGCGCCCGGCGTCTGCGGTGCTGTGCCTGTCCATCATCGCCTCCACCGTGCTGCTCAAACAGCACAGCTGCATCGATGTGGTCATGGGCATCCTGCTGGCCATGGCAGTGGACAGCGCCGCCACTTCGCTGGAGCGGAGCGAGTACCGCATTTTGCAGAATCCCTGAGCTTCATATACAGCAAAAAAGCACCTGCGCCGCAGGTGCTTTTTTTGCTGCTTAAAACAATCCTTCCGGCAGGCAGATGTCGTGCCGGGGGACTTTTTCCCATGAAAAGTCTGCCACGAGGCTCTCCGGTGTGCGGGGGGCAGGTTCTTCCTGCAAGCCGTAGGCGTAGGCCAGTTTTCCCACGATCTCTTCAGCGGTGTATTTTGCCCGGAGGTTCTCCAGGCTCTGGTCGCCGTCCCGCTTGGACAGCCGCCGCCCATCCGGGGCCAGCAGCAGCGGGCAGTGGGCAAACTGCGGGGCCGTCAGGCCCAGCAGACGGTACAGATAGAGCTGCCGCGCCGTGGAGGAGAGCAGGTCTGCCCCGCGCACGACTTCGGTGACGCCCATCCGGGCATCGTCCACGACGACGGCCAGCTGGTAGGCGAAGACGCCGTCTGCCCGGCGAAGGTAGAAGTCGCCGCAGTCCCGCAGCAGGTTCTCGCTGTGGAGGCCCATGCAGCCATCCCGGAAGGTGATGACCTCATCGGGCACTCTGAGCCGGTAGGCCGGTGCCTTGACCCGGCGCTTTTCCGCGATCTGGGCAGGCGTCAGATCCCGGCAGGTGCCGGGATAGACGACATTGCCGTCCGAGGTGTGGGGCGCACTGGCCGCATGGAGCTGTGCGCGGGAGCAGAAGCAGGGGTAGACCAGCCCCTGCGCTTCGAGCCTCTGATACGCGCGGGTGTAGATCTCTGCGCATTCGCTCTGGTAATAGGGGCCGTGGGGGCCGCCCCGGCTCCCGCCCTCGTCCCAGACGAGACCAAGCCAGGCCAGGTCTTCTTCCAACAGGTCTGCGTATTTCCGGGGGCAGCGCTCCGCGTCCAGATCCTCGATGCGGAGGACGATGCGCCCGCCCGCATGTCTGGCGCTCAGCCAGGCCAGCAGGCTGCACGCAAGGTTGCCCAGATGCAGCCGCCCGCTGGGGCTGGGGGCAAACCGCCCGACGACCGGGCTCACAGGCCCAGCTTCCACTCGCCATCCTTCGGCTGAGAGATGGGGGTGTTATAGAATTCGGCCACGGCCCTGGCCATGTACTCGGCGTCGATACAGCTGGCGGTCTCCATGGAAGAGTGCATCGCCAGCTGGGCCAGACCGATGTCCACCATCGGGATCAAAATCTGGTGGCCCAGCAGGTTGCCCAGCGTGGAGCCGCCGGGAACGTCGGCGCGGTTGGACGCGAACTGCACCGGCACACCGGCCTTCTGGCAGATGGCGCTGAAGGCTGCACCGGTCAGGCCGCTGGTGGTGTAGGTCTGGCGGGCATTGTACTTGAGGATGACGCCGCCGCCCATGTTCACCGGCAGCTTCTGGTCGCTCTTTTCCGGGTGGTTGGGATGGATGGCGTGGCCGTTGTCGGCGCTGAGCAGCAGGCAGTTGGTGCGGGCGCGGATGCTCTGCTCCTTCGTCACGCCAAGGCTCTCCTCAATGCGGGCCAGCACATCGCTCATCAGGCTGCCCTGTGCGCCCTGCCGGCTGGAAGAGCCCACTTCCTCGTTGTCGAACATCACCCAGATGTCGCCGCGGCCCGCTTCCTCACCGCGCCCCTGCAGGAAACCATACAGGGTGGCATAGGCACATTCCAGGTCGTCGATGCGGCCGGACATGAAATATTCGCCCTGCAGGCCCACACGCTGGGCCTTTTCGGTGATGCAGAGCACCAGGTCGGTGGCCAGGATGTCCTCTGCCTTTCCCCCGGCTTCGGCGGCAAGGGTGTCCTTCAGGCTGCCGCCCTCGGCCCCGAAGATGGGCTGCAGGTCCACCTGGGGGTTGTAGTTCAGGCCGGTGTTGGCCTCCCGGTTGAAGTGGATGCACAGGTTCGGGATGCAGGCCAGTGCCCGCTCCGGGTGCACCAGACGGCTCTCCACGCCGTCGGCGGTGCGCACCAGCAGGCGGCCTGCCACGCTCAGGGGCCGGTCGAACCAGGTAGACATCAGCATGCCGCCATAGCCCTCCACCTCGGCGCGGGCAAAGCCGTGGTCGGCCCCGTCCAGCGTCTTGATGCGCCAGGTGGGCGAGTCACTGTGGCTGGCGGCGGCGTGCCAGCCGGTGAGCGGGCCTTTGGGCATCCGCCAGGCCAGAATAGCCGAGCCGTTGCGGGTGGTGTAGTATTTGCCGCCGGGCACAAGGTGCCATGCCGCGCTCTCCGGGCAGTTCCGGTAGCCCTCGGCTTCCAGAATGGCCGCGGCGGCCGCCGTAGAGTGGAACGCGCTGACACCGGCGTTCAGAAACGCAAACAGATCTTCCATGGAAAATGCTTTGTTTTGCATGGGGATGCTTCCTTTCGCTTTTACTGGTTCTACTCATTATAAGCCCTTGCTCTGCAAAGGTCAATGCGTACAAAAAAGCCGCCGCAGGCGGCAATGCCTGCGGCGGCGGGAAAGCCGGCTGCTCAGTGCAGCTCCGGCCAGTAGCCCTTGTTGGCTTCGATCATATCGTCCAGAATGGCCTTGGCGACGTTCATGCTGGGCACAGTCTTGTTCAGGGTAAAGGCCTGCAGCACCTTCTCGTAGCTGCCTTCCACGCAGCCCTCCACCAGCAGCTTTTCGCTGTTGAGCTGCTGCATCATCAAGCCCTGCTGGAACAGCGGGATGTTGTCCCGGGCAATGACCTCCGGGCCGTTTTTGCCGATGTAAGCGGGCAGCTCCACCATTGCGTCATAGGGCATATTGGGGATCGCGCCGCGGTTCTCGGTGATGATGAGGAAGCGTGCCTTGGTGTCGTTCTTCAGCGCAGCGGAAAGATCTGCGATCCAGTCGCCGTGGCTGCCGGCATAGAAGGTGTTGGCGTCCACCTCGCCGGTCTTGAGATAGTGGTCGATGCCGTCGAACAGGTTCTTTTCGCGGGTCTCCTCCACCTCGTTGGCGCGGGTGTGGTTCGGGTCCGAGTGCTCCACGAACTCCTTGGCCTGCAGATAGTAGTTCAGGTAGGTATTGGGCAGGTACTCCGGGAAGTTTTCCATGATCTCGTACTCGCCCTTCCACACATAGTACCAGCTGCCCTTGGTGTGGCGGTTCTGGCTGGCGGAGGAAGTCAGAGCACCCATGCCCTTGAGGTAGCTTTCCGGCAGAAGGATCTGGTTCTCCTTGATGTAGGCGCGCAGCTTGGGCATCAGATCCTCGCCGCGGTACTGGATGGAGGTGAACCAGCCGAAGTGGTTCAGGCCAAAGTAATCGTAAACGATCTCCTTCTTGTTCTGGATGCCCATGGCAGCTGCCACCACGTCAATGATGGCGATGGGCATATCGCAGATGTTGATGATCCGTGCTTTCGGGCGCAGCTTGCGGCAGGCTTCGGATACGATGGCGGCGGGGTTGGAGTAGTTCAGGATCCAGTAGTCCTTCTTGGCATACTTTTCCACGTCGTCGATCAGCTTGATCATGGGGAAGATAGTGCGCATTCCGTAGGCCATGCCGCCGCAGCCGCAGGTCTCCTGTCCCACGCAGCCGTGGCGCAGGGGGATCTTTTCGTCCTGCTCCCGCATGGCGTAGCCGCCCACGCGCATCTGGGCAAACACAAAAGAGGTGTCAGTGTAAGCCTGCTGCACATCGGTGGTGACCACCAGCTTGATGTCGGTATTCAGTTCCTTGTGCAGGACCCAGTCCACCACGACGGCAACCTTGTCCTGCCGCTCCTTGTTGATGTCGAACAGACGGATCTCGTCCACTTCCAGTTCTTCCCGGCGCAGGGCGATGGATTTGACGATACCGGCGGTAAACGTGCTACCGCCGCCAGCAATAGTAATGACCATAATATAAACGCTCCTTTTTTATTTTTCAGGTTTGCCCGGCGCATTCCGCCGGGGCACGGTAAAACGGTTTACTGGTTTTCCAGCTGTGTCTCCACGGCACGCTTGATATCGGCTACCTGCAGACCGTAAACGATCTGGATATCGGTACCCTTTTTCACGATGCCGCTGTTCGGCAGCTTGTTGATGGAAGCTTCGTCCAGCTTTGCGGGGTCCTTGATGTTTACCCGCAGGCGGGTGAAGCAGTTGTCCACCGACAGGATGTTCTCCTTGCCGCCCAGACCGTCGATGACGCACTGCACCTCGGCAGCGTTCTTCACGCTTGCCTTCTTGGCGGGTGCATCGCTCTTAGCGGTCTCGGTGCTCACTTCTTCCCGGCCGGGGGTGTGGATGTTAAAGGCCTTGATCAGCAGGGTGAACACCACAAAGTACACGGCGATCTGGCACAGCGCCAGCAGGTACAGGGTGGGATAGTTGGTCTTATCTGCACCGGCAGAAAGGTTCATCAGCACCGAACCGAGGAGGTTGGTGGTAAAGCCGGTGACATGGAAGATGTGCAGCAGCACGATGAACAGGCCGGAGATGCAGGCGTGTGCCACCCACAGGATAGGCGCAGAGAAGCAGAACATGAAGTCCAGCGGCTCGGTGATGGAAGCCAGAGAAGCGGTAAACGCCAGCGGCACCAGAACGGCAGCGGTCTTTTTGCGGTTCTCCTTGCGGGCGCAGAAGATGAAGGCCGCCACGATGCCAAAGTAGCCGAAGGTCTTGGTGAAGCCGGTGTACATCCACACGATGCCGTCCGAGAAGGGCAGACCCATGCTGTACTCCATCATCATGACGATGTAGGAGCCGGTGTAGGTGGCATCGCCCACGGTCAGGCTGTTGCCCAGTGCAGAGAACTGGAAGGGGGTGTAGATGAGGTGGTGCAGACCGGTGGGGATGAGGAAGCGCTCCAGGAAACCGTATAGGAACAGGCCGAAGTTGCCGGAGGTGGCGATCAGATCGGTCAGTGCGCTGATGACGCTCTGCACCGGCGGCCAGAAGAAGCAGGAACCAAAGCCGAACAGGATGGAAAAGACCACCATGCAGGTAAAGGACCAGCGGTTGCCGGAGTAGATCTGGGTGATGATACCCTTGAACTGCTTTTCACAGGTGCGGTTGTACACCCAGCCGCAGACCAGACCCAGCAGGATGCCGCCGAACACGCCCATATCCACCGTCTGGATGCCGAACACGGTGGACTGACCGGTGCCGTACAGACCCACCATTGGGTCAGGCTCTGCCAGCATACCCAGCTGGGTCAGGGTGACGTTGCCGGCGGTCAGGTACATAAAATAGCTCATCAGGCCGATGATGGCAGCCTGCTGCTTGTTCTTTTTGGCAAGCGCCGCTGCGATGCCCACGCAGAACATCAGGCTGAGGTTGTTGATGATGACCATGATGCAGTTGTAGATCAGCTGTCCAAGCAGCTTGATGGGGGTCCACTGCAGAACGGGGATCATCGCGCTAAGGCTTGTGCTGGTAAGCAATGCGCCCAGCACAAGGATCAGGCCTGCTGCCGAGATATACGACAGCGGTGAGAGCATGGCTTTGGAGAACTTTTCCAAGCCATTCATGACTTTTTCTTTCATCGTGTAATACTCCTCACTTTTTGACTTGACTGTTTTTGGGGGATGATTTCTATTCCGCAGGGCTTCCGGACGCCCTGTTGAAACATTTTAACCTATGGTGTATCTGAAAAGTCGAAAATTTAGCCTATTTCTACAAACACAGCTGGATTTTGCGTTAAACAGCCTTGAAATCCACAAAGGATTCCTGCGGCT
>OGHJ01003879.1_pt1 | contig 10222 bp, 9 predicted proteins | sample 1571351 | NCBI WGS metagenome assembly OGHJ01 (sample SAMEA2582037, study PRJEB24529) | metagenome | biome: Human gut stool | place: China | collected 2011 | reverse complement strand
CGAGCAGGGCAAAAAGATGACAACCTCCTGCTGTCCGGCATTTGTCAACATGATCCGCAAGCACTATCCGGAACTAGCAGACAACATTTCAACAACAGTTTCGCCGATGTGTGCGGTATCCCGTATGTTAAAGGCAAAGGATCCGGGTACGGTAACGGTATTTGTAGGACCTTGTATTGCCAAAAAGAGCGAAGTCAAGGATAATGACATCGAGGGCAATGCAGATTATGTATTAACAATCGGTGAATTCCGTGCAATGATGCGTGCAAAAGACGTGCAGTTTGAGCCGGAAGAAAATGATTCACAGCAGGCAAGTGTATACGGTAAGCGTTTCGGAAACGGCGGCGGCGTAACAGCGGCAGTGTTAAAGAGCATGGAAGAAACAGGCACAGATACATCGGGACTGACAGTTGAAAAATGTGCCGGTGCGGCAGAAGTAAAGAAAGCGCTGACATTGATGAAGGTCGGACGCCTTCAGGCAGATTTTGTAGAAGGCATGATGTGCGAAGGCGGATGTGTAGGTGGACCGAGCCAGCACAGAAGCGAGATGCAGTTTAAGAAAGACCGCGACACACTGATTGCAGAAGCAGATGACAGAGGTGTTCATGAAAATCTAGAATCTGTAGATATGGAAGCATTTGCGATGCACCGCTAGACTTGCATTTTTGCAGAAAACGCCTCAACGTTGTCACTTAACTTCGGCTTTTTTCTGCAAAAAATGCGGGAGAGGGTGGCAACGGGAGTGCGCGGCGCATTGTTTATTAATAAAACAGGTGGATGACCTGATTAAAAGAGGATTTGGACAGGTATGAGATTTGATAAGATTGTAAAGGTGCATGAAGGTGCATTTATTGACCGGTATAATGTAAGTTATACAACGCAGGATCAACGGAAAAAGGTCTATGAGATTATCAGCAGAAATAAGGATTTAAAGACACTGGAGGATTTGCATAATCCGCATACAGACGGCGTTGTAATTATTATGACAGATGCCGGCGGTGAAAAAATTCTCTTAAATAAGGAGTTCCGCATGTCGGTCGGGGAGTGTGTATACAACTTCCCGGCAGGGCTGATTGACAGTGGTGAAACACCGAAGGAAGCGGCGGCAAGGGAATTAAGGGAAGAAACAGGACTTGAGATTGTTGAGATTGCCGACCAGCTTTATGACAGCTACAGTGCCATCGGATTTTCCAATGAAACCAATGCTGTTGTGATCGGTACAGCAGCAGGCACATTTGCGCCGAGTACGTCTACGATGGAAGAAATTCAGGCAGGCTGGTATACCAAAGAAGAAGTAAAGAATTTATTGAAAAATAAGCATTTTGCGGCAAGAACGCAGGCATACTGTTACTTGTGGGCAATGAATTAAGAAAGAGTGGGAAAAACGTGAGAAAAAAGACAATTTTGACAATGGTATTGCTGCTGGCAACAGTTATGCTGATACCGCTTTCAGGCTGCAAAAATAAGAAAGTAATACCGGTATTTACGTATGAAAAAAACGAAGATGATACCATTACGATAACGGGGCTGACCGATAAAGGCAGAGCGGATTCTAAGCTTACGATACCGGCACAGCTCGACGGCAGTACGGTAACAGCAGTTGCGGGAGAAGCATTTCGTGATGACTACAATGTAACCGAAGTGGTATTTGAAGAAGGCGTAAAAAGTATCGGTGACAATGTATTTTTAAACTGTACCATGTTACAGACCATTGCATTTCCACAGTCACTGGAAAATGTGGGGACACATGTTGTAACCAATACACATTGGGAGAAGAGCCGTCTGGAAAGCAGCAATGAAATTATTGTCAATAATATTTTACTTGCGGTGAAAGAAAACCTTACAGAGTATACAGTGCCGGAAAATGTTGTGAGCATCGGCTCGGGTGTCTTTTATGATAACACGGTATTGGAAAAAATCACGCTGAACAGCCGGGTAGAAGCAATCGGTAATTATGCATTTTCAGGATGTAGCAGCCTGACAAAGCTGGAGCTGCCGTCTTCTGTAAAAAAAATCGGTTATGCGGCATTTAACGGCTGTACAAAGCTGGAATTGTCTGTTAATTCCGGTGTGGAAGAAATCGGACAGGATGCATTTTTAGATGTGGAGCAGCTTGCATATGACGGAAAACTGACGGGTAGTCCGTGGGGCGCAAAAAGCATCAAAGAATAAAGCAAAGAATAAATGAGAACGGAGGCGGCATATGAAGGTTACAGACAGACATTTTTTATCGGCAGACCATAAGAATCACATCCACGTGAAAATCTGGGAGCCGGAAGGAAACGTGCAGGGTGTCATTCAGATTGCACACGGCATGATTGATTATATTGAACGTTATACGGCGATGGCAGAATATTTTGCAAAAAAAGGTTATGTCGTTGCAGGAAATGACCATCTGGGACATGGTGATTCTGTTTTGACAAAGGAAGATTATGGATATTTTACGGAAAAAAATGCAAGCCGTTGTGTCGTTGAAGATATGCATAAGCTGACGGCGATTATGAAAAAGAAATATCCCGATGTTCCGTATTTTCTGCTTGGGCACAGCATGGGATCATTTTTGTCACGAAGATATATTACGGAATACGGATATGAATTAAACGGTGTATTGCTGCTTGGTACAGGCAATCAGCCCGATATTGTTGTAAAATCGGGAATTTTGCTGGCAAAACTGGTAAGACTGATTAAGGGTGAGCGTTACCGCAGTCCGTTTTTAAATCATCTGATGTTTGGCAGTTACAATGCAAGAGTTGTCAATCCGGTAACGGATAAAGACTGGGTGTGTGGCAATGCTGAGGTGATTAAAGAATACGTGGCAGATGAAAAATGCAGCTATCTGTTTACGGTAAACGGATATCTTGGACTGTTGGATACGATTGCCTATGTAAAGAAAGTATCTAATATCCGTAAAGTACCTAGAGATCTTCCGGTGATACTGGCAGCAGGGACAAAAGACCCGGTGGGCGGTTATGGCAGAGATGTCAAAAAGCTGTTTGTGACTTACAGCAGGCATTTTTACGATGTGGAATTGCGGCTGTATGAGGATTGCAGACATGAGCTGCACAATGAACTGATACAGGAAGATGTATTTGAGGATTTATACCAGTGGATTTGTAAGCATAGATAAGGAAGGAAAAGGATGAAGGTATATACATTTTTAACAGATGGGTTTGAAACAGTGGAAGCACTGGCGGTTATTGATATTTTAAGGAGAGCGGGCATTGAAGTGGAAACGGTATCCATTACCGGAAATGAACAAGTATGTTCAGCTCAGAATATTACGATAAAGGCGGATACATTATTTAAGGCTCAGCCGGTTCGTAAAGAAGACGTTTTATTCTTGCCGGGAGGTCCCGGACATAAGCAGTATAATGAATGTAAGCCGCTTTTGGAACTGCTTGAAAGGTACCACGCAGAAGGCGGACGGATTGCTGCAATCTGTGCAGCACCAAGTATTTTAGGACACCTTGGCATATTAAACGGAAAGAAGGCAACGGCATTTCCGGGCTTTGAAAAGGATTTAACAGGGGCAGAAGTGCTTACCGCACCAGTCAAAGTGGTGACGGACGGCAATATTACAACGGCAAGAGGCATGGGGGCTTCTATTGAACTCGGACTTGAACTGGTAAAACTGCTGATAAGTGAAGAAAAAGCACAGGAAATCGGACTATCTGTGCAGTATCTGGAAAAGTAGGCTGGAAAAATCATGGGAAATGAATACTTAGACAGTTACGAAAGAGCCAAAAGAGCGGATAGAGAGAGAAGAAGTCATGCCAGGCAGATGAAGCGCAGACGGCAGAAGCGTTTAAAAATGATAAAGGGAGCGATAACGGCTGCTGTTGCCGTCGTAGTTGCAGTATGCTGTATTTTGTATACAACCTGCGGCGAAGGCGGTGGTCAGGCAGATGGCATTGATTCACAGCAGATGGCGCAGGATGCCATGCAGGCACTGGCACAGATTTCAGAACCGGAACAGAAATTCAAATATCCGTCCATCAGTGAAAATTATAAAGAAATCGTTTCGGAAGAAGTCAAAAGTCCGTATGTTGCATTACTCGACGTAGAAAACAGTCAGGTAATTGCAGGAAGGGGATACAACGAAAAGATTTATCCGGCTTCCATGACAAAGGTCATGACACTGATTGTTGCGGTAGAGCAGCTTCAGGATTTAAACCGGACCTATGCGCTGTCGTATGAGCTGCTGGATCCGCTGGTGCGTGAGCAGGCATCCCGGGCGGGATTTGATCCGGGTGAAATGGTTACGGCAAAGGATTATCTGTATGGACTTGTACTGCCGTCAGGTGCAGATGCGGCGGTAGCCCTTTCGATTATGACAGCCGGTTCAGAAGAAGCATTTGCGGATTTAATGAATCAGAAATGCAGTGAAATCGGCTTAAAAAATACACATTTTATGAATGCATCGGGGCTGTATGACGAACAGCAGTATACAACACCGGTTGAAATGGCAATGATTATGCAGTATGCAATGCAGAATCCGACATGTGCAGAGGTGCTTTCAACGTACCAGTATACCACGACACCGACGGCTCAGCACCCGGAAGGGATTAAGCTTTCCAGCACGATGTTTAGCAGAATGTATGGTAATGAAGTCGAGAATGTGACCATCATGGCAGGAAAGACAGGATATACGCAGGAGGCGGGAAACTGCCTTGTAAGCTATGCACAAAAGAACGGTCATCACTATGTTGCATTGACAGCCGGAGCATCCTACAAATGGCACGTCATTTTTGATGATTTTGAAATTTATAAAACCTATCTGCCGTAGTTTTTACAAAAATTGTCATAATAATTGATTTACGGCTGCACATACTAATACCAAGATAAGCAACGAAAAAAGTTCTTATCTAAAACAAATATTATGGAGGTGCAGTATTATGACAAACTCTAATTCTAATTCAAAAACAAAGAAGGAAGCACAGGATGCACTTGACAGATTTAAGATGGAAGTTGCATCAGAAATCGGTGTAAACTTAAAAGAAGGTTACAACGGTGATTTAACATCAGCAGAAGCAGGTTCTGTCGGCGGTAACATGGTTAAGAAGATGATTAAAAGACAGGAAGAGCAGATGTCACAGGGCAAGTAATCTGTCAGTAAAAAGAAGATTGTGCCGGTGACAAAAAAAGAAAAGCCACAGTTTCCACGGAAATTCAAGCCTTGAATCACCGTGAAATGCTGTGGCATTTCTTTATGTTGTATAAGAGTTTAAAAGCCTTCTTCGCGCCGGGTTTTGCGCAGTGCAACGCGGCGTTCGGCAGCCTCCCATTTTGCCTGTTCTTCAATGGAAGAAACTGACAGTCGCGGAACGCGGACAGGATGGTCGTTTTCATCAAGGGCAACCATAATAAAGAAGGCGCGGTTGACAGGATAACGTTTGCCGTTTTTCTTTTCCACGTAGGTGTCAATGCGTACTTCCATGGAAGAATTGCCCACATGGGTCAGATAGCCGATTAAAACGATGACATCGCCCAGATAACATGCTTCCTTAAATTGTAAGTTGTCAATGCTTGCCGTGGTAACGTTACATTCGCAGTGGCGCTTGGCAACAATGCCGGCAACTTCGTCAATCCACATTAAAAGCTGTCCGCCAAAAAGTCTTCCAGCACCGTTCATATCACGGTTACATAGTAAATGTGAAACCTCTGTGCGGGAAACTTCAACTGATTTTTCTTTTATCTCATTCATATAAATCCCCATTCCCATTTTTTTATCTGTCATCCGGACAGATTTGATAGTATTCTTACTATAACATAAACACAGGCGGTTCGTGAAATAAAAAATAAATAAATTGAAGAAAAATTTTACTGGTAAAGTAAAAAAAGTTATGTTATAATGCCTAATATGTACGTTGTACGCTAGAAAAATTTACATATATCTTTAAGGAGGAAATAGTAACAATGAGTTTTAAAGTAGAACAGATGGAAGAAAAGAACATGGTCAAACTCGTAATCGAGTCAACAGCAGAGGAGTTTGAAGCAGGTTTAAATAAGGCTTATAATAAAGATAAGAACAAGATTTCTATCCCGGGTTTCAGAAAAGGTAAGGCACCTCGTAAGATGATTGAGCAGATGTATGGTGCAGAAGTATTCTACGAAGATGCAGCAAACGCTATCATTCCTGAAGCATATGCCACAGCAGCTGAAGAAAGCAAGTTAGAAATCGTTTCACAGCCTAAGATTTCTGTTGTACAGTTAGAAAAAGGCAAGCCATTCATCTTCGCAGCAGAAGTAGCTGTAAAGCCGGAAGTAGAACTTGGCACATACAAGGGTGTTGAAGTAGAAAAGGCTGATACGGAAGTAACAGATGCAGACGTAGAAGAAGAATTAAAGAAGGTTCAGGAACAGAACTCAAGAACAGTAACAGTAGAAGACAGAGCTGTTAAAGACGGCGATATGACTGTTATTGACTTTGAAGGTTTTGTTGACGGTGTTGCATTTGAAGGCGGAAAGGGTGAAAACTATCCTTTAACAATCGGTTCTCATTCATTCATCGACAACTTTGAAGAACAGTTAATCGGCATGAACATTGGCGAAGAAAAAGAAATCAACGTAACATTCCCGGAAGAATATCATGCAGAAGAATTAAAGGGCAAGCCGGCTACATTCAAGGTATCCGTAAAGGAAATCAAGGAAAAGCAGCTTCCTGAATTAGATGATGATTTTGCACAGGATGTATCAGATTTCGATACACTTGCTGAATACAAGGAAGACTTAAAGAAGACAATTTCCGTTCGCAAGGAAAATGAAGCAAAGGCTAAGAAGGAAGACGAAGCAATCGCTAAGATTGTAGAAACATCTAAGATGGACATTCCGGAAGCTATGATTAATACACAGGTAAACAGAATGGTAGAAGACTTTGCACAGAGATTACAGCAGCAGGGCTTATCTATCGACCAGTACTTCCAGTACACAGGTATGACAGCAGATAAGATTGTAGAAGAAATGAAGCCGGAAGCTGTTAAGAGAATCCAGACAAGACTGGTACTTGAAGCAGTTGCAAAGGCAGAAGATATTCAGGTATCCGATGAAGAATTCGATGCAGAGCTTCAGAAGATGGCTGATATGTATAAGATGGAACTTTCACAGATTAAAGAATTTATGGGAGAATTTGAAGGAAAGCAGATCAGAAGTGATATTGCTATCCAGAAGGCAGTAGACCTTATCGTAAATTCAACTGTAGAAAAGTAATTTTCGTGTAAGAAAGGACAGAAATTATGAGTTTAGTGCCTTATGTCGTTGAACAGACCAGCCGTGGAGAACGGTCATATGATATTTATTCAAGACTTTTAAAAGACAGAATTATCTTCTTAGGAGAAGAAGTGACAGATGTATCTGCAAATATTGTTATTGCACAGATGTTATTTTTAGAGGCAGAAGATCCAAGCAAGGATATTCACCTTTACATTAACAGTCCGGGTGGTTCTGTATCTGCCGGATTTGCAATTTATGATACAATGCAGTATATTAAGTGTGATGTTTCTACCATTTGTATCGGTATGGCTGCGAGTATGGGAGCATTCCTGTTAGCCGGTGGTACAAAGGGCAAGAGAATGGCATTGCCGAATGCTGAGATCATGATCCATCAGCCGTCCGGCGGAGCAAAAGGACAGGCAACGGAGATCCAGATCGCAGCAGAGAACATTTTAAAGACAAAGAAAAAATTAAATGAGATTATCGCTGCGAACACAGGAAAACCGATCGAGCAGGTGGCACAGGATACCGAGCGTGATTATTACATGAGTGCCGAAGAAGCAAAAGAATACGGTATCATTGACAGTATCATTACAAACAGATAATTGTGAGTAAAAAGTGAGGGCAGCTCAAAATGAAGATTTGACAATTTTGGGATGTCCTCGTTGTAGATTGAAGGGAGAGTATATGGCAGGACGTAATATAGAAGACAAGATCAGATGTTCTTTTTGCGGAAAGTCACAGGAACAGGTCCGTAAGATGATTGCGGGACCAAATGGTGCATTTATCTGCGATGAATGTGTAGAGGTATGCACAGAAATTATCGAGGAAGAATTTGAAGAAGAGGAAAATGTGCAGCCGGAAGGCATGGCAGAGGAGATTCATCTCTATAAGCCGGAAGAGCTGAAAGCATTTTTAGATGAATATGTTATCGGACAGGACGAAGCAAAAAAAGTGCTGTCTGTGGCAGTTTACAATCATTATAAGAGAATTACTGCTCCATTGGATTTAGATGTGGAGCTTCAGAAAAGTAATATTCTGATGTTAGGACCGACCGGTTCCGGTAAGACACTGTTAGCACAGACGTTAGCACGTATTTTAAATGTACCGTTTGCAATTGCAGATGCAACCACACTGACAGAAGCCGGATATGTAGGTGAGGATGTGGAAAATATCCTGCTTAAGATCATTCAGGCAGCAGACTATGATGTGGAACGTGCACAGTACGGTATCATCTATATTGACGAAATTGATAAGATTACGAAAAAATCCGAAAATGTGTCGATTACAAGAGATGTTTCCGGTGAGGGTGTACAGCAGGCGCTTTTAAAGATTTTAGAAGGAACAATGGCAAGTGTACCACCACAGGGTGGAAGAAAGCATCCGCATCAGGAGCTGATCCAGATCGACACCACAAATATCCTGTTCATCTGCGGAGGTGCGTTTGACGGATTAGAAAAAATTGTGGATGCCAGAACAGAGCAGGGTTCGATGGGATTCAATGCAGAAATTGCAGATAAGAACCACCAGAAGATCAGCGAAGCATTCCAGAAAGCAATACCGGAAGATTTCATTAAGTTTGGCTTGATACCGGAGTTTATCGGACGTGTGCCGGTAGTTGTAACTCTGGATGCGCTGGATGAGAATGCGCTGATCAGTATTCTGAAAGAGCCGAAGAACTCACTTACCAAACAGTATCACAGATTATTTGAACTGGATGGTGTTGAACTTGATTTTGAAGATGATGCACTTGAACTGGTTGCAAAGAAATCTCTGGAACGCAAGACAGGAGCCAGAGGTCTGCGTGCGATCATGGAAGGTTCACTGATGGATCTGATGTATAAGATTCCGTCAGATGACACGATCCGCAAATGTACAATTACCAAAGATGTAGTAGATGGCACCGGTGAGCCGGAGATCGTCCGCGGAGAAGCTCCTGCAAAGGCGAAGACAGCCGGAAGCAGAAGATCGTCCCGGACACATAAGAAAGACAAGCCGGAAACAGCCTGATGAAAGGGACTGAACAATAAATGACAAATCAGAATATGGTGCTGCCGGCGATCGCCCTCAGGGGAACAACGATTCTTCCGGGGATGATCGTTCATTTTGACGTAAGCCGGGAACGCTCTGTCAAGGCGATTGAAGCAGCCATGCTTCATGACCAGAAGATTTTTCTGGTTACTCAGATTGATCCTGAGGTGGAATCACCGGATCTGGCAGGTGTATATCATGTAGGAACCATTGCCTATATCAAACAGGTTGTGAAACTTCCGCAGAACCTTTTGCGGGTACTTGTAGAGGGAACGGGAAGAGCCACACTTGTGAAATTTGAGCAGGAATTTGCATTTATCAAAACTGAGATCACACCGGTTGATGAAGAAGAAATGCAGATGCCGGAACCAGTGATGGAAGCCATGCACAGAAGCCTTAAGGAATTATTCCACAGATACTGCATGGAAAATGGAAAAGTCAGCAAAGAGCTGGTAGCACAGATTTTAAATATAGATAATGTTGAGGAACTGGTTGAGCAGATTGCCGTAAATATTCCTTTATCTTATCAGAATAAGCAGAAGATCCTGGAGGCACTTACACTGGAGGAACGTTATGAAGTTCTGGGTGCAATCCTTGGAAATGAGATTGAGATCATGCAGATTGGCAGAGATCTCCAGAAAAAAGTGAAGGCCAGAATTGATAAGAATCAGAGAGAATATATTCTCAGAGAGCAGCTGAAACTGATACGTGAGGAACTGGGTGAGGATAATACTGCGGATGACGCAGAGGAGTTTAAGAAGAAACTCCAGGAACTTCAGGCCGGCGATGAGGTAAAAGAGAAGATCAGCAAAGAAATCGAGAGATTTAAGAATACCAACAGCAATGTATCCGAGAATGCAGTACTGCGTGGTTATATTGAGACCATGCTGGCACTTCCGTGGGAGAAGAAATCCACAGATTCTGATGATCTGAAAGAAGCATGGAAAGTTCTTCAGGAAGGTCATTATGGACTGAAAGATGA
>OGHJ01003877.1_pt1 | contig 10229 bp, 12 predicted proteins | sample 1571351 | NCBI WGS metagenome assembly OGHJ01 (sample SAMEA2582037, study PRJEB24529) | metagenome | biome: Human gut stool | place: China | collected 2011 | reverse complement strand
GGTTCACCTCTTCTGTCAATTCATAGTTAGAAATAGCTAACTATAACGGCAAAAAAGAAGAACAAATACGTTCTTTTTTCGCTTGCTATTTCCAACAGTAGTTAGTATAGCATAACTAAAAGCATTTGTCAAGTGCTTTTTGCAAAAAAATGCGGAAAATGCCGCAAAGCATCTTCCGCACTTTTTCTCTGATTGGCTTTTCCGGGGAATCCTTATCGAATAAAGTTTGTTCCGATGCGTGGCTCTTTCTCCGGCAGACCGTATTTTTCCTTGCCCAGTTCGATGGAGCGCATCAAAAAGGTCATCTTCCGTACCATCGTCCGCATCATCTGCAAGACCTCGCCGTCCTGCTGTGCCTCTTCGGCACGGTTGCCGTGGATGCCGTTCCAGTACTGCCCTGCCGCAACCGGCATACCGCTGATGGTGAAGTACTTGTTGAGCTGGTCAAAGGCAGAAGCAGCGCCGCCCCGGCGGCAGGAGACCACTGCCGCGCCCAGCTTGCCGGCCATCCGGCGTCCGCCGGCATAGAACAGCCGGTTGAGGAAGGAGGTGATCTGTCCGCTGGCTGCGGCATAGTAGACCGGCGAGCCCGCTACAATGGCGTCAATGCTGTCCAGTTCGTCCAGCACCCGGTTGACCTTGTCATCAAAGGTCTCCGGCCCAAAGACACAGTGTCCTGTCCGGGCACAGGTATTGCAGGATCTCGGTTTCAATGCCGTGCCGGCGCAGGACACCCTCCACCTCATGCAGCGCGGTGTAGGTACAGCCATGCTCGTTGGGGCTGCCGTTGATCAGAAGTACTTTTGCCATAATTTCCACAACTCCCTTGTATCTTGATGCAAAAAGCAGCCCGAATGCCTTTCTTCCGGCGTTCGGACTGCTTTGATGGTTCTGCGTTATCCCGCATTATCCGGGTATTCCCGGCCGCCGGCTTACAGATTGTCCAGATAGGCGTTCAGTTCGCTGAGAACCTTCTCAGGGTCCATACGATGTACGGCACAGGCCTCACCCAGGCTCTCACGAGCGGAAGCCGGACAGCCGACACAACCCATACCATTCTGCATCAGAATCATGCCTGCGCCTCTGTCTGCCATCAGCAGCTCGCCAATTGTCATATCTTTTGTTACTTTCATCAGAAAGACCTCCTTCTTTTTATAGACTCTATTCCATTTCTATCTTACCACAAAAGCGGCTTTTTCACTACCGAAATTCCGAAATTCTCCACTTCTTCACAAAGCGGCTTTCAGCCTTCCGGAAAATCCTACAAAAATACTTAGAATTGCTCGATATCCAGAATCACTTTTCTACATTCTACACAGAGGTGCCCCTCCATTTTGGCACCGCCCATATAGCTCTTTGCCAGAAGGTATTCCTCTTTCCTGCCTTCGGCATCCACGCCCTTCCACTGGACATATCTGCCGCCGGAATGGAGCGTGCCTTCCTTCATTTCATTTCCGCAAAAAGGACATTTCATTTCAGATTCCTCCTTTTACTGCTCCGCAGGGTGAACCACTGCATCGTCTGTATTCTCGCCGATGATACGGAATTTGCTTTCCTTTGGCAGAACCTTGCCGGTCATAACCTCTGCCGCAGTTGTCTTGCCATCCGCATCCAGAGAAATCAGAAGATATTCCTTCTCCCCATCCACAGATGTGCCGAAGATACCCTGAGGAATTCCCAAATAATAGGTCAGGAAGGTATCTGTTTCCTCCTCAGGCTCGCCCAGAAGCTCCTTCACTTCGGCTTTTGTCATGCCGGGGAAAACAGTACGATCCAACAGATTCTGTACGATTTTCTGACGGTCATTCCCTACGGCGGAAACCCATTTTTCTGTTGTAAAATGAGTATGATTATCGCGATATCTGCCGCCAAAGAATACTGCCAATGCTACAATAACCAGAACAACCACAATGATCTTATCTCTTGTTTTTAATTCCATCGTACCGTCCCTCCTATCAGGAAATCCACTTAAAGCCTTTATAGTAACGCAAAACAACCTTACCCAGAATTTCATCCTTTTCTACATATTGATTTCTCCAGAAACGGGAATCCTGCGAATGATTGCGGTTATCCCCCATCATGAAATAGCAGCCATTGGGTACAACATAGGGGCCGTAACTGCCCTGTGTCACCTCTGCGATGTAATCCTCCTGCAGGGCCTTGCCATTGACATAAACCGTGCCGTTCGACATCTCAACGGTATCACCGGGGGTGCCGATGATTCGCTTGACATAAAGCGTTTTGCCCGTTTCATCATCCGGATAACGGAACACCGCGATATCCCCCGCCTCCGGCTCATCAAACCAATAGGAGGTTCTGAGTGCAAGGATGCGGTCGCCTGCCATGATGGTATTTTCCATGGAGCCTGTCGGCACCTCCGCATTTACAATGAGGAAGGAATTGACCAGCCCTGCCAGCACCGCCGCCAGAAGAATTGTTTTTACCCAACTGATGACCTCTTTTTTCACAGTAGTGCTCAAATTGCCCATCTCCTTTGGGTTATTTCAGGAAGCCGTTGATAATCTGCGCTTCCGCTTCTTTTTCTGTCAGCCCAAGGGTCATCAGCTTGACCAGCTGATCGCCTGCAATCTTGCCGATTGCCGCCTCATGCACCAGAGATGCATCCACATGGTTCGCAATGATTTCGGGCTCAGCCGCAACTACGCCGTTATCCATGATGATGGCATCACATTCGGAGTGACCGTAGCAGTCTGTGTTGCCGATGATTTTGGAACGGAAGAGCTGTCGGGAGAAATCCCTTGCAACAGAACGGGAAATCAGCTTTGCACTGGAGCCTGCGCCATCCAGACTGACATCAAAGGAGGTTTCCGCCGTCTGATGTCCGTGTGTCATGATTTTTTCCTTGATGACGATGGTTGCGCCGGGGCCAAGCTTTGCGCTGGAAACGCGCTTTGTGGAATCGACACCCTTCAACTGAACGGTATCCATTTCAATATAGGCGTTTTCCTCTGCTTCTACATGTGTCTGGGGGTTAATGATGCGTTTGCCGCTGCCGTCCCCCTCACCGATGTGCTTTTCGATATAAACAACCTTGGAATTTTTGCCAAGGAAGAAACGGTGAATCCCTTCATGGACAGAATCATCACAGCCGCAGTTATGGATGCCGCAGCCGGCGATAATTTCAATTTCCGCACCCTCACCGATGTGGAAATCATTATAAACCACCTCGGACACACCATCCTGTGTAATCAGCGCAGGGATGTGTACGTTTTCATTTTTGGTAAAGGGCTTTACATAAATATCCAGACCGGAGCCGCCCTCCTTGGGGACAATATCAATATTTTCTGTGGAATGTCTGCCCTCGCTCTTGCTGTTGTTGCGGATGTTAAATGCGCTGTTTGCAGGGATTTCCGCAATACCGGAAACCTCCTTCAGAAGGTTTTTTACGATATCATTGAGCATCATTCGTCACCTCCCTTGAAATATCTGCAGCCTGTTTCCATGCCGAACAGACCGGGCAGAACATCTTCCTTTGTACCAATCTGCTTTACCTCGCCGGCACTCAGCAGAACCACCTGATCGGCAATATTCAGAATTCTTTCCTGATGGGAAATGATGATGATAGAGCCCTGAATTTCTTCGTGCATTTTTTCAAATACATCAATCAGATTTTTAAAGCTCCAAAGGTCAATGCCTGCTTCGGGCTCATCGAACAGGGTCAGCTTTGTTTTTCTTGCCATAACGGTTGCAATTTCGATACGCTTCAGCTCACCGCCGGAAAGGCTTGCATTTACCTCACGGTCGATGTAATCCTTGGCGCACATGCCAACCTCGGACAGATACTGACAGGCATCTGCTGTGCTTAAATCCTGTCCGCTCGCCAGACAAATCAGATCCTTTACGGTAACACCCTTGAAACGAACGGGCTGCTGAAAGGCAAAGCTGATGCCCTTTCTTGCACGCTCTGTAATGCCGAGGGCTGTGATATCCTCGCCGTCAAGGAGAATCTGACCGCTGTCGGGGGTCAGAATCCCACTGATGATTCTTGCCAGAGTGGATTTACCGCTGCCGTTGGGGCCTGTGATTACGATGAATTTCGCATCATCAATCCTGAGATTGATGTCCTTGAGAATCTGCTTTCCGTCTGCGGAAAAACAGATATTCTTCAATTCCAACATACTTATGATTCCTCCTGTTTATCAAATATTTCTCTCCGGAAATATTTTCTCTATTGCAGACTGTGCGTCTGTCATTGTTCTCTCCCTTCAAAGCTGCGCTGCAGCCTTGAAAAATGCAGGCTTCTACAAAACCTGCCAATCTTATAGATTATAACAACGAAAGGGTGGGGATGTCAACGCTTTTGCCTTTTCCTGCCTAATTTCCGCCCACCCCTTCGAGGTGAAATAAATTCCCTCTCTTGAAAGGATTTCATCATTATGGTACATTTATTACAATAAAATTTATTTTCTGAAAAGGAGAGACTGCTATGCTTGGGTTTCATGCGGACGGGATTCGCCTGTTCGGCGCATCCGATACACTGGTGGCGGCATTAAAAAAACATAAGCTGCCGCTTGTGAAAACCTCTACCACAAACACACTGGTTTTTGCCGTAAATACGGCAGAGCCTTTAACGAAAAAGATTTATCTGCCCTCTTTTCTGGCACCACAGGCACCTTGGTTCAGCTGCTTTGTAGGAGATGCAGAACGTCCGGCGGAGTATTCTCTGCATTTTGCGGCAGAGGAGGATTTGGTGGATTTCATTTTGTCCATGTATTATTGCGCACAGGGCTTTCTGCATTTAGACTTTGACTTGGCAGAGCTGGTTACAAAGCTGAACCCTTCCCCCGAATATGTAATCCATTCCTTTGAGGAAAAGGATTTCCACAAAATCGGCGAAGAAGGAGCTTTTGCGGCGTGCTTCTGCTTTTTGGAGGGCGGCTTCATGGAAAGCGACCGCCTTTTCGGCAAGCTGACAAAGGAATACGGCGTGGGAGCGGATAAGATTATGCTGGCAGGCTCGTTTGATTCCAAATATCAATTCCTGCGCACCTTTATTCCGCAGAAATAACAATATATTTCGACAAACTTCTTTACAAACAGAGGAAAACATACTAAAATAAAACGGCAGGATTTTCTCCTGTGCAAATACACAGAGTAGGGCTTTGCGCGTTAAGTGTCCGGTGGACGGGGAGTTGTCATCGGAACGAAAAGCAGGATTTCTGCTTGCGGTGCAGGACTCGCATCCCGCTGTATCATAATGAAGAAGAACAATCCTCTTTGTTATCCATACAGCCAAACCTGTTTCGGCAGGTGTATTTGCGTTGGTATTGTGATAATAGAGGGGTTTTTGTTTGCAAAAAAGAGCAAGAAAGCCCTCCTATTTCCCATTGAAAAAAGGAGGTATTTTTTTATGACCGAAAAACAGAAGAGCATGACACATCGCTTGGTGCTGATGGCAATGTTCGTAGCGGTGCAGATTATTCTGTCCCGTTTCCTTTCCATCAATCTCTGGAATCTGAAGATTGGCTTTTCCTTTATCCCCATCGTTCTTGCGGGCATCCTGCTGGGGCCTCTGAGCGCAGGCTTGGTGGGGCTGGTGGCGGATGTCCTTGGGGCAACACTGTTTCCCATCGGCGCATTCTTCCCCGGCTTTTCGCTGACATCCTTCATCACCGCTTTTGGGTACGGGTTTTTCCTGCATAAAAACCAGAGCATGAAGAATATTGTTGCGGCGGTGCTGTTCTCCGAAATTGTAGGGACAATTTTCCTGAATACGCTTTGGATTTCCATTCTTTATGGTGCGCCCTTTGTTGCTGTGCTGATTCCCCGTCTTGCACAGGCAGCAGGCATGGGTGTTGTGGAGGTGCTTTGCATCTGCTTCATGACAAAATATGTACCCCAGATGAAAAGGGTATTCTGAGAAGCAGAAAACGAGAAATAAACGGAGCCGGCAGAATCGGACAAAGGCTGCGGTGGCAGTATTGCTGCGTATCAGACCGATACGGGCTAAGCAGCTGAAACGAAATACGATAAGAAATGCAAGGAAAAAAGCCTTGGTCACTACAGTTCTGTAGTAACCAAGGCTTTCCTTATTTGAACCAAGGTTTCGAGAAACGGCTTTACGAATTCAGCTCCTCCCATTCTGCGAAAAGAGCCTCAAGCCTTTCCTCAAGCTTTGTTTTCTCTGCATAAATTTCATTCGCCTTGCCGTAATCTGTGCCGCACGCCGCCATGTCCTCATCTGCCTGCGCAATCATCGCTTCGGTCTCCTCGATGGCCTTTTCCAGCTTCGCAATCCTGTTCGCCAGCCTGCGCTCTGCCGCCTGCTGTTCCTTTTGCTTCAGCCAGTCATTCTTCGTATCGCTCACAGGCTGTGCCGCGGCAACGCTTTTTTCCGGATGCTGTGCCGCCTTTTCTGCCTCGTTTCTGGCACGCTCTGCCTTTTTCTCTAAGTAATAATCATAATTCCCGTTATAAAGAATCACCCCATCCGGCGTTAATTCCAGAATTTTCTCCGCTGTTTTGTTGATAAAATAACGGTCGTGGGAAATATAAATCACCGTACCCTCGTAGCGGTTCAGCGCACTTTCCAGAACCTCCTTCGAGAACATATCCAGGTGGTTCGTCGGTTCATCCAGCATCAGCAGGTTCGCCTTAGAAAGCATGATTTTCGCCAGAGAAACGCGCCCCTTTTCGCCGCCGGAAAGTGCGGAAATCGGCTTGAATACATCATCCCCCGTGAATACGAAGGCGGCAAGCATATTGCGGATTTGCCCCTGCGTCAGGGTGGGGTAGGTGTCTGCGATTTCCTCAAAAATGGTCTTGCTTTCGTCTAATTTTGCCTGCTCCTGATCATAATATCCAATAAATACATTTGTGCCGAAGCGAATCAGACCGCTGTCCGTCGGCACCTCCTTCAGAAGCATCCGAAACAGCGTGGATTTCCCAACCCCGTTCGGGCCGATGATGGCAACCTTGTCGCTGCGTTTTACATCAAAGGAAACATTGCGGAAAATCCTCTGTCCCCCGTAGGATTTGGAAAGCTCCTCCGCATGCAGCACATCGTTGCCGCTTGTCAGAAAGGGGGTTAGGGTCAGCCGCATCTGATCCGGCAGGGCATCCGGCCTGTCCACACGCTCCAGCTTGCCGAGGGCTTTCTCGCGGCTTTCCGCGCGCTTGATGGATTTTTCGCGGTTGAAGGAGCGCAGTGTGCGGATGACATCCTCCTGATGCTTGATTTCCTTCTGCTGCATTTCGTATGCCTTCTGCTGAATTTCACGGTTGATTTCCTTCTGCTGCCAAAAGAAGGAATAATTCCCGTTATAAACCGTCGATTTCTTGTTTTCGATTTCAATGACCTTTGTCACAATGCGGTCAAGGAAATAGCGGTCGTGGGAAATAATCAGCACTGCACCGGGATAGGAGCGAAGGAAATCCTCCAGCCATTCGATTGCCGCAATGTCCAGATGGTTGGTCGGCTCGTCTAACAGCAGGATATCCGGCTTGGAAAGCAACAGCTTTGCCAGATGCACGCGTGTTTTCTGTCCGCCGGAAAGCTGATTCATCTGGCGGTTGAAATCATTGTCGGCAAAGCCAAGCCCCTTCAGCACACCGCGCAGGCGGCTCTGGTAGCTGTAGCCGTCATTCTGTTCAAAATAATGCTGCAGAGTGGCATATTCCTCCATTTTTTCCGCCAGCGCCTGTCCGCTCAGATTTCCCATTTCGTTTTCTAATTCACGAAGATTTGTCTCTGTTTGAATGATTTTTTCAAAAACCGATAGCATTTCTTCATAAATCGTGCGGTCGCTGTCTATCTGAATATTCTGAGCAAGGTAGCCCAGGGATGCGTCCTTCTTGAGATAAAATTCACCGCCATCGGCAGAAATTTCGCCGGTCAGAACCTTGAAAAGCGTCGTCTTCCCGGCACCATTTACCCCTACAATAGCGGCTTTTTCGCGTTCTTCGATATGGAAGGTGATTTTTTCCAGAATCACATCGATGCCGTATGCCTTGTGTAATTGTCTGCATGCAAGTATCATTGATACAACCTCCATTTGTGTTTCATTTTCTGCTCTTATGATAGCAGAAAATACAACAGATTAAAAGAGTTATTGTTGACAATAAAATAACAGGAGTGCTATACTAAAATTATCCTGAAGTAGAAAAAAATAGCTGTATTTGCAGTTCGTTTTCTTTTACGGAGGCATCCTAAAACGAGAGGATTTGGAATATATGGACAGCGAAAAGAAGATCTCACCGGCAGTAATCAACAGATTGCCCAGATACTACCGTTACTTAGGCGACCTGCTGGAAAGTGATATTACTCGCATTTCCTCAAAAGAACTCAGCGCAAAAATGAATATCACTGCCTCCCAGATTCGTCAGGATTTGAACAATTTCGGCGGCTTTGGGCAGCAGGGCTACGGGTATAATGTGGAATACCTTTACAATGAAATAAAAAAGATTTTAGGTCTGGATCGATTGTATAATATGATTGTCATTGGCGGCGGCAATATCGGACAGGCTCTGGTGAACTATACCAATTTTGAGAAGCGTGGTTTCGTCATCAAGGCAGTCTTCGATATCAATCCCCGTCTGATTGGGATGACTATTCGCGGTGTCGAGGTTTATGATATCGACCAGATGGAGGAGTATGTCAAAAATAACCCCGTGGATGTTGCCATTCTTACCCTTCCTCGTTCGCAGGCGGTGAAGGTTGCAAATGATCTGGCAAAATGGGGCGTAAAGGGCATGTGGAACTTCAGCCATGTGGATTTGCAGGTTCCCGATGATGTTCTGGTGGAGAATGTACACCTGACGGACAGCCTTATGACCCTGCTCTATAAAATCAACGAAATGTACTATAGCGGTGAGGATATGCATGAGCATCAATTAAAGGATGGTCTGCCTGTAAAGCCGGTGCAGGAAAACGAAGAATTATAAGAAAAAAACAACAAAAAGAAGGAGAGTCACTCTTTGCAAAAAGGTGTGGCTTCTCTTTTTGTTTGTAAAAATTTATTTATAATTATTTATAAAGAAGAAAAGAAATTTAAAATGAAACGCACAAAGGAGGAATGACCGTGGATTTAGCGGCAATCAAAGAAAAACCGTATTATTTTTCCAATCGCGCCCTGAAGCGTCTGATTGCTCCCATGATTATCGAGCAGTTTCTGGCTATTCTGGTTGGTATGTCCGACTCCATCATGGTTGCAACGGTAGGGGAGCATGCAGTTTCGGGTGTCTCTTTGGTGGATAATATTTTCATTCTGCTGATTTATTTGTTTGCAGCTCTTGCAACAGGCGGCGCTGTTGTTATGGGGCAGTATCTGGGGCAGAATAAGCATGAAAAAGCAAATAGGGCAGTCAATCAGCTTATCCTGTTTACGGCGTTGTTTGCAATCTGCATTATGATTGGGCTGTATCTGGCAAGAAACCTCATCCTGCATCGTGTGTTCGGTGCCATTGAGGCGAATGTAATGGAGGCATCCAAAACATATCTTCTCATCGTTTCCGCCTCCATCCCTTTTATCGCCCTGTATAACGCAGGTGCGGCAGTATTTCGTACTATGGGCAATTCCAAGGTGCCGATGTATCTCTCCATGATGATGAACGCCATCAATGTGGGCGGCAATGCCATCCTGATTTTCGGCTTTGGCATGGGGGTTGCGGGTGCGGCAACCTCGACGCTTGTTTCCCGTGTCATTTCCGCTGTTGCAATCATTTTGCTGCTTTGCTCTCCGGAGCATCTGCTGCATCTGGAGCGTCCGTTTTCCTTTAAGCTGGATTTCGGTATGCTGAAAAAGATTGCCTATATCGGCATCCCCAATGGTCTGGAAAATGGGATGTTTCAGCTGGGGAAAATCATGGTGCTGAGCATGATTACAGGCTTTGGCACGGCGGCGATTGCGGCGAATGCCGTTTCCAATATCATTGCAACCTTTCAGGTGCTTCCGGGGATGTCCGTCGGCATGGCAGTGATTACCGTCTGCTCTCGCTGCGTCGGGGCAGGGGATTATGAAGCGGCAAGATATTATACCCGTAAGATTCTGAAGCTGGTGCATATTCTGATTATCGTTTTCAGCGTCACCACGCTTGTGGCGTTGCCCGGCATCATGCACCTGTATAACCTTTCCGATGACGCAATGACCTTTACAAAACAGATTATCTGGTATCATGGTATCTGCTGTATGCTCATCTGGCCCGAAGCGTTCACGCTGCCGAACACGCTGCGTGCCGCCAGTGATGTAAAGTTCTGCATGATTCTGTCG
>OGHJ01003874.1_pt1 | contig 10237 bp, 10 predicted proteins | sample 1571351 | NCBI WGS metagenome assembly OGHJ01 (sample SAMEA2582037, study PRJEB24529) | metagenome | biome: Human gut stool | place: China | collected 2011 | reverse complement strand
ACAATGATACAAAGAGTAATCAAGCCAGCGTTCGTAGCGTTTAGTTATGTAATTATTTACTGCTTCACTTGCCATAATTTTAATTTTTTAAATTAAGTATGACATAGCAAAGAGAATACTTTAGTGTTTCAGTAACTTACAAATAACAAATGCCGGATTTTTTCTTCAAAATCCGGCGCAACACCATTCTTTTACAAAGATAGAAAAAATATTGAAGAGAAAATTAATTCAGCGAATATTTTAAAAAGGTAATGGACCATCATCTTTAATTTGATTATCTATAGAGAATGGCACTTTGGTTTTAGAGATTGAAGAAGAACCAAGTTTCGTACCGATGGGTTCACCAGGCATGGGAATACATATGTCTTCCTCTGGATTTGAAAAGCGACAGAATTCGCATTTGAATCGCAATAATATTTCACCTAGTGCACCGTTACGATGCTTAGCAATAATTACTTCTGCCATACCTCGCATATCGTTTCCTCGATCATCTTGAAAAATCTTATAATATTCTGGCCGATGTAAAAAAAGAACCATATCAGAATCATCGCATAATGTACCACTATCACGTAAATCTATTAACTGAGGACGTTTAGCATCAATCCCTTCACGAGATTCAATTGCCCGATTCAATTGCGATGTAATAATAATAGGAATATTCAGCTCTTTTGCTAAAGATTTTAATCTTCTTGTGAAGTAATTTATTTCCGAATATCTATTCTCTGTATATTTGATGTCATTATATAACAATTGAACATAGTCGATAGCAATCAACTTAACACCCTTTTCTTTTACTAAATAATGTGCCTTATTACACAAAATATCCATTTTCATAAGTGGTGAGTCATCTACATAAAGAGGAGCGTCTTGCAAATCTTTTAGTTTATAGTCCAATTGCTGCCACTCATAACAGGCAAGCTGTCCGCTCTTGATTTTCTCACTTGGAATTTCGCAGACATTGGTGATAAGACGATTGACTAACTGCACATTGCTCATTTCAAGAGAAAACAAAGCGACTGGAATTCTGAAGTTGACCGCCATATTTCTTAGCATAGATATAATAAATGCTGTTTTCCCCATTGCAGGACGTGCTCCTATAGTAATCAAATCACCATTCTGCCAGCCACATGTCATTTTATCCAATCTAGTGAATCCACTTTCCAAACCACTTAGTCCATCAGTTCGTGTAGCTGCCTTCTGAATTAGTTTATAGACTTCATCAATCACGGGGTTAATCTGAATACAATCATGTTCCGTATTTAATGAGGATATATCAGTCAGCTTTCCTCTGATTTCCGAAATTAAATCTTCTACATCTTGGGTTTCATCGAATACTTTTAAGCGAATATCTGTTGCAAGTGCAAGTAATTGGCGGGATATATACTTTTGTGCAATGATTCGGGCGTGATACTGCGTTTGAGACGATGATGCTACTTTGCTACTCAAGTGAGTTATATAAGCTGGTCCTCCAATTTTATCTAATTCGCCTCGTTTGCTAAGTTGCTCCTTTACAGTTAGAATATCTATCGGCATTTGATTGACCGCGAGGGTAATTATTGCAGCATATATCAGTTGATGTCGATATTCATAAAAAGATTCTGGACGAAGAATATCACTTATTAACGCATAAGCCTTTTTGTCAGTCATTAATGTACCCAATACAGCTTTTTCTAATTCAGGTGCGTAAAGAAGGTTCATGTTAAATTGATTATCATCTTCTTGTTGCTGTTTTTTTTCTTTCATGGTTTTTTGTTTTTTTATAATAGTTTTCAAAGATACAATTATCTTCGACTTTTACCTCCGATTTCCACAACATTAAACATTTCGTTAACTCGATCGGCAATATATTCCCCATATTTTAAATGAATCTCTTCCGGAAATAAATTAGTAGTCACGAATGTTGTACAACTTCTCCTGTTGTCGTATCTCATTTGAAGTATGTACTGTATCACATCCATCTCTGTCCCGTAATGCTTTACCTTAGGCTCTCGTCCGACTTCATCCAGACCTAACGCTATTCCATTTGAACCGTCATAACTTAAGATTCCGTCAATGCCTTTCTTGCAATACTGGTTAGCTACGAAAGCTGCTGCCTCTATCGGGAATCCTCCCTGTAGGTAATATCCTGTTTTGTCTTTTCCGTTGCTATACCTGTCATACATCTGTATGATTTTCAATATGCAGGATTTTCCGGTTCCTACAGAACCATATAGCCACAATCCTTTGCTGCGGTCTAAAACGTTCGACCCTCCGATGAGATATAAAAAAATCTCATTCATGATTTCGCGATTTCGATCGTCAACGCAAAAATTTGGGCATACATATAAACAACATCTTCGGAACAAATTCATCGAATTCTTAAAAGCAATCGGGTCATAGCTTGATGGTCCGCACTTTAATTTTTGTTTCTGAATCTGTATCTGTTCTCTTACTTTTTCCATCTTTTTTGTTGCTTAGTTCTAATTTCAACCATCGGGCAAAGTGAGACATCGCGCCTTTTGGCGACTTTGTCGTTTCACCCTCATTTTGTAGTTTCATAAAGAATTGCTTCAAACACTCGTAAAAGGCTTCTATCGTAAATTCATCATAACCGGAAGAACGAGTATTCATCGTTACAGTTTCCGCCCATGACTGATTAGATTTCAGTTCCTGATAGCATTCTTCTAAAGACTTATCGAAAAAACTATCTTCCGGAAACAGCTCTCCCACGCATGCGCGTGAGAGAGTTATAGTCTTATTGTCTTTAGTCTTATTATTAATGTTTACCGTTTTACTTACTCTTTTACTTACTCTTTTACTTACCTCTTTACTTACCGTTTTACTTTCGTCAAGTAAGTAATAAACTGGCGATTTCGCATTCTTCTTACCCGATTCGAAGGTTATTAAACCTTTTTGCTGCAATCTGTTCCTAACTTCAATGACGGTTTTCTCTGATATACCGGTTGCGAGGACGATAGTCTTGTTGGGATGCTCAAACGGATTCTGCCAACCCCGAATATTGCACTCATTCAAGAGATAGAAGTACAAAAAGACTTCGTTCGGGCTGAATTCTACACTTCGATTCATCTTCCAAAATTGGTTTATATAATCTATATAGGTCATTGTATGCTATGCCGTCAGTTTCTGACGTATTAAGTTCATATTTTTTTTCACGAGTCCGATAATACGGTTATGGTACTCGGTATTACTATTGCAGGCTCCACGGGACTGAACAATACTGAATGTTTTTAAATTGACCTCTACGGTCTCAATATGTTTCTTGCCGATTCGAGCAGAAAGAATGAGTGAATCCTTTTCTTTATAATATTTATTTGTAAAGACGCAATGGTGCATGATTTCACCTTCTTGTTGAAACTCTTCAAGACTTTTGAGCGGTACTACGACTATTTTACCATCAGACATTTTTAGGTCAAAGAACTTCGATTTTTCTTTGATATAATTCTCTGCATCCTTCTTGAGTTTAAGCAATTGTTGCATTTCTTTAGCCTTGCGTTCTTTTTCATCATCACGTTTCTTTCTCGCCACATACAAGTCATGGGCTTTTTTTAGATTCTTAGGACAAACGTAATGGGCGTTATGCAGATCCTTACGATAATGTTCAAGTAGTTTCAGATAATCAAACCACATGGAAACATCCTTAATCCGATATTTATTTCGAAGGCAAATTTTAATAGACGGCCAATACATATCAATCTTGTAACGGTGTCCCTCGAAATGATCTATTAATTCATAACGTCTTGCCTTTAGAAGTGTTTCAGCCTTGGGAGAATGGGGAATTATATTGGTAGCAGTAAGAAATGACATACCGCGTAATTTACAATCTATACCCATTTGAATATACTTAGGTCTAAAGACGGAGGCTGGATGATAGCGTTCACAATAAACATCATTACTACAACTGTAATAATATGATCCAACAACTTTATTACGTATCTCCAAATCTCCACACCATCCACAATGTCCCGTATTGTTAGCACGAGCTACTACCTCCCGGTTGCCATCATCTTTTATCCAATGTTGCAGTATCTCACGAATAAAATAACGAGGATTCGCTTCTGCCTGATAGTAAGCAATCAATTCAAAGCTTCGGATAACTTGGAATTCCTCACAAATTTCTGCCTTGCCAATAAACATTGTCTGTTTATTGATACGCTTCCTCGACTGTTCTATTTTCAAAGACGTATCACAATGAGGACAAACAGCACGTTTACGTTTTACAAGTTCCGGAGCGAAGCGTTGGCCGCACTCCATACAGATAATACGTGACTTGGTTGCATATCCTATATGTTTCAAACACTCATTCTTAGCCCAGTCAATCATCAAACTCTCAATATTAGGTAGCTGGCTACTTAAATTAACAACTCTAAGCTGTAACTTTGTTCTTGGTCTCATAAGTCTTCAAATAATAAAAATTGTCCGGAAGGTATTTCCTTTTTCTTTCCTTTACGTTTATTATTAGCAATCTGCTCCGGTTTGGGCTTCTCAATAGATGGTATAAGTTCCTTTTTCTTTTCAGGTCGATTAGAAACAACTGCTTTTGTTGCAGGCTGCTTACTAACTTTGATATCATCTTCATCATAGTAGTGGTTATCGCGAGTCGTGATAAGCACTATTATCCCCACTCCAAGATTATCCCAAGCCAATAACAACAAGCGTTGAGTATTAAGCATATACCGTCATTACTTGCTGCAATGGCTTGGGATAATATTACTTCCGTGTAAACTGCTTTAACCAGTTTTTTATGTGAGGCTTAGTTTCCCACTCTCCCTTCTCGGGGCGTTCAGGGGTGATGTTTGCATAAGCCTTCTCAAGTGCATCCCTCTTTTGCTTAGAGTCTGCACGAGCATATATTTCAGTAGTTTTGATGGACGCATGACCTAATATGTCCCGTATGTAGACAAGATTTACACCGGCCTGCAACAGGTGCATAGCTTTCGAGTGCCTGAAAGAGTGTGGGGATATTTTATCTGGGAGAAGTCCGGGGTGCTTAACCCTTACATCGTTTGCATACAATGTAATGATATGCGCTATTCCAGAGTTTGAGAGTTTCGCTCCACGGTTATTGTAGAAGAGATGCCTTTTCTCTCTTCCCGGTAAATCGAGTTTATGTTCGGCCAGATACAGTTTCATTATGGATACCAGCCGCTTTTGTAATGGCACAACCCTCTTCTTACGGCCTTTTCCGAACAAAGTTACATGTGCGGGCAGTTCCAGCGACAAGTCGTTTGGAGTAAGGTTGATGAGTTCCTGCACCCTGGCACCACTTTCGTAAAGTAATGATAATATGGCAAGATGCCGTCTTCCCTGCATTGAGTCAGTCGGTATCTCTGCAAGGAGAGTTTTCATCGCTTCGATGCTCAATGAGGATATGGTGCCTGAGACTTTATGCTTGGCTTTTATTGTCATTATTTGTTGCCAGCAACCGATTCTTTTAATATCCTCGTATTGTAGATATTTGCAAAACGCATGTATCGCAGCAAGGCGTGCATTGCGTGTATTGTCGGTGCATTTCCTTTCAGTCTGTAGCCAGTCTAAGAACCCTGTCGTGCAATCACGTGTAAGGTGTTTCAGCTCGATTCGTTCTGCTGGTATTTTCTTCACCTCCAACATATAGTCCAGCATCAGGTCAAACGTGTAGGCATAACTCCTAAGAGTGTGGTGGCTAACGCCCCGCTCTGTCATCAGATAGTCCGACAAGAAAATTGTGAGGTGCCGGGCAAAGTCAGTTTCCTTTTCCATAATACATATTGTTTTTGTCAACATCCGGGAAGATGCCTCCAGTTGTAGAAGATATTATATCAATCACTTCGGGATAGAACTCACGCGTAAGCCTCAGATACCACTCCGTTTCCCTGACACTCGCATGGCCGAGGAGAACTGACAGGACTGGTAATCCGGCATACAGATCCACGCCTTCGGTTGCCATCTTTTGTAAGGTATGGACTGCGAACGTATGACGGAGGTCGTGAACCCGGGGGCCTTGGTTTTTGCCTTTGTGGGCTATCCCGCATTGCCGAAGTATCTTTTTGAAGAAAGTGTATGGTGTGGTTGCCGTGAACGGCTTGCCTATTCCTGACACAAACAGGTGGCGTTCCGGCTTGCAGATTCCTTCCACCGGCATCATGTCACGATATTTCAAGTATTGTGACAACACCACTTTCAATTCCGGATTCATGGGGATTATCCTCTCCTTGCCGTTCTTAGTCTTTGTCAAGAAAATTAAATCTGACTGAAAGTTGACGTCTCCATTCTTAATGTTGAGAGCCTCTGAGATTCGCATTCCAGTCGAATACAATAGCCGGAATAGGCATGGCATGCAGATAAGGCAACTTTTGGGACGGAAGCCTTTCTGTTCCGATTTGTCAATGGCTTCCATGATTCGGGACATTTCTTCATGTGTGAACACATAGGGAGTGTACATGCTTGATGGACGTTTTGGAATCCTTGGCACAAAGCACTCTATGCCGAGTCGGCACATGTATTTGAGGAACTGGATGAGTTGGGTATGTTTGGTATAGGATGTCCTGTCGCAGATATTCCTTAGAGAGTTTTCCCACGCCGACACCATTTCTCTTGTAACATACAGCTCATTGAACCCGTTTTCCAGCATGGCTTCATCCCATTGCTGCAATGTGTGGCGGTAAACATCCGAATTGACGACAAGATTGCCTTTCATTTTCAAGAACTCCAGTATGTACGGGGCAAAAGCGCTACGGAATACATATCCTTTACTCATAGAATATACCTCCTTTCTGCGTATAAAATCTTTCTGGAACCAACGAGGGCGAAAGCAATATGGATCTCAATTTCGCCAAGTCCACCCTCAAATAATTGGAGGTCGTTGTCGTGGACATATGCCCCAACGTACTGCTGATTATGGGCAATGGAGTTTCTTTGGACAGGAGCTGAGATGCAAGGGAATGTCTGAAGGCATGGATACCGTGCCGACGATGCTGTATATTTACACCAGACTGTTGGATAGCCTTCTGCAATCCAAGCCATACGGTATCACGCGACACTCCTTTGTATGGCGGACGCGTTGAGATAAATACATGTTCATCATCCGAGGACGGTCTTTCTGCCTGAAGATAATCTATGATTGCATTCCCAACATCTGTCAGCAACGGAAGCACAACCTCGTGCTTTGTCTTGTATTGAACGATGGAGATGGTGCATTTGTCCCAGTCTAGATTTGCAAAGCGAAGCCGGATTATATCCGACACTCTCAGACCAAGCCTTGATGCCAGCAGAAACATCGCATACAGACGTCTGCCTCCGAAATTGCTCCTGTCAATGGAGTTTTCTATGAGGGCAATTTCGTCCTGATTGTAAACTGAGGGTACCTTCTCCCGTTGTGGAGTCTTTACAGAATCAAGTAATGCCCCAAGGCTATACTTGACATACCCTTCCGTCAAAAGATATTTGCAGAACATCTTCATTACATACAGTCGCTGTCCCCTGCTGTTTGTACTTGTGGAGATGAAATTGACGATGTGTGACTCTGTGATCTCAGCCACTTGCTTGACTCCTTTAATTTGAACCACTGCGATAAACTGGGATATTACGCGTTGGTAAACCTCTATCGTTTTCGGGGAAGCACGTTCCGAACGCTTTAGTTCAATAAGCCGTTTTGCCACTGCTCCTATTTCTCCAGGAAGTTCATGCCTTTGGCTTGGAGGACGATTTACCATTATATGCCCATACCTTAACACCGAGTTCAACATGCCGATGCAACGATAGTGCTTTTCCCATTGGGTGTTTCTAGTAAGACTTTCAAGAAAAGAGTCTCCAATGTCGGGATTATAGATCTCTTCTCCTCGCTCTGACATGTAGGTGAATATACCCCGTTCAAGATTCGACATGTGCGTGGCAATTGTGCTCTCACTATAGCCATCGCCTATCATCTTCTCGTGACAGGTAGCGATTAGTGATTTGATGTTTGTTTGTTCCATATTGAAAAATTTGTTGGTACTCTTCCAATATGGCATAATATTCTTATCCTTCAAACATTATCACCAGTAAATCTGAGATACAGCTAAATACATAGTATGCGAAAGCATTTCTCTTGATAATATTTTACTTTGGATAATAATGAACTGCCAATCCGAATACTTCATCGTCAGACATACATACAACACTACCACCGCGTTTTTTTGCTTCTCCTATGATATAGTTGTAACATTCATCAATATTTTTGTTTGGCTTTGTGTAGGAAGTGACAAAGAGGGGATCACTCTTTGCTCTCTCTTCCAAATACGATTGAATAACCTGTTTAGGTGATTGATATTCTTTTCCCATAGCATTAATAATTAATTGATAAAGGCATTAATAGATAAGTCAAGCTACGAACTTCTTCATCGCAGCGGGTAAAGATTGAGGCTTTTGATGGATCACTCATGCTGATAGTAATATCTTCCGAAGGAATGTTATTTATCATTTCTATTAAGAAGCTGCTCTTAAAACCAATTTCAATATTACAGCCTGACTGCAGGGTGATCGTTTCTTCTGCTGATTTAGAAAAGTCTAAATCATGAGTTTCAATTTTAAGAGAAGTAGAATCAAACTTGAGTACCACCAAGGATGAGGATTCGGAACAGAAGACAGATACACGCTTTAGAGCTGATACTATATCAGTCTTCTTTAATACTGCACGATTAGGTTGTTTTTGAGGGATAACAGCACGATAATTAGGGAACCGGCCTTCGATCATACGACAGATTAACCGGTATGAATCAAATTCAATTAAAATATTGGTCTTGTTTACCGAGATTTCTACTTCCATGCAATCTTCCGGAACAATGTTAGAAAGTACTTTAGCAAACTTGCTTGGTAGGATGAAAGCCGCCCGCTCTTTTCGTGTGTAAGGAGACGGATTCTCAATCATCGCTAGACGAGTGCCATCAGTTGCAACAAAAGACATAGAATCCAGGCCTATATCAAAATAAACTCCGTTCAGTACTGGGCGAAGTTCATCATTAGCACTACAAAACAATACTTGCCTTATTCCGTATAATAGATCGTTGCCTGATACGAGAATTGGGCTGGCAGTATCATCCGTGCTCATAGATGGGTATTGATCTCCTTTTTCAAGTGGTATTGAGAACTTACCGTTTGCATACTTAACAATCAACTCCTTTTCGAGGATGGATATAATCAAGGGTTGTTCGGGAATCTCTTTTAATCCGTCAAGTAATGTTTTGGCATTAGCCATAAAAGTGTAATTGGTGAAGTCTGCGGCACCATCAATGTTTGTAGAGATGCGTCCTCCTTCTTCTCCTGCGGTTACTAGAATGACTCCAAATTCATCGACAACAAACAAAAAGTTGTCATAGGCAGGTAATGAGTTTTTAGGCTGTATAATTCGCCCGACTGATTTTAGCTTATCTGATAAAGCTGTTTTTGATACTGTAATTTCCATGCGTCATTGTTTTTTGGCGCATAACATAAAGAGGAGATAGGTTTCAGTAATTAAAAGCTATTGAATTGTATAGGAACAACAAAAGCCGGATAAAATCATTGTTTTATCCAGCTCAACACCATTATGTCTGCAAATATAGAGAGAGTTTTTGTATTTGCAAACGTTTCAGTCTTTTTTTTCTTCTTTTTTTTGCAATAAATCCAATACAGCGCGATTTGCCTTGTCGCAAATACTATAATCTATATCAATGTAGATATCAGCCATTTTATAGTCATTGTTCACATGGCCGAGGCAGAAGTCGATGTCAGCTTTTGGTACTCCGGCTTTATTTCTTGCTAAACTAGCCCATGTGTGGCGAGCCCAATTAGTAGTAACTTTAAAATCAATCTCTAAATTCAAGCAAATGTCTTTCAGCCCATTATTAATTGCACGCATGAAATTATTCAAGTTACAATAGTTGGTATGAAAGTAGGAGAGGAAATAACCCTCTGTGTATTTATCAAGGAGGATGCGGAGTTCTGGTTCTATTTTTATCGAAAGCGGTATTTGTTCATGATTGTTCCGCGTTTTTGTTTTTGAACGTGTGTATTCCAGCCTTCCACGACGTTCACATGATATACTATATAGATCATTGATATTGATTCCCATCATATAGAACATCATCATAAAGACATCACGAGCCATATTAGTACATTTCTTATCAGACTGAAAATCTCGGATTTTTAATAAGGTGTTGGTATCTATATTCTTCCGTTTTCTCCGATACTCCGGGATTTCAACTTTCTTGAATGGGTCGCCGGGAATCCTTATAATATCAAA
>OGHJ01003871.1_pt1 | contig 10246 bp, 9 predicted proteins | sample 1571351 | NCBI WGS metagenome assembly OGHJ01 (sample SAMEA2582037, study PRJEB24529) | metagenome | biome: Human gut stool | place: China | collected 2011 | reverse complement strand
TTTTTGTAAGATACAAGCAGTCTATAGGGGTATGTCCCTCACCGCCGATTCTTTTTGTCTCAACGTTATAGAACATACTAAAGCCTTCGTCTAATACTTCCTCGAAAAGATATGCTGTTTCGTTTTCGGGATTATTTGCATATGTTTCAATCAACTTTGGCAACTCAAGCAATTCAGATAAGTAATCTTCTTCACCAATCTCTCTCATTAGGACTTGCGGATAGAAGCTATAGATTTCTTTTATCACATCTAGTTGCATTCGTTCCGGATCGTCAAGCTTTAACGGTTCTTGTGTAAAAGAATAATTTTCTAACATTGTTTTTACATAACTTAAAACATTATCTTTTAACTGTATAAACCCGTTTCTCGCTGTCCTTGCGGTCGGTGCGCTATTGCTATTTGTTTTAGTAGGATGGTATAGCTTACATAACGGGGTGCCTTTATGTCTTTCAATAACACCAACCGAAGCTAAAAGTTTACAAGTATAATATTCCCACTCGTATACAGCATTAACGTATGTGTGTTCATCGGACTTGTACATTGAAACAATTTGCTCATCTGTCTTTGTTCTTAACTCTAGAATCTCGCTAACTAAGCGCTCATAACTATCGTAATCAATCGACTCAACAAAAGCAAGAATTAATGCGTATTCAAAATTATAAAGCTTTCCTTCTAATCTCTGATCAGTTAACAGTTTAAAAATCAACCTAAAAGGATATAACTGAAATGCGTTATCTGTACCGCTTGCCGGATGCTGAAATTGAATAGCAAAAAGCATAGTGGTGAATATTTTTAATAGCTTTTCATCGTCATTGATATGTTTTAGGAAGAGATTGCCTAAAGGACTAAATATAAATCTCTTATTTCCATCAGAATTATCTTCATAACCAAACATATAGTATTCTAAAGTGTTGATTCTATGATTTATTGAATCTAAAGGTCTTTCTTTTGGATTCCTCGTTTTATACAAATCTAGCGCCGCAAGTCTTTCCTGCATTCTTTCTCGTTCAACGTTAGAAATATCTGTTTTACAACTATTCTTAACGTCAAGCGCAACCGCCTTGATTAATTCGTATTTTGAAGTGTGCTTATAAAGAATCCACTTTTTCCTTTCAACCATAATTGGCATACAATCGCCTACTTTCCAATTTGCTCAATTACTTTTTTCATCAATAATGGAGGTATAGACTCACCGATAACCGTTCTTATAAATGTATCTGTAGAATCTTTAGGAAAATCAATATCTTTAGGTATTGATGAAACAATGAATGTTTCTAATAACGTTAATACTCTAGCGTCAGAATAAGTTCCATCCGGTAGCAACCTTCCAGGATGAACGTTGTTATGAGAGCTCATACTACCGCTAAACGTTGTTCTTGTTGGGCAAGGTTGATCCCAATCCATTCGCTTAAACGTGTTATGAAATCCCTTTATCCTTGTGCCATCCTCTTTTTTAGGATAATACACTTCGTTTGCAATAGCGCTCTTACCTGTTGCCGTATGCTTTAATGCTAATACAGCGCGTTCGTTGTGTTTTTTTGCAAAATGCCACGGAATATCTGAGGATTCTCCTGATTCCAATGAAGGCAAATAACCAATCGCTTCACGTAACGTAATCTCAGGTTCTTTGTTAGGCCATCCCCACTTTAATCCGTGTTTATACATTTTGATAATAGCTCGTGGCCTTGATTGGCAAATCCCATAATCTTTTGCATTTAAAACCCGCGCTTCGATTATGTACTTTGAAGAATACTTTTCATTCAAAATATCTTCAAGTTTATAATAATCGTTGTTATAAGGGAAATACATATCTAAGAATGTAGGAACATTTTCAATTAACACATAATCAAAATTGTAATTATCAATAATGTCTAATGCAGATAATACTAAATAATTTCTTTGATCTTTTTCATAATGCGCCTGTTTCTTATTCTTCCCTAAAGTACTCAAACCTTGACAAGGGGGAGTAGCAATCAACATTCTTACCTCGTTTTTTCGAGCCGCTTCAATCATATATTGCTTTGTTTCATCTAGAGTAATATCGCCGCAATACATATCTGTTTCAGGAAAGAAATGACTATAACAATCTGCTCTTTTTTGCAAGAGTTCATTTGCGGCAACAACTTCAACAGAAGTATCTTTTAACAAAAGCTCTCCTATTCCAGCGCTTGAAAACACAGATATTGCTTTGATTTTATTCATATTAATACCACTCACAATCTCTTTTAACATCAGTGGAGGTATAGACTCTCCTATACACTGCCGTATCAACAACTCTGGCGTATCATCTGGGATGTTCCAGTCTTTAGGAAGAGAATCTAGAATCATCAACTCTAACGGAGTTAATACTCTAGCGTCGGAATACGTTCCGTCCTCTAAGAGTCGTCCCGGATGGACGTTTCGTTGAGAAGCTATACAGTCGTTTCTAATTGTAATTGTTGGCGCTGGCGCATCCCACCGAATACGTCTGTATGATGATTCATATCCTTTAATACGCGTTCCATCTTTTTTCTGAGGATAATATACAGGATTAGAAAAAGCTGTTTGTCCAGTTGGCGTATGCTTCATCCATAAAACATTGTTTGGCGAATGTTTTCTCGCATAATGCCATTTTATATCCGACTTTTCTCCAGATTCAAGCGAAGGTAAATATCCAATTGCTTCCTCTACTGTAACTTTAGGCTTTTTTGACGGCCACTCCCAATTTGTTCCCTTAAGGTTCATTTTTATAATAGCTCTTAACCTTGTTTGCGGAACTCCATAATCTGAAGAATCTACAACTCTATGATCTATTGTATATTCACCGCCAAATTCGTATTCCAATATTTCAAGTACTGTTCTCAACTTGGATGCATAATTAAGTTTTAATTTAAGCAACATCGGAACATTTTCAATTAACACATATGTAGGTTTTAATTCTCTAATAGCTTTTACTACATATGTGATAAGATAGTTGCGTTCGTCAGACTCCATAGTTTCTTGAGTCCTATTTTTTCCTGCAACGCTCATACCCTGACAAGGGGGAGAAGCCAAAATAAAATCAACTTTATCAGGACAGGAAGAAATTATCTTATTATATATTTCTTCCTTTGTAATATCGCCACAAACAACTGTTGTTTCTGGATTGATAGCTTTATATAAGTCTGCTCTTGGCTTCAAAAGCTCATTTGCAACTTTTATATCAATGCCTACGTCTTTGAAATAAGTTTCACCAATTCCTGCGCTGGCAAAAAGCGAAATACCAGTTAGCCTATTATTAATCATAACACCACATCCATTACATCGCCGATATTGCAGTTCAAAGCAATACATATCTTTACCATCACGTTCATTGAAACTGGTTCATTGTTGTTTAACTTTGACATTGTTGTAGATCCAACGCCTGTCATAGCTTTGAAATCTTTCTTTTTTATGTCTAAGTCAATTAATCTTTTCCATAACTTGTTGTAAGAAATCATATATATATACCTCATAAAACAATGCACCGATATTTCAAATAAAAACACCGATATATCGGTGTTTTTATTATATAGTTGGCACTGTACTTTGTCAATATATATTTGGTCACTTTTTCAAGCAAAACAGGCACTGTCACATAAACAGTACTCTGCTCCCTTTTTCTAATACTTTCCCTAAAATTTTAGCGTGTAAGCAACTATAACTCCTGCTTACACGCTCGTTTTATTTTATCTCTTGTTCGGTTTCATCAAACAGCGGGCTGTCAAAGAATTGTCGAACAGTGATTTCCAAACCGTCGCAGATTTTCTTGATGGACACCACGCCTGGATTCTGGCTCTTTTGATTGAGCATACTGTATATGGTTGACGGCGACACGCCTGAAATATTTGCAAGGGCATTGACAGCAATGTTTCTCTCACGGCACAGCTCCAAAATGCGCTGCGCAACAGCTTCTTTTGTTCTCATAGCCTTCTCCTTTGCGATTTATCGTAATTCAATTCTACAAAAATGTGCGATAAATCGTGTGGGATATATCGTAATTATAAAGATTATGTGTTATAATTTACGATATATCCCACAAAGGAGATTATTATGTTTTCAGTTTATACGGTTTGCTTTTTCGGACATCGTCAGATAGATGATTTTAGGATAGTTGAACAAAGGATTGAACGGCTAATAGATAAGTTGCTTAATGAACACGAATATGTCGAATTTCTCGTCGGACGTGACGGCGAGTTTGACCAACTTGTTACCTCTGCAATTCGACGTTGCAGAAAGCACTTGGATACAGCCAACTGCTCTGTCACTTGGGTTATGCCTTATCTGAAATCGGATTATATCAAGAACAGGAAATGCTATGATAACTACTACGATTCTGTTGAGGTCTGCGAGCAATCCGCTAATGCTCACCCGAAATCTGCTATTCAAATCCGAAACAGAGCAATGGTTGACCGTTCCGATTTGTGCGTTTTCTGCGTTACGCATAAGAGCGGCGGTGCTTATCAAACGCTTCGATACGCAAAAAAGTCAAGTTCAAATATCGTCAATCTTTTTGAATGATTCTACTTTTCGGTTACAGTTTTGTATTTCTGTATTAAGAAAGTTTGTGTTTAACCATTATGCTGTTATCATATATGATAACAAATCAGTGAGGTGATTTATATCAAAGTAAGTGATGATGTTGTTAAAAAGCGTCAAGCGATAATATCAAATATAGTTGAAATAAGGCTCGAAAAAGGGCTTTCTCAAACACAATTGGCTAAACTCACTGGTATGCACCGATCAAATATCTGTCGAATTGAAAGCGGACGTCAAAATATCTCTCTTGATACTTTAATAAGAATATTTGACGCACTTGGAATAGATATTTCGATTGAACTGAAAGATAAATAAGAATACGCTTTTAGAAAATCACCTAAAAAACAAAAGCTGATGTAATTCAATTAAGAACCACATCAGCATTTGTGTTAATTATAGATTATTTTAGCGTTCACAACTTCTCTCGCTCGCTGGACAAAATTATTCATCTTGCGTACCCACAGCAACTGGTCGGTTGCTTTGAGCTGTTCGGTGCAGCCTTCTTCCTTTGCGAAAGCCTGCACAAGCTCGTCGTACATCTTCTGCGCCTGTTCATCAATATCGGCAAGGTATTCGTTGAGTTTGCATTTGGTGAGAAGATTGGTGTAGAGAATCGGGCGACTTCTTATGATATAGCGAAGGTGTTGTTGTCCCCACAGCCCGATTGGTCGGTTATCCTGTTAAGGAAGCGTTAAATTCGGCAGCAAATAATCGCCTTGTATTGTATATGTGATTTCCATTTTCAGACCTCCTTAATCCGGATTTTCTTGACTTTAGCTTTAGTGAACTTGATTATGAGTTCATCTATGATGTCGGTGTACTTACCTCGTAAAATGAGATCGTTTCGCAAATCAATCAGGCTGTTGATAACGGCTCTGTGTCCCTCTGCTGTGAGGTAAATATGATATTTAGTTTTCATAATTGAATCTCCGATTTTATAACAAATTCAGCGGGCGTTCATCAATCAAAAATTCTACCATTTTTCTACCAAAATCATTTATCAAACAGATTTAGGCGTTGTTACTTATTCCCTTTAATTTTATGACAATCCGCAGTTTAAGGGCATTTAAGCAGAAAAGTGATTATATAAAAATATTCAAATATGCTCCTATTCCGCTTCAAGTCCTTCTGCCCCTGCCATTTAAAAGCACTTCAAAAAGGCGATACGCAAGCCGTTTTTGAGGTGTTTTTGTTATTTATCAAGAATTTTCAAATTTGCCCTGTAGCTATTGATTTCTACAATTTTGGCTGATTTTTCTACAACTTTTCGACTTTTTTCTTCTCTAAAAATCTGTTCATAATCAGAAGCTATTGCAATTTTAGAAGTTTTATCAACATGAGCATAAAAGCGAAAAGTAGTTGACGGATTACTGTGTCCTAACCATTCAGCTGTTTGGACATAAGAAAAACCTTTATTAAGCAAATTACTTGCCACGCTATGCCTTAAATCGTGCAAACGCAAGCCGTGATAACCCAAACTATCAGCTATTCTGCGAAAATTCTTTGTTAAATAATTCGGTGTCATAACTGAACCGTTTTCGTGCGTAAATACAAAATCACTATCAGAATACAATTCTTCAAATTCCTTCTTGTTTTCAAACTGCCATTGCTTTTGAACAAGAAGTTTTTCTTTTATAACAGGAATTAACGGCATTGTTCTGTTACTGCTTGCATTTTTAGTATCATCGGTATAGTTTGATTCGCCTGTGAGTTCCTTTGTGCTTTGCTGTAAAGTTTCGCAAATATGAATGGTGTTATTTTCAAAATCCACACAACTCCACTTAATGCCCAAAACTTCACTTCTTCGCAATCCATATATCGAACACAGTAAGACAGGTAAATAAATTATTTCATTCTCAATAGCTGTCAGCATATTGTTAATCTGTTTTTGATTGAGAAACTTTGCATTAAAAGTTTTCAACTTTGGTCTTTTGGAACTAACATCAGGATTAAAATTTATGTAACCCTTTTCCACAGCGTCATTCAGTGCTTTTGAAATATTTTGATGATGGTGCTGTATTGTGCGAGGAGAAAGCGGTTCAGCTTTTTCAAGTTTGCTGTTTGTATTATTTTTAAATTTGTAGTAAGCCGTTAAATCGCAAGGTTTTAGTTCCTGTAATCGTATACCTTTTTCACGAAAATATGGGATAATATGCTTTTCCATATTTCCTTTGTAATTTCGGTAAGTATTGGGTCTTACTTCTGATTTAATATCGTTCAGCCACAATTCAAAATAATCTGCAACAGTAATTTCACTATAGAAGGTTTTACACTCCTTGCTGTACTGTTCAATAAGATCTTGCAAAAACGCTTCTGCCTTTCTCTTATTATTTTTGACAGGCAGTTTTGTTGTACGCCAAATCTGCTTTCTTTTTCCGTTTTCATCAGTTACATATAATCGAGCATACCAAATTCCGTTTTTCTCAACTATGCTTCCATTGACTCTATTCTTATTCATTACTTTCCTTTCCGAAAGAGCCAACCATAACTGATATAATAATACCATTTACAGTTGGCTCTTTCAAGATTTTTTGCTAAAAACAGCTATTCAAATATGTTTGTATGCTCTTCTTTGGAATTATGTATTTAGTGCCGATTCTTTTGGATTTCAGCGTTCCGTTTTTAAGCATTTTATATACGGCATTTCTGCCTATACCTAAAATATTCTGAACATCTTTAACCGTCAGCACCTCTCCATAATCACATAATTTTTTCATATAATCACCATTCGCTATCATCAAAATAATAAGCCTTAAACAGCACACCTGTATTCGTAAGGAATATGCCTTGCTTGTCCTTTGGGATTTTCTCCGCTCCGTCAGGGTTATCAAGAATAATCTGAGAAAGCACCTTGTCAGCCCTACCGCAAATTCTAAAGTCGATATTATTTTTTATCTGACCTTTGAGAATATCGGCATCAGGTCTTTGAGTAGCTAAAATCAAGTGTATTCCAAAGGCTCTGCCTTGTCTTGCTATTGTTGATAACAAACTCTCAATTTTTGCAATCTGAACCTTGCTTTCCTTATCAAGCCCTGTTTTATCAAGCAATTCTGCAATTTCATCGCAAGCAAAAACTATTCTGTGAAAATTACAATCGGTCAGTTTATTGTATTGTTCAATGTTAGCACACTCGCAATCAATAAATAACTGTTTACGGCTGTTGAGTTCTTCCACAATGTATTCAAGACGATTTATAAGTTGTTCTTGTTGAGTGATTATATTACATTTTCTTTTCCATATTCCATAAAAATCCACTCCGCCTTTAAAATCAGCTATGTAAATTTCAAAACCTTTTTCAACACATTGCATTAAAAGCAATTTGAGCAATACAGACTTACCGGAACCTGAACTACCGCCTATTAAAATATGCGGAGTTACCTTTAAATCTGTCATTACCTTATCAAGCTGACTTTCTCCAAGTAACAAAACACTTTCCTTTTCGGATAAATATTTATTTTCCCACATAAGTATTTGCGGAAATTCTTTGTTCGCTGTCACTGCTTTTATAATAACATGCTGAAAGTCTTTTCCTGATTCAATGCTTACTATACGAACATTAAGTGCGGTTTCAATATCGGAACGCTTTTTCTCATATTCGGTAATTGGTATTGTAGGAGAATAAAATTCAAATACTTCTGCTTTTGCTTCTTTATACCTTGACAATAAAATCGGTGTTTCCCCAGATTTATCTTTGAATCCAACGCCCAAAAGACATTTTTCAACTCTTTTTGCCGATAAAGGAGTACCTAACATTGAGATAATCAGCAATGTGCCGATAATAGTAACAAATATCATTATTAAACTAAATATCCATAACAAAATATTTGATAAGTAAGAAAAGCCAATTTTATATATGCTCGTCTTTACAAAATTCCAAAGCATATATGCGGATAAAATAAAGGCAATAGGTAAAAGTGCTTTCCTTTTCTTATACCAAATGTTTCTAAAACCTGTTAATATTCGTATATAATTTATTTGATTAAGTATTTTTTTCATCTAAACTCACTTCCTTATGTAATGTTTTCTTCTTTACATGACCCTTTTTATCATACTCAATCACATAATTTATACGGCGTAAAAAAGCATTGTAGGTTTTCTGTTTTTCGATTTGTTCATTTACATACTGCTTATTTAAAGGTAAATTGCTTGTAATTATCACTTTTGTGTAACAAGCCACCTTATCCGTATAACGTGCAGGTAACATCAGCGGATAAACATCTAAATAATTAAGCATTTCCTCTATAGGTATTTGTGAAGCAAATTCTTCAAAAACTAAAACTTCCTGCCCGCAATATGAATCAAATTTAACGCCGTTTTTAGAATAAGATGTAATTCTGCATATGCTTTCCGCAGGAAAGTGTTTATAAATCCCTCTTGTTTTTCCGACACCGCTTGCACCGTGTATGTAGGTCACACAAACGCTACGCATACGTTCCCTATACTTATCAGCAAGAAAAGTTTGTCGTACAGTATCAATAGCATTTACCCTGAAAATATGTTGTGGATATTCGGTTATAATTTCACTTGTTGACATACCCGAAACAATATCATCAAGGATTTGAGATAATTCAGGGGAATGTTCTTCAAGAGCTGAGGGAGCTTCTCCGTATTCTTTAAAACTTCCTTCAACGCTTGTTTCGGCTTTGTCTGTGTTTTCCCATTTTCCTGTTTTTGTTATGTAAGCGATGTTGTCAACCACAGAACCATAGGCTTTATCAATATGAGCTGTAGGGAATCGTTTTTTAATTGTTGAAAAACGAATTCTGCTTTTAGCATAAATAAACAAGTGGATGTGCGGTGTGCCATTTTCACCAATCTCTCTTGACAGACAAGCATATCTAAATTTGAAAGTATTTAGAATATTTTCAATTTCACCTTCACTAAAATTATGCTCGTCAGGGTTGTTAATAGTTAAAAGCCATTTACGGCATTGAATATCTCTGCTAATTATTCTCACCTCGCTTGTGACATTTGTGCCTAAAGGGTAATACTTCCCCTTTAGGCACAGCCATAGTCGGCTGAAACACGCTAATGCGTGTTCGCCGACTACCGCAACTAATAGAATTATTATTCGGTTTTTCCAACCGCTTTAATTCCTTTAGCTGTAGCTCTTACTATGTAACCGTTTGGCGTCCATACTGGCGACATTTCTAAACCAATAAGTTCTACTTCCAAAGGGTTATCTTCGCTTACATCCAATTGTTTGGCAGAAGCATCAACTTTCACCGCAAGTTTTTCATAACCAAGTACTGGACAAAGAATTTCATATTTAAACGAAACTACTTCATCAGAAACTCTTTTTCCATTCTCGTACAGATACACAGGCTTAACAGACAATGCCATTAAGTCAGACCCTATACATTTAGGATCAAATTTAAGTCTGTTTATAACATCCATAATCTTATCTCCAATTCTTTTGTGATTTTGTAATCGATTACACCTTTATAATAATGCGAAACTTTGCATATGTCGATGATAATAATTTGTAATTTTTTCAATTAATTTTCATTGACTACTCTAAAAAAAGTGTTATACTAATGCATAATACTTTCTGAGGTGATTTTATGCCAAATAATACAAGAAATAATTCTAAAAATAAATCATATTCCACCAAAAATGAAAATGATAGGTTTGGAGAGATAATCGATTATATATGTGCTCAACATAATATAAGGCAAAAAGATTTAATGAAGAAAAACAACAATTATAT
>OGHJ01003870.1_pt1 | contig 10248 bp, 7 predicted proteins | sample 1571351 | NCBI WGS metagenome assembly OGHJ01 (sample SAMEA2582037, study PRJEB24529) | metagenome | biome: Human gut stool | place: China | collected 2011 | reverse complement strand
GGAACTTTTCTCTTATTATAACACCAATCTTGTGAAATCACAATTTATTCTTGTAGCCTGCCGCTGATACCGTCTGGATTGTGCTTTTCCTTTCTTTTTGTTCCCTTTAATTAGCCATGAACTGCTTCATGCCCTGGCTCTTTGCGCCGGGGTTGTCGTTGCCGTAACCTTCCAACAGGTTGATGACACCCCAGATACCAAGACCAGCGCCCAGAGCGATAACGAGAGTCTGAAGAACGGTAATTGCCTGTTCAAAAAATGCCATAAATAATATTAGCCGGAATCATTTGAATGATTAGTTAGGTTTGTTTCATAAGCGCACAAAAGCCGGAACAATCTGCCCTCGATATATGAGAGCCTGATTCCGGCTGTCCTCCTTTTTCATTATTTTGTTGATGATTGCCCGCTTTGTACGCCAATGGCCTCAACAGAGGCAGTTGCGGCAAATAGATACGATCACTCCTTTCTCAGCGGAACCGTATTACACGCCCTCCGTGTCTACTTCATATACATCGCAGACCTCATCAGGCTTGAGTTTTAGTCTGGCAGACAAAAATGCTTCAATATCAAAGGTATTTCGCTTGTCTGCATCAGCTGTGTATTTGAAATTAGGGTGTCTGGTAATGTCATACTTGTCTGAAAGAAACGGACGCACACCGCGCAACTGCAAGATGCACTTGCCGCCATCCATAACTGCCAGCTCGTCCTGGCTCATCAGCTCTTTTCCCAATTTCTGATAGTTGAGCGAGTGGGAGGTCTCCCGTCCCCGGCTCTCTCCGGTGTTGTAAGTGTCTATGGTCTCCTTTCCCAGAACAGCCGCCAGCTCTTTCAGCGTTGTTGGCTCTTTGCCACCCAGGAAGATGGAAGTATCCATATTGCCGATGATGGTATCGGCATTATCTTTGTAAATTGCCTTGAGCTGGCTCTGTGCCTGCAACACCAGACAGGCAGAGATTTCACGGCTTCGGATGGTGGCCACCAGCTTTTCCAGTTTCGGAATCTGCCCGATGTTAGCACACTCATCAATCAAACAGCGCACATGAACCGGAAGCCTGCCGCCATACACATCGTCGGCTTTTTCGCAGAGCAGATTGAAAAGCTGGGTATAACACATGGAGATCAGGAAGTTAAAGCTGTCATCCGTATCACTCATAATGAGGAACAGAGCAGTTTTCCTGTCTCCCAGAGTATCCAGCTCCAGCTCATCATAAGCCGTGACCTCACGCAACTCTGCAATGTCGAACACGGCAAGGCGAGCGCCGCAGGAAATCAAAATCGACTTGGCTGTTTTTCCAGCGGCCAGCTTATATTTCTTATACTGGCGCACCGCAAAGTGGTTTGGCTTCTCGGCTTCCAGTGCATCAAACATCAGGTCTACGGGGTTTTTGAACTCCTCGTCATCCTCACGGACTTCCATGGCGTTGATGAACTCAATGAGGGTGGAGAAGTTTTGTTCCTCCACCGGAGCCTCATAATGGATATAGCCAATAAGCGCGCAGTACAACAAGGTTTCTGCTTTTACCCAGAAATCGTCTCCGGCCTTGCCTTCGCCTTTGGTATTGGCGATCAGCGTTGTTACCAGCTTCAAGATGTCCTTTTCGCTATGGATATAGGCGAAAGGGTTATAGTGCATGGACTTCTTGAAGTTGATGGTATTTAGGACCTTGATTCGGTACGGCTCATAAATGACCTTGCCGTGCTTATCCTTCATAGGCTTTCCGTCTTTCCCCAGCTTGGGTGCGCCCCTTTGGAGCATTTTTCCGCACTCCACCAAAATGGTTCCCTTCGGGTCTGTGACCACATAGGAACTGTGCATCTGCATCAGATTCGGTTTGAGCCAGAAGCGGGTCTTACCGGAACCGGAGCCGCCAATCACCAGCACATTTTTGTTTCTGGCTGTCTTGGGGTCTTTGGGCCGGTTGTTCATGGTGAGGCGTTCCGTCTGTGTCAGGAGGATATTGTTATCAAACACGGGGTCGATGTACGGGGCTATATCTTTGGGGCCGCCCCATCGTGCGCTGCCGTATTCCACTCCTTTGCGGTATTTCTTGGCGTTTTTGCCTTTCAGGTACACCATCAGCCGCAGCAGCGCCGCGCCGGTCACGCCGATCAACAGGTCAAAGCCGTGGAAGCTGGGGGCGGCGCTCTCAAAAGCCGCCGAAAACCCGTCGAGGAAGTGCAGCAGCTTTTCCGAAATATCCGCCCCGGCCGCCAGCCGGTATGCCTGCCCCAGCTTGCCGAACAGATAGACAAACAGAAGATAGGGCAGGTTTGCGATTATCAGTTTTTTTACTTCTGGCTTCAAAGCGACAGCCCCCTTTCCTTGACGTTCTCCTTGGCCCGTTGCTGGTTCTTGGCCGCAGCCTTTTGTTTCATGGCGGAGAGGGTCTTTCGGATAGAGGGCCGTTCCTCCCGGCTCAACTTCTTGGCGGTAAACTCCTTGAACGCCTGTTCCAGATTGTCCGCCTGCTTAGATTTGAAAATCACGATATAGCGGGGCGGATGGGTGGTACTGTCTTTCCGCAGGCTAAAATCAAGGTCGTATTTCTTGGCGTAGGGCTTAAACAGGCCGATGTTGGCCTCGGTGATTTCGATATTGGACAGCGCGGAGCCGTCCCGTTTGAGCTTCCGCAAGCTCTGTTGGCCGTGGGGCAGTTTGGCCTTGCCCTTTTTCCGGGCTTCCAGATACTTCTTTAGGGCCGCTTGCAGCACTTGGCCGGTGAGCTTGCCGGTCTTGATTGCTAACGCTATGGTTTTCTGATCGACTTCTTCCTGCAACTGTCATCCCTCCTTTGGAAGTCAAGCAGGCAGGCGGCACGGCTTAAATCCGCACCCGCAGGCCGGAGAGGTCGTCGGCGCGTATGCCTACCAGATACCATTTCTCCGCCATTTCCATGCGGGTCGGCCTCCATTTGCCGCCCACCATCACGTCAAAGGTTTCTCCACAGTGCAGGCCGCCGTAGTAGTCCGCCAGATCAAAACGGATGTCGTAGCGGTCTGTCTGCTCGTCAAATATCAATGCACCCTGTTTCATAGGGCCGTCCTCCTTTCAGATTTTGCCGGTGTTCATGTCGTGGGCCACCAGCGCCGTGTAATAACCGTTGATGGTGCTTGGCGCATTGAACAGCATAGCCAGCAGGTATTTCTTGATGTTGCGGATTTCCGAAGTGTTCTTGCTCAAACAGTCAAAGACAAACTGGATATGGGAGCTGTCCAGCTTCATAAACTTGGATTTCACCAGCTCTGCCGGGTAATCGTCCCCGGCAATGCGGATGGTTTTGCGGGCGCTGCATACAGTTTCCACCAGCAAATCCACAATCTCGTCCAGCGTTTCCCGGTCAATGCCCTTGACGTGCTGGCAAAGGTGTTCGTACTCGATGTTGTCCATGATGATTTGGCGATAAATCTCTATGGCGCTCTGTGATTTCGCTTCCGTTCCTTTCCGTTCCGGCGGCTGTGCCGCCTCGTCCTCCAAAGGAGAGGGTCGGGAAAGGATAGGAATGGGATCGGTAATTGATACATCAGTAATTGATTTTTCTTTACTTGATATATCTTTATTTAATTGCGTTGGTTTTCCCAACGTAGGCTTTTCCTGCGTTGGATTATCCAACATTGGATTTTCCAACGCAGGTGAATCCGTCACAGGCTGGGGCTGTTCATAGATCACATAGTCCGCACCGCGCAAACGCCCTTGGCTGTCGCGCTCACGGGATCGGACGATGTACCCGGCCTGTTCCAGCTCCCGGATGGCGGCCCGGATCGCGTCGATCTGCTCCCGGTTGATAAGGGATAAGCCTTTCAGCGTATAGTCCCAATCTTCCGGCAGGGAGAGCATTTGCGATAACAGGCCCTTGGCTTTCAGCGACAAGTCCCGGTTCCGCAGATGATGGTTGGACATCACCGTGTAGCCCTTGTTGCGCTCTACACGAAATACTGCCATGTTCTCAACTCCTTTCACTCGAAATGTCACCGCGTCGTAGGCGGTCAGCTTGCCCGGCTGGTAGGGACATTCCGCATAGACGCAGAATTGATATTTCCAGTGCGGGCGATAAAAGCGGCAGGTGCCGCAGTCCTCCGGCGTGACCGCCTCGCCGCTGTCGTAGTGGTCGAAACCGGGCTTGCCCTGCATGAGCTGTTCAAAGGCCCGGTTGCTGCCGGAAGTGAAGTACATAGGCCGTCGCCTCCTTTCCGCTTTTGGGCAAAAAGAAAAGCCGCAGACTTTTTTCAAAATCTGCGGCTTCCGCCCATGAGAAAGGGACACCGTTTGCACGATGTCCCTTTCAGTCAACTATTTAATTTTTTGTGTTCCCACACTCCATATCAATAACTACCGAAACCGTGATATAGTCCTCAATACGCTTATTACGGAATTTATCACCCTCGGCGTCAAACACCACATGGCGGGAAAAGTGCCTAAATCTAAGGATTTCTACAAGGTTTCTCTTTGTAGCAACACTATTGTCTCCACATGTGCGGTGCGGGGGAACATGTCCACCGCCACGGCGGTCCGGGCGACATAGTCCAGCTCCCCGAAGCGGGCCAGATCCCGGGCCAGGGTGGCCGGGTCGCAGGAGACGTAGACCACCCGCTGGGGGGCCATCTGGGCGATGGAGGCCACCACCTCCGGCGCCAGGCCCTTCCGGGGCGGGTCCACGCAGATGACGTCCGGCCGCAGGCCCTCGGCGGCCAGCCGGGCGGCGGTATCGGCGGCATCACCGCAGAAGAACTCGGCGTTGGTGATGCCGTTGCGCTGGGCGTTGGCCTGGGCGTCGGCCACGGCGGAGGGAACGATCTCCGCCCCGATGACCCGCCCTGCGTGGCGGGCCATGGCCAGTGAGATGGTGCCGATACCGCAGTAGAGGTCCACCACCGTCTCGGTGCCGGTGAGCCCGGCCAGCTCCACCGCCTTGCCGTAGAGGACCTCGCACTGATCCCGGTTCACCTGGTAGAAGGAGGGCACCGAGATGCGGAAGGTGAGGCCGCAGAGGGTGTCCTCCAGGAAGTCCCGGCCCCACAGGGTGCGCAGCTCCCTGCCCAGCACCACGTTGGTCCGCTCAGTGTTCACCGACAGCACCACGCCTGCCAGCTCCGGGGCGGCGGCACGGAGGGCCTCCACCAATTCCTGCTCGTGGGGCAGCCTCTCCCCGTTGACCACCAGGCAGCACAGGGCCTGGGTCCGAGAGAAGCGGACGAAGAGGTGGCGCACCAATCCGGCGTGGGCCCGCTCGTCGTAGGCGGGGACGGTGTAGTCCGCCATCCACCGCCGGACGGCGTGAGCCAGGGCGGAGGCGGTCTCCGGCTGGAGAAGGCAGTCGTCCACGTTCACCACGTCGTGGCTCCGGGCCCGGAAGAAGCCGATCTTGGGGCCCTCCTTCCCGGCAGCCACCGGCAACTGCACCTTATTTCGATAACGCCGTGTATTTTCCGCCCCTAAAATCACAGAAACGGGCAAGTCCAGCCCGCCCACACGGCGGATGGCGTCCTCCACCCGGCGGCGCTTGGCCTCCAGCTCGGCGTCATAGCTCATGTGCCGGAACTGACAGCCGCCGCACTTGGGGTACTGGGGACAGTCGGGGGCGACCCGGTCCGGAGAGGGTGTCTTCACCGCCACAGCCTTACCCCAGATGGCGGAACGGCCCACCTTTAAAATGAGGGTGTCGCACACCTCGCCGGGGAGGCCGCCGGACACAAAGACCACCTGGCCGTCCAGATGGGCGATGCCCTCGCCGTTGAGGCCGATGGACTCGATGGTCAGGGGCAGGATGTCATTTTTCTTGGGCATGGGGGAACACCTCATTTTAAGATGGGATGGGCGAGACAGCCAGCAGGTCCTGGAGGTCTGCGTAGGGGAGGGTGAACTCCAGCAGGCCGGCGGCGTAGGGGGCCAGGGTGTCGGGCTGGTAGTAGATCACCAGGCCCTCGTCGCTGAGATAGAAGTAGGAGTCGTTGAGCTCGGACTCCAGAGACGCTCTGGCGTAGCCGGCATCGGCCCCCTTCTGCTCCAGCAGGTCCAGCACCCGGGTACGGCCGGCATCGGAGTCGGTAAAGCAGTCCCACAGGGTCAGCTTTTCCCCGGTGGTGAGGTCAAAGGTCTCGGAGAACTGGAAGTTGGAGGGGTGGGCGGCGCCGGTGACCGAATTGGAATAGTAGCTGCGCACGATGCTGACCATAGACTCGTTCTGGAGGGCGATGCGGTAGCTCATGGACTCCCCGTAGGGCAAGAAGTCCTCCCCCATGGCCTGGGCCACCTCGTAGTCCCCGGCGGCATAGCCAGCCAAATCGGCGGCGTCGCTCAGGTAGGCCATGCCCTCGGCGGCATAGTAGTCCTGGATCTTCTGCCAGGCGGGCACTTCTCCGGCGTTCTCGATGTCGGGGAAAACATACTCCACCGACATGACCACCGTGCCGTCGTCAACGGTAAAGTCTTTCGCGAAGATCTGATCGGTCCACACAAGCTCCAGGGGGGCCGTCTCCTCCGGTGCCGGAGACTCCACAAGGGCGGGGGTGGGGGTAGGACTGGCCTGGGACTCCGCCGGAGCGCAGGCAGCCAGGGTGAGGACCAGGGCGGAGGCGAGCAGCAGGGATCTGGCGCGCATAAGGACCTTCCTTTCTGTGTCGTGGCGGACGGGCTTTTGCAACATTGTACCACAGCCCCCCACCGCCCGGCTACCTTATTTTGAAAAAGCCCGTCCCCACAGGATGCTCCCCGAGACGGCGGCGGATTTTGTTCACAATTTTCTCTTTTTTCTTCCGGCTGGGTATGATATACTAAACTGATTCCAGAACCAATTAGGAAAGGTGTACGATAACATGGGTCTGCTGAAGAAGCTCTTTGGTACCACCTCAGAGCGCGAAGTAAAGGCGATCTCCCCCATCGTTGATAAAATTGAAGCCCTGGACGCGGAGTACTCCGCCCTGACGGACGAACAGCTCCAGGCCAAGACGCAGGAGTTCAAGGACCGCTACCAGAACGGTGAGAGCCTGGACGATCTGCTGCCTGAGGCCTTCGCGGCCTGCCGGGAGGCCGCCTGGCGTGTGCTGGGCATGAAGCCCTACCGGGTACAGCTCATCGGCGGCATCATCCTCCACCAGGGCCGCATCGCTGAAATGAAGACCGGCGAAGGCAAGACCCTGGTGGCCACCCTGCCCGCCTACCTGAACGCCCTGTCGGGCAAGGGCGTGCACATCGTCACCGTCAACGACTACCTGGCCAAGCGCGACTCAGAGTGGATGGGCAAGGTGTACCGCTTCATGGGCCTCACTGTGGGCCTGGTCATCCACGGGGTGATGGGACAGGCCAAGAAGGACGCCTACGCCGCCGACATCACCTACGGCACCAACAACGAGTTCGGCTTTGACTACCTGCGGGACAACATGGCCATCTACGCCCAGGAGCTGGTCCAGCGGGGCCACTCCTTCGCCATCGTGGACGAGGTGGACTCCATCCTCATCGACGAGGCCCGCACCCCCCTGATTATCTCCGGCCAGGGGGAGAAGTCCACCCAGCTCTACACCCTGGTGGACCAGTTCGTCTCCCGCCTGAAGTGCCAGCGCATCGCCAAGGTGGACGCCAAGGAGGAGGAGGACCCGGACATCGACGCGGACTACATCGTGGATGAGAAGGCCCGCACCGCCACCCTCACCGCCCGGGGCATCGCCAAGGCCGAGCAGGCCTTCAACATCGAGAACCTGGCCGACCCGGAGAACACCACCCTCTCCCACCACATCAACCAGGCCATCAAGGCCCACGGGGTGATGAAGAAGGACATCGACTATGTGGTGAAGGACGGACAGGTCATCATCGTGGACGAGTTTACCGGCCGCCTCATGTTCGGCCGCCGGTATAACGAGGGCCTCCACCAGGCCATCGAGGCCAAGGAGCACGTGGAGGTGGCCAACGAATCCAAGACCCTGGCCACCATCACCTTCCAGAACTACTTCCGCCTGTACGACAAGCTCTCCGGCATGACGGGCACCGCCATGACCGAGGAGGAGGAGTTCGGCACCATCTATGAGCTGGACATCGTGGAGATCCCCACCAACAAGCCGGTGCAGCGCATCGACCACCACGACGTGGTGTATAAGACCGAGGCCGGCAAGCTCCGGGCGGTGGTCAACCAGATCGCCGAGTGCCACGAGAAGGGGCAGCCCGTGCTGGTGGGCACCGTGTCCATCGAGAAGTCGGAGCAGCTCTCCGACATGCTGAAAAAGCGGGGCATACGCCACAACGTGCTGAACGCCAAAAACCACGAGAAGGAAGCGGAGATCGTGGCCCAGGCCGGCAAGATGGGGGCGGTCACCGTGGCCACCAACATGGCCGGCCGCGGCACCGACATCATGCTGGGCGGCAATGCGGAGTACCTGGCCAAGGCCGACCTGCGGAAGGCGGGCATGAGCGACGAGCTCATCGCCGAGGCCACCGGCTACGCCGACACCGACAACCAGGAGATCCTGGACGCCCGGAAGCAGTACGCCGACGCGGAGGCCAAGTACAAGGAATCCATCAAGGCGGAGGCGGACAAGGTCCGTGAGGTGGGCGGCCTGTTCATCCTGGGCACCGAGCGCCACGAGTCCCGCCGCATCGACAACCAGCTCCGCGGCCGTGCCGGCCGTCAGGGCGACCCGGGCGAGAGCCGCTTCTACCTGTCCCTGGAGGACGATATCATGCGCCTGTTCGGCTCTGAGCGGGTGATGGGCATGATGGAAAAGCTGGGCGTGGACGAGGACACCCCCATCGAGCAGAAGATGCTCACCAACGCCATCGAGAACGCCCAGAAGCAGGTGGAGTCCCGGAACTTCCAGACCCGGAAGAACGTGCTCCAGTACGACGACGTAATGAATACCCAGCGCGAGGTCATCTACAAGGAACGCCGGAAGGTGCTGGACGGGGAGGACCTGCAGGATTCCATCCAGAACATGCTCCACAACACGGTGGAAAACGCCATCCGGGGCCACCTGGGCGAGCAGAAGCACATGTCCGCCGAGGACTTCCGGGAGGCCACCGCTCAGTTCCGGAACATGTTCCTGAAGCCCGGCGAGCTGGAGCTCACCGACGAGGAGCTGCAGCAGTACGACGAGGACGGGCTGGTGGACCTGGTGGTGGGTAAGGCCAAGGAGGTCTATGCCGCCCGGGAGCAGGAGTTCGGCTCCCCCCTCATGCGGGAGCTGGAGCGTGTGCTCATGCTCCGGGTGGTGGACGAGTACTGGATGGACCAGATCGACGCCATGAACGATCTGAAGCAGGGCATCGGCCTGCGGGGCTACGCCCAGACCGACCCGGTGGTAGCCTACAAAAAGGAAGGCTACGAGATGTTCGAGCAGATGATCGCCGCCATCCAGGAGGAGACCCTCCGCCGCCTGTTCCTGGTGCGCCTGCGCCAGAACCAGGAGGTCAAGCGGGAGCGGGTGGCCAAGGTCACCGGCGAGTCCGGCGCCGGCGACGGCACCGTCCAGCAGCGGCCCCAGCGGAAGGTCATCAAGATCGGCCGCAACGATCCCTGCCCCTGCGGCTCCGGCCTTAAGTGGAAGAAATGCACCTGTAAGCAGTTCCACCCCGACGTAAAATAAGTCGTTGCGGCCGATGGGAGCGCAAGCGACCCGCGCCTTTTGGCGCGTCCAAGCATTAAAAACAGCGGCACTGTCGTGCCGCTGTTTTTAATCTTGCCGCAGGGCGGATTCATTCCGCCCGAGGATTTTAAATCAAAGGGGTCCCCAAGGCGAGCTTGCTCGTCTTGGGGAATCGCAACGACCCCTGTCCCTGCGGAAGCGGCCTGAAGTGGAAAAAGTGCACTTGTAAGCAGTTCCACCCGGATGTGAAGTAAAAACTCCCGTCCCCTGGTCGAGTGGAGGGGGGGGCCTCCGGGGGGAACTAGTGCCCCCCGGAAGGCGCGGCCTGGCGCGAAGCGCCGCGTTTTCCGCAGAAAACGCCCGCGCCTTGAAGAAGTGTACCTGTAAGCAGTTCCACCCCGATGTCAAATAATTTGGCTATAAAATGAAAATAGAGAGGACTGCCCCCTGCGGGCGGTCCTCTCCTTATATTTTGCGCTCCGGCGTAGTTAGAAATAGGCGGGCGGGAAACGAGAGATTCGGTTTCTCCGTAGGGTGCGAGAAGATGAATTGCCCAGCAGGGTCAAAGAAGCTGGCCTGGGCCACGACTCGGTGCCCGCTTCGCAGGGGGCTTCGTTTCATAGGGGATTTCGCCGCCTGCGGGCGGCGACCTACTTTGCCCATGGCGGCTCGTCGTCGCAA
>OGHJ01003869.1_pt1 | contig 10249 bp, 9 predicted proteins | sample 1571351 | NCBI WGS metagenome assembly OGHJ01 (sample SAMEA2582037, study PRJEB24529) | metagenome | biome: Human gut stool | place: China | collected 2011 | reverse complement strand
AGTCTGCCGTCAGCCAGCGCCTGCAGCGGATTTTGCAGAAGATGCGAGAGAAGCTGGAGTAAAGGCGAGAAAGAGGGTAAAAACAGCGAATCATGAAAAAAGTATCATTTCTTGACAAAAGTATATACTATAATATATACTAAAAGCGACAGGAGGTGAGTGATTTGGAAACAGCAAAATTATTTGAAAACGGAAAAAGTCAGGCAGTACGCCTGCCAAAAAGATGCCGCTTTGAGGGCAGTGAAGTTTTCGTGCGGAAAGTGGGCGCTGCAGTAATGCTTTTCCCGAAGCAGCAGTCGTGGCAGATCTTTCTCAGCGGCTTGAACAGCTTTACCGATGATATGTTCTCAGAGGGTAGAGAAAAAGAAATTGAAACGAGGAGAGAGCCGCTATGACCTATATGTTGGACACCAATATTTGCATTTATGCAATTAAAAACAAACCGGAACAGGTATTAAAGCAGCTTCATGCGCATCTGGAAGATGGCATGTGTATCTCCAGCATTACCTTAGCGGAACTTGCACATGGCGTGCGAAAAAGTCTTTATCCGGAAAAGAATGAAGAAGCGCTCCTGCAGTTTCTCTCCATCCTTGACATTTTGGATTTTGATGACTTAGCAGCCATGGAATACGGGAAGATTTGTGCGTATCTGCAAAGACAGGGAACTCCGATCGGCACGATGGATATGCTGATTGCCGCACATGCGAAGTCGGAAGATCTGGTGCTGGTGACAAACAACCTGCGGGAGTTTGAGCGAGTTCCGCAGCTGAAGCTGGAAAACTGGGCAGAATAAAATGATAACGGAGACAAGAATCCTACTCAAAGCGAGCAGGGTTCTTTTTTTCTGCTTTCGGCGGTAAAAATCCATAAAATTTGCTTTCAAAAAAACTTTTTGAAAAAAAATAATTTTTTTGCTTATAACTTCGAAAATTTTTGGCTTTCAATAATGAGGGGATAAAAAAGACCTCTCATTGCACTTTGAAAACTGCATAGTGCAGGCTCAAAGGCTATCTTGGCAGCATAAGTCAAAAGGAAATGCGTGATATCGACCGCGCACTGAAACTCAGCATCGGACTGATACCACCGGCAGCTGTGCGGAAGAAATATAGTAGGAAGTACATATAACAGTGCAAAATTTGATTTGAAATGCGATTACTTTGTACAGAAACCGGATTAGAAATGTATTGTTTTTTCTCGTATATTTTCATATAATAACGATAGGAAAAGTTTTACTTGAAAGCAGTATGACGGTTTATGAAAAGAAGGAGTATTATGCAGCAGAGAGATATCAAACTCATGGCCCATACAATTTTAGAGCAAGGTCATGTTGAAAATGATTATATCGAATATAAAAAGTCGGCAGCATCAAAAGATAAAATATTAAAAACAGCCTGTGCATATGCCAATAATTATATGAATCGAGAAATCGGTTTGATTTTTATCGGAGTTGAAGAAGTGGATGACAAGGCAAGTGGGGAAAAGGCAATTCCAAAGAGGCCGATTGCGGGTGTCAAAGAAGCCCTAATTGAAAGTACGGAAAATTCTTTGAAGCAACTGCTTGCAAATGTGCATCCAAATATTCGCTATCATCTCATTACGGATGAATTAGATGGGAAGTACTATATTATTTTAGCAATAGAACCGGGAAACGCAGGACCATATAGGACAAGCGATAAAGCGGAAAAAGATAAGTCAATTGCTTTAAAAGCAGGAAGATATGTACGAATTCGGAGAGATTCCATATTACCAAATACGACGCAAGAATTTGAACTATTAAAAAAATTTGCGAATTATTCATTTAGCTCAAATCTCAATGAGACTGCCACTCTTGATGATTTGAGTTATGAGTACATGAAAGAGTACCTTGTTGCCACCAATGCAAAAGAAGATATAAAAAATCTTTCGAAACTGGATATGGCCAAAAGTATGGGCTTAATCAGTGAAAGTGAGTATGGTGGATACAGAGCAAAGAATTTTGCGGTATTGATGTTTGCAGATCAGCCAGATAATTTTATCCCTGATGCACATGTGGAGATCATTCGAGAAGTGACCAATACCGACAAGATGGAAGCGAAAATCTTCGCCGGGCCTATATGGATACAGGCCAAACAGGTCAGCAGGTATTTTCAAGAGACAATACAGGCATCCTATACCATTCGCGAAGAAGATAAAATTGAACACCGCATTGTATATAACTGGCCATTAACCACTTTTGAGGAGCTGGCGACAAACTGCATTTTGCATAAAGCATATGATTCCCCCAATTATATAGGAATTTATGTATACCACGATAGAATTACCTTTGTGAATCATAACAGGCCGTTACCTCCTGTGACGATTGAAGCCTTAAACAGAAACCGAAGTTTCGATGACAGAAAATATTTGAATCCGGAGTTAAAAAATATGTTCTTTGCACTGAATTTAATTGAGTCTTATGGCTCTGGAATTCGACGTGCAAAAGATGCTTTGCGAGAGAATCAATCGCCTGAGCTGTTTTTTCTTCCTGAGAATGATGAAGATGACTACACGATGGCAGTCGTACCGATCAACAAAGAATTCGTAGAAATTCGCAGCAAAGAAGATTCGACCCCGAGAACGACCCCGAGAACGACCCCGAGAACGACCCCGAGAACAACCCCGAGAAGATTGAACGAAGAAGGACAGAAAGAGCTGCAAAAGAAAGTTTTCGAATCCATACAGGATAACGACAAAATTACAAGGACACAACTTTCGGAAAATCTGAAAGTTAGTATGTATGCGGTAAAAAAAGCGATTGCGGCCTTAGAAAGAAACAATTATATTTCCTTTGCAGGAAATAGCAAGCATGGTCGTTGGGTGATTCTTAAGCAACTTAAATCAGAAGAATAGCAGATATTATGCAAACCTCTGCCAAATCAGCAGGGGTTTTTTATTGGCAAAACATCAGGAAACTGAAAACGAATCAGCCCACTCCTCATATTTATTATATTTTGAGGGGAGAAATCTCCTCAAGACCGACTCCCCGGTGCCTGCTTGCATCGGGGAGATTGGTAAACTTATAAAATTTTACTCGGCTTGGAAAAGTTCAAAGGCTACTGCTTCAACAATGCTGCTCAGCAGGCAACCCCGAGAACGACCCCGAGAACAACCCCGAGCCTTTTAGCCCAAAATCGCAGCTGCATCTGACAGGAGGGTGAACGATTGGAAGTTGAAAATAGCAGGGGTGAACGAAAAGGTGAATGATCGGGTGAACGATCAAGGTGAACGATTGACGGCGTAGTCATACAAATAAAAAAGAAAACAAGAAAATCCTCTGACAAAAATCTTAGGGGATTTTTTATTTGGAGAATTGGAGAACAAGAAATAATCCATATGATCAAATTTTTACTTTTATTGTGTGTAAGAAGTTAAGCTTTAATATTTCAAATTTATCCACAGAAATAAATAAATTGTATGGAGATTCCACCGAATATAGACATAGACATAATCTGATATTAAGCGTCGAAGATGGACTCTTGGCGTATTACGACAACAATGGTAAAACAATGATGTATCCTGTGATGGGCAATACAAAGCTGAAAAATAGATTTGTTGAACCGGGAGAAAACCAATATGTTCATCTTAAACAGTTTGCATCATATCTATTCATGGGAACAACAAGTGCGACAATTTTGTATCCAGAGGTTTCTGATTACATGGGTACAATTGCTGGTGGATATAATTATGATGAAAAATGCGAAGATACTGAAGTTGGATTTTAGTAAAAAAATTTAGAAAAAATATGCGACAAAATCGATTGAAACACTTTGTGCAATATAGTAGAATATATAGAAAAAATAAGTAATGGAAAGATTTTCTTGTGGACTTTGTTTATGGAAAATGCAAGTTCAACTACTTGCCAAAAAAAGTTGAGCCTGAGTCATGGGGGTTCGAAAAGGTCATCGACCACAAAACAAAAAGACATCCATTTGGATGTCTTTTTGTTTTGGTGCGAAAACAGGAGGGATTCGAACCCGTGAGGGCATGAGAAAACACATGGATAGACAAAACAGAGGGGCTGTGTCAGCCCCTCTGAATCGTAGAAACCTATGCAAATGTTCTGCTTAGTCCCAATCGTCATCGTAGTCAAAATGCTCTACATCCATGTCGCGGATTTTACCTGTCTTTGCATTGATCTCGTACTCGTATTCTGCAGAATTTGTGTAAAACTCGATCTCATAAACGCGGATGCCATCTTCATAATCCAGCTTGGTTTTGGTGAAGGTAGCGGAAGAAGCGGAGACTCCGGCATCTTTCAGGGCGATGGATTTTGCTTTGGCCTTGCCGATATAGGTCGAGGACGAAGTGTTTTTCCTCGGAATTTTGTAATTCTCAATGTCTTTATCGTAAGAGATGATTTTGCCGTTGGAAGCAAGAATCTCATAATCGTACTCGGTGTTGCCGCTGTAGAATTCGATTTCATAAACACGTCTGCCGTCCTCGTAGTCCAGTTTTGCTTTGACGAAAGTCGCTTTGGAAGCAGAAACGCCTGCGTGCTTGAGTGCGATGGATTTCGCTTTGGCCTTGGTGATGCGCTTGGATGAGGTGGTTTCCTTCGGAATCGAGTATCCTTCAATATCCTTATCGAAAGAGAGAATTTCACCACTTGATGCAAGAATCTCGTAGTCATACTCGATGTTGCCGCTGTAGAATTCGATTTCGTAAACCTGCTGCCCATCCTCATAATCCAGTTTCGCGGTTACGAAGGTCGCTTTAGAGGAAGAAACGCCTGCATGCTTGAGTGCGATGGATTTCGCTTTGGCTTTTGTGATTTTTTTCGTAGTGGTTGTTTGGCTTCCGGTAGTTGTTCCGGTTTCTGTCTCCTGCGTGACAGCGTTTCTGTCAGCCTGCAGGATACTGCCATCGACAGCGTTGACGCGATATTCGTAGGTGTAGCTGCCGGAGGTAAAGGTGACCGTATAGAAGGAGACGCCGTTTTCTGTGCGATACTTTGCAGTCAGGTCGTTGACCTGATTTTCCTTCAGTCCTGCATCGCTGAGCGCAATATCCGCGCCTTTGCCCATGCCGATGAGAGCAGCTGATGTGCTGGCGTCTGCCTGACTCATGGAGAACGATACGCCGGAGATCACCAGCGCGCCGCAGACTGCGATAGCCGCGAGTTTTTTCTGATAATTTGATACATTCGTAAATTTTTTCATAGTGTCAACATCCTTTCCTAACATTTATGCCCCGCAGATAAGCACTGCGGGAATCGTGCTTGTTTTGCTTTTATGTGAACATTGTAGCCTGTCAAGATTAAAGAAATATTAAAAAATGAAAAAAATATGCGATAAAATTGATCGGAGGATTTTGTGGTTATGGACGTTGCAGAAGAAGCGTTGATTCGATAATAGGCTGCATTTCTCTAGCAGACAAGGAAGCTTTAACTGAGATAGGAAAAGAAGACTGGATAGATGCTGAGATTCTTGAAAGAGAAATAGGAGATACAAGAAAGAAGAATTGTTTGAAAAATGATAAAAGGAACAAAAAGTTTGTTTAAAAAAACAAAAAACGGTATTGACTTTTTCTGTGAAGCGCAGTAAGATAGACACATAGAGTTTTTAACTACTTTACAGAAAGGAAGAATATCAGCCATGATGAACATGATTATCCTACTCGTCCTCGTCATTATTATCAAATCAAAACAATTTGAAACTGATATTCTGCCGGAAACCGAGTAAGGATAAGACTGATTGTATGTAATGAACCTTGCCTCTATCGTTCGGGTAGACGCAAGGTTTTTTATTGACCTAACCCGGTTTTGCCCGAGCGAAGCGAGGAAGCGAAACCGTTGGTAGGTCAAATGCAAAGGTTTCCGATGAAGCTGAGCCGAAGGGCGAAAGCTGAATCGCAGAAACCGACTGCATATACCTAACCCGGTTTTGCCCGAGCGAAGCGAGGAAGCGAAACCGCTGGTAGGTCAAATGCAAAGGTTTCCGAATGGTTCTGGTCCCAATTCGTGCAGCGAATTGATGGACAGACCTTCGGCAACGTTTCCCCGGCTTTAGCCGGAGTGGAAACGACTGCGATGAAGCCGAGCCGCTGAAACCGGATTCGGTCAAATACAAAGAAAGGACACAGACAAAATGACGACAGAAACAAATCGCAAAGCAGTCGGCATGAAAAATCACACGAAGTACAGCATCGGGTATTTCATGCCACCGGAAGCATCCATCGAATGGGTCAAAAAAGACCACGTAGACAAAGCACCGATCTGGTGCAGTGTAGACCTCAGAGACGGCAACCAGGCGCTGGTTGTACCGATGAGCCTAGACGAAAAGCTGGAGTTCTTTCGACTGCTATGCGATATCGGTTTTAAGGAGATCGAAGTGGGATTCCCCGCTGCGTCCGAAACCGAGTATGAGTTTCTCCGCAAACTGATCGATGACAATTTAATCCCCGATGATGTGACGATCCAGGTGCTGACCCAGTCCAGAGAGCACATCATCAAAAAGACCTTTGAGGCAATCAAGGGCGCCAAGCATGTTATCGTACATCTTTACAACTCCACCTCGGTGGCCCAGCGCACGCAGGTGTTCAAAAAAAGCAAGGAAGAGATCAAGCAGATCGCGGTCTTCGGTGCAGAGCTGATCAATCGCTATGCACAAGACATGCCGGAAACGCATTTCATGCTCGAATACTCCCCAGAGAGCTTTACCGGAACCGAGATCGACTATGCGCTGGAAGTATGCAACGCGGTGATCGGGGTCTGGAAGCCGAGGGCAGAGCGCAAGGTCATCATCAACCTGCCGGCGACAGTATCCATGTCCATGCCGCATGTCTACGCTTCCCAGATCGAATACATGAGCAAGCATCTTGCTGACCGGGAAAACGTCTTAGTCTCCTTGCACCCGCATAACGACAGAGGCACCGGCGTCGCGGACTGCGAGCTGGGTCTGCTGGCAGGCGCGGACCGCATCGAGGGCACGCTGTTCGGAAACGGAGAGCGAACCGGTAATGCAGATGTCGTAACGGTAGCGATGAACCTGTACTCCCACGGTGTGGACCCGGAGTTGGATTTTTCGGATCTGCCGCATATCGTGGAAATGTACGAAAAGTTTACAGATATGAAAGTCCCGCCGAGGCAGCCGTATGGCGGCAAGCTGGTATTCGCAGCCTTTTCCGGCTCCCATCAGGATGCCATCGCCAAGGGCATGCATTACCGGGACGAACACGAACCGGACAAATGGAATGTACCGTATATTCCGATCGATCCGCACGACATCAACCGCGAATATGAGGCGGACGTGATCCGCATCAACAGCCAGTCCGGCAAGGGCGGCGTCGCATATATCCTGGAAACCAATTACGGCTACCGGATCCCGAACGCGATGCGAGAGGAAATCGGCTATCTGATGAAACACGTTGCCGATGTGACCCATCAGGAATTGACACCGTCTGTGGTTTTGGATATTTTTACCAAAGAATATATCAATCGTGACGATCGCTTCCAGCTACTGGACGCTTCCTTTAAGAAGCTGCCGCATGCGGCGTCTCTGGGAGACAACGGTATGGAGGCCGATCTGATCACTGTAATCGATGGCAAAGCATATACGCTGCAGGGCAAAGGCAACGGCCGTCTGGACGCGGTCATGAACGCTTTGCGCCAAGGACCGTACAAAATAGACTGCGATTTCGTGACCTACGAGGAACATGCGATGGATCCGGAATCCGACTCCAGAGCGGCGGCTTACGTCGCGATGTCAGATAAAAACGGCAGGACGTATTGGGGCGTCGGTATGCATAACGATATCATCTACGCGTCCATCAACGCCTTGCTGTCAGCGGTCAACCGGGGCTTTGCGACTGCCGGAGAACATACGGCTGAGTAAACAGCCCACACGCTTGCGCAGAGGAAACAGGCAAAAAGCTGATCTGGTTGATAGCGCAATGGATATAAATCATGGATATACAAGGATATAAAGAGGTAGAGATATGAGTATGACAATGACACAAAAAATTCTGGCAGCCCATGCGGGGCTGGACGAGGTCAAACCCGGACAGCTCATCGAAGCGAAGCTGGACATGGTTCTGGGCAATGACATCACTTCCCCGGTAGCGATCAATGAATTTGAAAAGGCCGGATTTGAGGAAGTGTTTGATAAATCGAAAATTTCGCTGGTCATGGACCACTTCACACCGAACAAGGACATCAAGGCCGCACAGCAGTGCAAGCAGACGCGGACCTTTGCGCGGAAGTTCGACATCGACAATTTCTTCGATGTCGGCAATGTCGGCATCGAACATGCGCTGCTCCCGGAGCTTGGACTGGTCGCAGCCGGGGACTGCATCATCGGTGCGGATTCCCACACCTGTACCTACGGCGCGCTTGGCGCGTTCTCGACCGGGGTCGGCAGCACCGATATGGCGGCAGGCATGGCAACAGGCAAGGCGTGGTTCAAGGTACCGTCCGCGATGAAAGTGGAGCTCAAAGGCGAACTGCAGAAATATGTATCGGGCAAGGATGTGATCCTGCACCTGATCGGTGAGATCGGCGTGGACGGCGCGCTGTACCAGTCGCTGGAATTTGCCGGTGAGGGCGTGAAATCCCTTTCCATGGATGATCGGCTCTGCATCTCCAATATGGCGATCGAAGCCGGCGCGAAAAACGGTATTTTCCCGGTGGACGAAATTACGAAAAACTATATGTACGGTCGTGTGAATCGGGCCTATCAGATCTTTGAGGCGGACGAGGACGCGGTATATGAACGGACGATCACCATCGATCTTTCACAGCTCAAACCGACGGTAGCCTTCCCGCATCTGCCGGAAAACACGAAGACCATCGACAAGGTGGGGAACATCAAGATCGATCAGGTGGTCATCGGTTCCTGCACGAACGGCAGACTCGAGGACATGCGGACGGCAGCGCAGATCCTCAAGGGCAAAAAGGTCGCCAGAGATGTCAGATGTATTGTGATCCCGGCAACGCAGAGCATTTACAAGGAATGTATCAAGCAGGGCTATCTGGATATTTTCATCGATGCGGGCTGTGCGGTTTCCACGCCGACCTGCGGACCTTGTCTGGGCGGTTACATGGGCATTCTGGCAGAGCATGAACGCTGTGTGGCGACAACGAACCGCAACTTTATCGGCAGAATGGGGCACAACCTCTCAGAGGTCTATCTGGCAAACCCGGCGGTTGCCGCAGCATCCGCAATCACAGGCAGGATCAGCGATCCGAAGGAGGTCATGTAAATGAAAGCACAGGGACATGTTTTTAAGTACGGAGACAATATCGATACGGACATCATCATTCCGGCGCGTTATCTGAATACGGCGGACAGCAAGGAGCTTGCAACGCACTGCATGGAGCCGATCGATGCGGAGTTTTACAAGAATGCGCAGGCGGGGGACATCATGGTAGGCGGGCTGAACTTCGGCTGCGGGTCCTCCAGAGAGCACGCGCCGATCGCGATTAAGGAGTGTGGAATCTCCTGCGTGATCGCGAAATCCTTTGCAAGGATCTTTTACCGCAATGCCATCAATATCGGACTGGCGATTATGGAATGCCCGGAGGCTGCCGAGGAGATCGAGGCGGGCGACGAGGTCAGCGTGGACTTCGAGACAGGCATCATTACCGACATCACGAAGCACAAGCAGTACAAGGCGATGCCGTTTCCGGCTTTTATCGACAATATTATCAAGCAGGGCGGACTGCTGCACGCGCTGAAATAGGCAGGAAAAGAACCGGGAGAATCGGAGAAATCTCAGAGAAACCCGGAAAACATAAAGAATCATAGAGAATACAGAACGGGAGAAACAAGCATGCTGACACTCAAAGACTTTGAAGAGGCCGTAGAGCAGGTGCAGAAAGCGGCGATCAAAACAGAACTGATATACAGCGATTACCTCAGCGAGCAGACCGGAAACAAGGTCTACTTGAAACCGGAGAATCTGCAGAAGACGGGGGCATATAAGATCCGGGGCGCGTATTACAAGATCAGTACGCTGACGGAAGCGGAACGCGCCAAGGGACTGATTACTGCCTCTGCCGGCAATCACGCACAGGGCGTTGCTTATGCGGCGAAGGTATACGGCTGTAAGGCAGTCATCGTGATGCCGACGACCACGCCGCTGATGAAGGTGGATCGGACTAAAAGCTACGGCGCGGAGGTCGTCCTTTACGGCAATGTATACGACGAGGCTGCGGCGCATGCGGCCAAGCTCGCGGCGGAGCATGGCTATACCTTCATTCACCCGTTCGACGATCCGGCGGTCGCGACCGGAC